>OGHD01000408.1_pt1 | contig 21186 bp, 14 predicted proteins | sample 1571341 | NCBI WGS metagenome assembly OGHD01 (sample SAMEA2582026, study PRJEB24529) | metagenome | biome: Human gut stool | place: China | collected 2011 | reverse complement strand
GAAATTAGTTATTTACGATGAAAATGCTTTGTCCTATGGAGACTATAGTTCATTATCACAGCTTTTCATTCCTATTGTATCAGATCACTTAAAAATAGAAACTACTATAGATTTATTAAAAAATGAGATGACAGAAAGATTTCATAAATTTGCGGAAATTCAAGTAAAGGACCTATATTCATATAACTCTAAAGCAACTAATATAATTCCATCTATAATTTTTATTATTTCTGAAATTTATTTAGTAAAATCATACTTTATAGAAAACATAGATTTAATCCAACTATTACTTAATTCAAAAAAGGCTGGTATTTACTTATTTATGTTTTCACAATTTGACATTAAGCATTTTTCTCTTGGTATAATGCAAGATTTATTTAAAGTCTGTGATTCTAGACAAGCTTTACACATGATATATCCAGAGAAAAACAGCATGTTACAAATTAATAATACTAGCATTTTGAAATCCATTGATAATATGAACGGAAAACAATTTGAGAATTATTGTGCAGACTTGTTGCAGTATAATAATTTTTCTAACATAGAAATTACACAGGCAAGTGGCGATCATGGTGTAGATATTTTAGCAGAAAAAGACAGCATAACATATGCCATTCAATGTAAATGTTATTCTTCAAATATCGGTAACGCAGCCATCCAACAAATTCACTCTGGGAAAAGTCTTTATCATAAAGACGTTGCTGTTGTATTAACAAATCAATACTTTACAACACAAGCCAGGAAAGAAGCAAATGCATTAAACGTAAAACTTTGGGATAGAGATAAATTATATGAAATGATAAAAAATATAACTTAATCCAAGATAACCGAGGTTAACACAATCCAAAAAGGACAGTTCGTCTTTTCAACGAGGGAAAAACTCCCCAGGTCGCCCAATCCAAAATTGGATCCGGTGGCAACCGGACAAATTGACCTTTTGACCGGTTCACACGACAACAAATCAATTTGAGTTGACGCCCTAAGTTGAACTTAGGCAGTTCCGGGATTCCGTAGATCAAATCGTGAATTTCACGAAAATCCGAAGCCGCTCAAATTTGCGCACCTTGACAATATAATACAATTAATAAGGGGGCTGTTAGACGGTTCCTTGCCATCCGTTCCGAGACCTTGCGGAAGGGGGACAAGCTATGGTTACATATTCGGACTTGTTTACTTTTGTCATCATGATTTGTGCAATCATAACGCTTGTGAGTAATTACAAGCATAAAAAATAACCGTCCATTCCCCGGCTAAAAGGTTGGACGGTTACTCTGTAACTTAAGACATAACGCCGGAGCGGATAGGTGCGAGCTATCCGACCAGCTCCCTTGTTAAGTGTATTATATGGCAAACTCATATTTTTGTCAAATATGGCTGTCTTTCTTTCTACATCGCCGCCAGATATAGAAAAGAGGTTATGACATGCCAGTATTTAAAGATGAAACTAGGGGAACATTTTATGTAAAAGCCTATTACACGGATTACACCGGGGCACGCAAGCAGAAAATGAAGCGTGGCTTTAAGCTGCAACGTGACGCTAAGGAATGGGAAAGGGCTTTTCTGGAAAAGGTGCAGGGCACGCCAACAATGACTTTCTATTCTTTATATGAGCTTTACATGGCTGATATTTCCACCAGACTAAAGAAAAGCTCTATAATTTCTAAAAAGACAGTATTTAATAATAGAATACTGCCCTATTTTAAGGATAAGCCTATAAATGCAATTACTCCGGCAGATATTAGATTATGGCAAAATGATTTGTTATCAAAGGATCTGTCTGATGCATATTTAAGACGTATTCACAACACCATAGTGACATTTTTCAATTATGCAGTAAAGTACTACAATCTCCCGAAGAATCCGTGTGCCGTTGCTGGTCCCATCGGCAAAAACACTCGCTCCATGAACTTCTGGACACTGGAACAGTACAACCATGTATTAGAAAACGTTGACGATGTTCGAGTACGCATGCAACTGCAGTTATTATTTTACAGTGGTATGCGCCTGGGGGAACTGATGGCATTAACTCTATCAGATATAGACTTTACAGAGAATAAAATATCTATCAACAAATCATTGCAGCAGAATACCCATATTATCGGCTCAACAAAAACCGAGAATAGTATCAGAGTAATAACTATGCCGCCTGCAATTATGGATGAACTAAGAGAATACATTACAATGCTTTATGATCCGCAGCCAGATGATCTAGTTTTTCCATTTTCAAGGAGCTTTATAACCAGAGGAAAGAATAAGGCTGCTGAGCTGGCCGGCGTTCCACAAATACGCATACATGATCTAAGACATTCTCATGTATCATTATTGATAGAAATGGGATTTTCTCCACATCTAATAGCCGAACGTATTGGAGATACCGTACAAATGATTAATAATATCTACGGTCACTTATACCCTACCAGACACCAAGAGGTCGCTGATAAATTAAATGCAATAATAAGCAAATAGTATCATTATAGTATCAAATAAGGGCTTCCATATTCGGAAACCCTTATTTTTTATATTGTTCTATTTCATCTGTGCAAGACGCTCTTTGACCTGAGCCATCATCTGCTCATAGCCTGCAAGCTTGTCTTTCTCTTCCTGCACTTTTGCTTCCGGAGCTTTGCTTAAGAACTTCTCATTGGAAAGCATTCCCTTAGAACGCGCGAGTTCTTTCTCCAGACGTGCCTGTTCTTTTAACAGACGTTCTTTTTCTTTTTCAAAGTCTACTAAATCTTCCAGTGGAAGGTAAAGTGTTGCTCCAGGAATTACAACGGAAACAGCATCCTCCTCGATTCCTGTCTTATCTGCCTGTACTGCGATCTCACTTGCACCTGCAAGGTTTACATAAACTTCTTTGTTTGATTCAAACGTGTCTCTAATTTTCGCATCGTCAGATACAATGAAAATCTTTGCTTTTCTTGATGGTGGAACATCCATTTCAGTACGGAGGTTGCGAACACCTTTTACAAGGTCTTTGCAGTGCTCTACCATCTCTTCCTCTGCTGCAGAGTTCCATTCTGCTTTGTATTCCGGCCATTTTGCGAGCATAATGGTGTCTTCTTCCGGGTGAAGCGTACAGAAGATTTCCTCTGTGATAAACGGCATAAATGGATGTAACAGCTTTAATGCCTCTGTCAGTACCGTCTTTAAGGTCCAGAATGCTGCATTTGCAGATGCCGGATCATTCTCTTTGTTATAGGTACGAACTTTTGTGATCTCGATGTACCAGTCACAGAATTCATCCCAGATAAAGTCATAAACTTTCTGTACGGCGATACCCATCTCGAATTTATCCATGTTCTCTGTCACATCTTTTGCAAGTGTGTTCACTCTGGATAAAATCCATTTGTCGGCTGCCTTTAATTCATCGAGAGCAGGGGTTTTGATCTCTGCGCCCTCTAAGTTCATCATGATGAAACGGGAAGCATTCCATACTTTATTGGCAAAGTTTCTGGAAGACTCTACTCTCTCCCAGTAGAAACGCATATCGTTACCAGGTGCATTGCCTGTGATCAGTGTCAGACGAAGTGCGTCAGCACCATATTTGTCAATAACCTCTAACGGATCGATACCGTTTCCAAGAGACTTACTCATCTTACGTCCCTGGGAGTCACGTACCAGACCGTGGAATAATACGGTATGGAATGGCGCTTTGCCCATCTGCTCGTAACCGGAGAAGATCATACGGATTACCCAGAAGAAGATAATATCATATCCGGTTACTAAAACATCATTTGGATAAAAGTAATCTAAGTCTTCTGTTTTTTCCGGCCAGCCAAGTGTTGAGAATGGCCATAAAGCAGAGGAGAACCAGGTATCTAAGGTATCCGGGTCCTGTGTCATATGGGTGCATCCACATTTCGGACACTTATGAGGTGCTTCTTTCGCAACTACCATCTCGCCACACTCATCACAGTAGTATGCCGGGATTCTGTGTCCCCACCATAACTGTCTGGAAATACACCAGTCACGGATATTGTCTGTCCAGTTGAAGTATGTCTTCTCCATACGTTTTGGAAGTAACTGGATATCACCATTTTTTACGCCTTCAACTGCCGGTTTGATCATCTCGTCCATTTTCACGAACCACTGCTGTTTGATCATTGGTTCAACGGTTGTGCCGCAGCGGTCATGTGTACCTACGTTGTGGGAATGTGGAACAACTTTTACTAAAAGTCCCGCTTCCTCTAAATCTTTTACTAATGCTTTTCTGCACTCGTAGCGGTCCATTCCCTCATATTTTCCTGCTAACTTGTTCATGGTTGCATCGTCATTGATGACAACGATTTCTTCCAGGTTGTGGCGTTTTCCAACCTCAAAGTCGTTCGGGTCATGGGCTGGTGTGATCTTCACACATCCGGTTCCAAACTCTTTGTCTACATATGGATCAGCGATCACCGGAATCTCACGGTCTGTCATCGGAAGTTTTAACATTTTTCCAACGATGTCTTTGTATCTCTCATCATCCGGGTTTACAGCAACAGCGGTATCTCCGAATAAAGTCTCCGGTCTTGTCGTTGCGATCTCTACGAATCTTCCTTCCTCACCAACTACCGGGTAATTGATATGCCAGAAGAATCCGTCCTGCTCCTCATGCTCTACCTCCGCATCGGAAATGGATGTCTTACAAACCGGGCACCAGTTTACGATACGGGAACCCTTGTAGATATATCCTTTTTGATATAATTTAATAAAAACTTCCTGTACGGCATCAGAACATCCTTTATCCATGGTAAAACGTTCTCTCTGCCAGTCAGCAGAAGATCCCATTTTCTTTAACTGGTTGATGATACGGTTACCGTATTCCTCTCTCCACTCCCAGCATTTCTCTAAGAAACCTTCTCTTCCGAGGTCTGCCTTGTCGATTCCTTTTTCTTTTAAGGACTGGATGACTTTTACTTCGGTTGCAATGGAAGCGTGGTCTGTTCCAGGCTGCCATAATGCATTGTAACCCTGCATTCTCTTGTAGCGGATCAAAATATCCTGCATGGTATTGTCTAATGCGTGTCCCATGTGAAGCTGTCCGGTAATGTTTGGTGGAGGCATCACAATGGTGAATGGTTTCTTGCTGCGATCTACTTCTGCATGGAAGTAACCGTTGTCTTCCCATTTTTTATAAAGGCGTTCTTCAATGCCCTTTGGGTCATAGGTCTTTGCTAATTCCTTCATTTGTCTTTTTCCTTTCTTAAAAAAATAAAAGCCCTTCACATCCATACGGATGCAAAGGGCGTGTCAACGCGGTACCACCTTTGTTATGTTGTAAAAACAACATATCTCTGCCGGCTCATTCCTAAGCCACTGTCCGGTAACGGGGACAACTCGTTCTCGCTTACTTCTGACTGCTTCTGGCGATATACGAAAATTTTCTCCGCATGATCAACTTGCAAGTTCTGCCACTTATCTGCAACAGACAGGTTCTGCGCGACGGTTCAAAAGCTACCTTCCACACAACATGTTCTGGTGACATCTCTCAGCCGGTGAATGTCATTCTCTTTCAGGTGTCTGTGTGTACTCCTCTTTCTCATCACCTTTTTATATCTTTTTTCATCATAAAAGCTAAAGTGGCATTTGTCAACTGATTTTTTATACGTGATTTTAATTTATTCATTCCTTCTTTCTATCCTAATAATTTCAACAGATTCTGATAGACATATTCTCTCAGAAAATCTGCCTCCAGGTCAAGCTCGATTTTTTTCTCTGCTGCAATGCGGTACATAAAATAGACCGAAAGCTGGGTTTCGACCGCGGCTCTTCGCAGGAAAACATTCTCCTCCCGGATCAGACCTTCGCGGACACCCTCCTCCACAATGCAGTCGATAATCTCGTTTTTCTCCTTATCGCAGCACTGGTGTTTCATACGCTCATACTCATCTTTCAGATTCTTTGGTATCTCGTATGATTCCAAAACCATTTTTATCAGAAAAAAGACACCCTGCTTTTCTTTTACATGCTCATCAATAAAATCCATGACCTCGTTAATTTTCTGTTGAAACGTTCTGTTATCTGTAGAAATTACCTGCAGTTTTTCAAAGCACACTTTCACATAATATAAAATTGCAGAAGAGATTATCTCTTCCTTTGAAGAAAAATATTCGTATGCCGTTCCTTTTCCAATGCCTGCCCGGCCTGTGATATCAGCTACTTTTAAAGTGTTGATATCACAGCCTTCATTAATGAACTCAATGACTGCCTGATACATGGCAAGTACTTTCTGTGATGGATCGTGGATCAGTTTCTGCTCATCCATTATAAGTCCTCCTCGACCATGCTCTTATTGCGGTTGAATGCATCATAAATACATGGAACAACGATCAGAGTTAACAGTGTACCATATAACAAACCGCCGACCGTTACGATCGCCATTGGCTGCATCATTTCTGAACCTTCTCCAAGTCCGACTGCCATCGTGGACATGGACAGGATCGTGGTGAGTGCGGTCATAAGGATTGGACGGAGTCTCGTTTTTCCGGATTCGATAATGGCGTCTTTTTTCTCCATTCCGCCACGGCGGAGCTGGTTGATAAAGTCTACCATAACGATACCGTTATTTACGATAATTCCGGCAAGCATGACAAATCCGATCATTGCCACAACGCTGACTTCGTTGCCGGTAAAGTAAAGTGCGAACAGACCGCCTGTAAATGCCAGCGGGATTGTAAACATAATGATAAACGGCGACAACAGTGACTGGAACTGTGCTACCATGACAAGGTAAATGAAGATGACTGCCAAAAGAAGCATCAGATACAACTGATTCATCGCATCTGCGATCATCTCATCCTCACCTGCCATCTCAATGGAGTATCCTTCCGGCAGATCGATCTTATCTAACTCTTTCTGGATCTCATTGCTTAACAGACTGACATTATGGTCATCATCCACTCCTGCGGTCACACTGATATATCTGGTCTGCGCATCACGGTTGATCGATCCTAAGGTGTAACCTTCCTCAAACTGTGCAATATCAGAAAGCTCTACTTCTGTCTCGTTTCCTTCTCTGTCTGTATAGGTAAAGGTCAGGTTTTTGATATCATCCAATGTAACATCGGACTGCTCCTCGCTCTGTACATAAACCTGATAATCATTTACATCGGTAGAGATTGTCGTTGCAGATGTTGAGGATGCCATCTCCCCATAAACAAGCTGGAATACCTGTGCAACGGTCATGCCATATTTCGCAGCTTTTTCCTTGTCTACAGAAATGGTGAAAGACGGTGTCGTATTGGCAAGTCCATCATCCACATCCACAGTTCCCTCGGTGTTCTCTACGACTTTTGCAACCTCGCCTGCAAGTTCCTGCAGTTTGTCAAGATTATTTCCTTTTACATTGATCGTCAGTCCACTTCCCATAAGTGATGTCATATCAGAAGCAGAGGTGTCTGTTGTAACTTCGCAGTCCATGTCTTTGGTCAGTTCATCCAACTGTTCGATTACATCTGCACTGCTCACTTCAGATTCTTCATCCAAAATCATATACATGGAAATACTGTCTGTAGAACTGCTTCCCATCATGGAAAGAACACTTCCGCCTGCCATGGCACCAATGGTCTCAATGCCATCGATCGTCAATGCTTTTTCCACGACTTCATCTGCCATTTCTGTCAGTTCGTCAAACGTTAGTGTCTGATCCTCTTTTGCTGAAATCGTCGCACTGATCTGGTTTGTCTCCATGTTCATATCCATGAAAGAATATCCTCTGGAAAATGCTGCCACAACACTTGTTCCAAGCAATACGATCACCGCGATAAATACGATTGGCTTAAAACGCAGACATACTGCTAAAATTTTTCCATAAACCTCTTTTACTTTGTCAAAGAAATTATGCCTGATCTCTTTTGTATTTTTTAATAATCCTGCTGCCATCATCGGCACGAAAGTCAATGCCACGAGAAGACTCGCTGCAAGCGTAAATGCAATTGTCAGCGCAATATCCACAAATAACTGTCTTGTGATACCCTCTGTAAAAATAATCGGTGCAAATACACAGATGGTTGTAAGTGTGGATGCTATGATTGCTCCTGTCACCTGTGAAGCACCCTCCACGGCTGCCTTTCGAATCGAATATCCCTCCCCGCGCAATCGATAGATATTCTCGATCACGACGATGGAGTTATCCACCAACATACCAATTCCGAGTGCCAGACCCGACAGTGAAATGATGTTTAACGTAATATTCGTAAAGTACATCAGTACCACTGCAAAAACAACACTGAGCGGAATGGAACATGCTATTACAAGTGTAGGTTTGATATCTTTTAAGAATAATAACAATACAATAATTGCAAGGATGGCTCCCACGATCATGTTTTCTACGACTGATTTCACGATCATGTCAATGTAAATACCCTGATTCATGAGAACGCTCAAATGTAAATCTGTATTTTCTTTTTCCAGGCTGTCAAATTTATCCAATAACCGGTCTGTCACATCTCCGGTGGAATAGCCGGTCTGCTTTTCAATCGAAAGCATTACCGCCGGATTTCCATTCACTTTGGAATAGGAATCTCCGGAATTGTCAATGTATTCGATATCTGCCACATCCGACAGTCTGATCGGTTCGATACCATCCATACCAAGATCCATCAGGACGAGATTTTCAAGGTCTGCCTTGGATGTCACCTCATCTCCGACACGCACCAGATACTGCTCGTCTCCCTCTGTCACATAACCTGCCGGCATGGAGAAGTTCTGTGCTGTCAGAAGATTTTTTAAGGTATCCATTGTAAGGATTGTGTTCAGATCCGCTGAATCTTTTGCCTGCTCTTTTGCATCATCTAACTGGCTCTGTCCCTCTTCGATCTTATTTGCTGCAACAGCAAGATCCGCATATCCCTTGCTCATCTCCATGATACCGGCTATCTGGGATTCATTTAAAGTCACTAATGCGTCATCTAAAGATGTTTTACCGTCTGCCACCTGTGTCTGGGCGGACTCGATTGTCGCAATTCCCGCCGCGATCTGCGTCTTGCTCTCACTTAATTTTGAGATTGCAGCCGGAATGTCTTTGTAAGAAGTCAGCGTCACACCTGCATCTGCAAAAGAGGATGCCTGATTCATCAGCATCACATTGATGTCGTCCAGTTTTGACTGTAAGGTCACGATCTGGCTTGCAATGTCACTCTCACTTGTATAGGTAGTCCCTGCCTGTGCGTTGATCTGGGCAATGGCTGTGGATTCCATGTATGCGACGAAATCGGATTCACTGGCCGCATTTTTATATGCTTCTAACATTTTAGGATCTGCCTGTAAAGTTGAAATCACTGTTTTCAACTGATTCGCCTGTTCCTGTGTCATCTGACCATATTGAACCGCTGCTGCAAGCGCTTCCTCCACTGTCATGTCTGCACCTGTCATTGGATTTTTTGCTGTTAAAATTGCCATTACACCATCGTGCGCCTGATATAACTGCTTTGCCCCACTCTTCGCCTGGCTGACACCGTCTTTTGCTTTCTGTAAACCGTCAATCGCGCTCTGTAACTGTGTTGCTCCATCATAAGCTGACTGTAACGACTTGATTGCACCATCCATGGACGACTGTGATTTCTGAAGATCTGATAATTGTGTGGTCAGATCTGCTTCGGTGTTAAACAGTTGGATTTTATTATTAATGATCTCATTTTCACCTGCTCCAAGCTGGCTTCCCATCTCTTTTTCACTATCGGAAAGCTTCTTTTTCCCACTGTCGATCTGGGAAGATGCCTTATCTAACTCTGCCTGTGCATCTGTAAACCGGGCATCTATTTTGCTTAAAATCTGTTCGTTTAAAGCATCTATTTTTTCCTGATTCATGGTTACCTGAAGGTCCGTATCCAGCACACCTGTTGCCGTCACAGATGCCACACCCTCGATACTCTCAAGCAGCGGTAATAATTCATTATCTACATAATTAGATATCTCTGCCTGATCCATACCATCCACATCCGCAGATCCGATCATGACCGGCATCATATCCGGATCAATCTGCATAATGATCGGTGAGCCCGCTGAATCCGGGAACTGTCCGGTCAACTGATCCAGCTGCTGCTGAATCTCAATCATAGCAGAATCCATGTTCGTGCTCTGTTCATACTCCAAAATAACCATAGAATAGTTATCATAGGACATGGAACTTACGTTATTAATATTGGAAGTCGTTGCCATTGCCGCTTCGATTGGCGATGTCACATCCTTTTCCACTTCCTCCGGACTTGCACCCACATCTGTTGTAACAACGATCACATACGGCAGATTCATTGGTGGCAGCAGATCCGTTGTCATTCTCGTCAGTGAAACAACTCCTAAAACGATCACCAGTACAACAGCCACTAATACTGTGTATGGACGTTTTACACTATACTTCGGGATCATTCTCGTTCCTCCTGAAAAATTATATGTCTGATTGGCTATTGCATTCCCGCAAGCCAAAACCGACCGGTCGGTCGGCAAAAATCAGTTTACTCCTCTCTCATCAAAATGCAAGGAAAATCGGACAGAATTTAGAATTATTTTAGAAATGGAACAAAATTTCCTATTTACGCAAAAATGGAGTACCTATCGGTACTCCATCCCACGAGACTGTATCTTTCCAATATATAATAACAGAGGCTTTACTCTTTTTTGTTTATGACTGTTGTTCTACCAATTTCTGTATTGCCTGCTGCTCTGCTTCCGGCATCAGCTTTGATACCTCGATCAGAACGATCAGTTCTTTTGCATAGGAAGCAACCTCATCAAAACAATTTTCTACTGCTTTCATAATGACTGGCATGGAAATAACCTTCTCATCCGGGACATCAATAATCTCATCCACGTTTCCAACCTCAAGCCCAATCTTTGTACCATTCATGGATGCAACGATGATATTGTTGATTTCCTGTTCCGGATAATGAAACTGTTCTGCCAGACTGTACACTGCAATAACTTCTCCGTGCAGATTCATGATCCCATGAACCTGTGGCAGTGAATTTGGAATATTCACCACATTCATTCTTGTTTCAATGGATTCCACATCATTGACAGGAATACCAAACTTCACTCCATTTAACAAAAATGTAAGTAACTGCATTATAATCTCTGTCTCCTTTCTTATGATTCGATCTCGGGACATTTCGCAGTATCCATAAGACCTGCAAAAAGGGGACTGGCACAAAAATACCGCCCCACTATTCTGTTCTCACCCTGTTCTATTCATCTTCGCTGTCTTCATCATCAACGATTGCTGCTGCCGCACCTGCCACAGATGAAACAACCGCTATCACAACAACGATGACAACCAAAAGTAATAAAATTCCCATGAAAACTAAAAAACCGCCTTCTGTCATGTCTTCCTCCGTTCTGAAAGGATTGTGCAGATTCACTTCTCAACCATTTCTTTTTCCAAAATCTGCGTTTATTATAGCATACTTATAATAGGAAAGAAAGAGCTTATGTTTGATTATTTCAGGCAATTATTATGATGTTTTTTAATATTGTAATCTTTTTCTGCTACACCAAAGAAGAACCGCCGTGATATGGGGAATCACGGCGGTTCTCAGGGAAGGTTTTTTCATTTGTAGCTATATTCTAATTTATCCTTTCACACTGCCGAGGGCAACACCCTGTACGATGTGTCTGGATAAGATCAGATAAATGATAATAACTGGGAAGATGGAAAATGCGATCATCACATAAACCTGACCCATATCAAACTTCAGCCAGTCTGCTGCACGAAGCTGTGCGATTAAGATTGGCAGTGTCTTTTTCTTGTCATTGTGTAAGATTAAAGCCGGTACAAAATAATTATTCCAGCTGCTTACGAATGTAAAGATTGCCTGTACTGCAATTGCAGGTTTCATCAATGGAAGTACAATCTGGTTAAATGTATGGAACTCGCCGGAGCCGTCAATTCTGGCAGCCTCGATCAGAGATACCGGCAATGTACTTTCCATATACTGCTTCATGTAAAAGAATGTTACCGGAGCAGCGATCGTTGGCACGATCAATGGAATGAATGTATCTTCCATATGTAATGTACCGACTAATTTTACAAATCCAAGTGCAGTTACCTGTGTAGGGATCATCATAACTGCTAAGATAAATGCATAGATATATTTTTTCAGTTTAAAATCATATGCATGAATGGCGTAAGCCGTCATGGTTGAAAAATAGGTGCATAACGCTGCTGACAGTACCGATACGATCAGACTGTTTATCATACCCTGCCATACCGGGAGTGTTCCGTGTACCAGATTGTTCCAATTTTCCAGCAGATGTGTGCTTGGCAGTGGTGTAAATCCGGCCTGCAGTTCACCGTTCGATCTTGTCGCATTAATGAACAGCACATAGAACCAGAACAGGCAGGCAAATGTAACAAGAATCAGGACTACATAAGCGATAAATCTTCTTGCATGGATTCCAAGTCCTTTTTTCAGATTTTTATTTTCGTTCATAATAACACCTCACCTTTCTATTCTACTCATGCTTTTCTCTTATCGTTTCCAGTTACTTTAAAGACAATAAGACTTAAAATTGCGGTGATGATGAACAGGATTACGGATACTGCACCAGCCATTCCGTAGTTCTTGCTGTACAGATGTTTATTTAAGAACATGATCAATGTCATGGTCGATCTCATTGGATCACCGGTACCATTGGTCAAAATCTGCGGTACATCGAATAACTGTAATCCACCGATCAGTGATGTGATCACAACATATACTAAAATCGGACGGAGCAGCGGTAATGTGATTTTGTAGAATACCTGTGTGGAAGTTGCTCCATCCACTTCTGCCGCTTCAAATAGGGAAGTATCGATACCCATCATACCTGCCATTAAAAGAATGGTCGTATTACCAAACCACATCAGGCAGTTCATAAGGGCGATCAGTCCTCTCGCACTTCCTGTGTTTGCCAGAAACTTATATGGCTCTGAAATGATTCCGATCTGCATTAAAAGTGAGTTGATCGGTCCACCATCCGAGAACAGTGTAAAAAACAACATGGAAAATGCGGATGCCATGATCAGGTTTGGCAGATAGATCACGGTCTTGAAAAATCTGCTTCCTTTTAATTTCAAACGCACATCAGAAAACCATGCACCTAACAGTAATGACAAAATAATCTGTGGCACAAAACACATGATCCATAAAATCATGGTATTCTTTGCGTAAATCCAGATATCGCCCTGTGTAAACAGCGTTTTGTAGTTCTCCAGTCCCACAAAGTTTGGTCCGATCTGTGTCAGACCCGATAAATAATTTTCAAAAAAGCTGTTATAAATGGTATTAAACAGTGGTATAAGCTGGAATACAACATACACCAGAATAAAAGGAATCAGAAAAATGTAACCCCATTTGTTATATCTGACTGCTTTACTGCTTTTCTTCTTCATAACGCCTCTTGCCCCCTTCTTTTTATTTTTCACAGAGTTCACAGCATCCCTTCACGGACATCTTTTTGTGCAAATCTGCTGTCAGCTCTGCGCTTTACGCCGCTGACTGCTTTCTCTCCGTCCGGAGATAGGTATAAAGATAGCCGCACCCGCCGGTCTGGCAGGCGCGGCTTATTATTTTAGTATGTTAAGTCCGGATATTTCTCAACAACTGCTTTGTAGAATAAGTCAAGTGCATCATCAAGTGAAGCATTGCCTTCAAAGTAGTTCTTCATAGCGTTCTGGAACTCTTCGTTACATCCCTGATCGTATGCAGAAAGGTTGCTTAAATCAAGTTTTTCTACACTTGCACAGTACATAGACAATGGGTTCTGTCCGCCTAATACTTTACTCTGGTAGCTTGTATCTGCTGCCATTGCTTCCATAGCTGGTTTATTGTTAACGAAGTCATCATCTTTTACTACGATATCTTTCATGATCGTCTCGTCTGTTGTCATCTTTAAGATGATATCTTTTACAAGACTTGCGTTATCTGTACCTGTTGCTCCACAGATCCATGTACCGCCCCAATAGAATCCCTGAGGTCCTGGTGTAGCGCCCCATCCACCGTTGTAACCGATAGATCCTTCGGTGTCGGCTGCCATAGAGAAGTTCACGAACCATGCCGGTCCAAAGTAGCAGAATACTTTTCCTTCCGGATAGAAACCTTTCTTCCAGTCATCGCCCCAGAGTTCATATGTCTCTGTCTCGCCTGCATCATAAAGCTCTTTTGAATCAGATACCCATTTCATAATGTTATCATCAATATTGATCTTGCCATCTTCTACCCATTTAGAAGTAACGTTGTTAGAGTATACACGGTAAGTATCATTGACAGAAGATGTCATCTTGTATCCGGCAGCTTTCATTGTCTCTGCTGTATCATTGAAAGTATCCCAGTCTGAAACATATTTCTGAACTTCGTCAGGATCGTCTGTTCCAAGAACTTCTTTTGCTGCATCACGGTTATAGAATAATACGCCCGGGCAGCCCTGCCATGAAACACCTTTTAATACACCGTTAGAATCTGTAACGATATCTTTTGTATACTGATACTGGTTTGCAAGGTCTGCATCTGTAATTCCAAGATCTGCGATCGGCATTGTATAATCTGTATCGACATATTTCAGTGCGTAGTCAGCTTCTACTAAGAATAAGTCAATCTTGTCATCGGCTGCTGCTGATTCCTGTTTTAATAATGTTGCATCCAGATTGTTCTGATATGCGTTGTCATCACTTGGTGTGATGTTCCATTTTACGGTAACATCCCCAATCTTACCAGTTGTGGCATCCACTTCCTCATATCCAGGATAGTGATCTGTCAGACGGCTCTTAAACTCTTCATTCCAGCAATAAATGTTGAAAACTTTTCCCTCATCACCTGTTGTATCTGTCTCCGCTGCATCAGATCCAGATTCTGTTGCCGTTGCTGCTACACCTGAGTTGCTGTTGTCTGCGGATGTTGTGTCTGATGATCCACCACATCCTGCTACCATAGTTGCTACCATGGATACACATAATAATGCGCTAATGATTTTCTTTTTCATAGAAAACCCTCCTCCTTAATTTTTTGGCTTCCGCCTTGTTTACATTGTTATTTTTGTTCCGGAATCTTTCCTACCGATTGTCCCGGTATGAGGATTCCTTCTATAACGACTCTCTCTAAGAGAGTTGTTTTTGGTTTTTCAATGGAACCGATCAGCCGTTTTGCAGCCTCTCTGCCAATCTCTTCTGTGTCCTGCTTAATTGTGGTAAGCTTCGGATGCAAAAGCTGTGACATCCTTGTTCCGTCGTATCCTGCTACCGAAATGTCTTTTGGTATCCGAAGTCCCATCTCTATAATGACATTTCTTCCACCGATCAGTGCGGTGTCATCAGGATAAATGATACAGGTTGGCGGATTTTCCAGATTCAGAAGTTCCTTCGTCTGTTTTGCCGCTTCCTTTGTCTCCAGGTAACCTGCTGTACGGATGTACTCATCCGGGACTTCCAGCTTCAGTTCATCCATTGTCCGGTAAAAACTTGTCAACCGGTCTTTGGTAACTGCCGAACCATTCTGCTGTCCGTGGATGTAAGCGATCCTCCTGTGTCCCTGAGAATAAATATATCTGACCAGATCTTCCATGCCCTGAATGTTGTTCGAGCTGACCGCCGTGCAGTTGTGATGCAGGTAGTCAATGGTGACAACCGGTACTTCGCTATTCATCAGTTCCATGACACCAGGGTCGTTAAAATCCGCACACACAATTGCAACTCCTTCAAAATTCCGGTATTTGCAATGTTCCAGATAAGACATCTTCCGGTTTTCAAAACAGGTATTGATAAATGTAATGTCATAACCCTGCTTCTCCGCCTGAACTTTCAGACCATTTAATACTCCTGAAAAATATTCATGCTGTAAACCTCTTCCTGCTTCCTCTTCAAATAGAACTCCGAGGTTGTATGAATGGTTGGTCTTAAGTGATCTTGCTGCTGCATTCGGGAAATATCCTAATTGCTCTGCTACCGTCCGGATACGACTCTTTGTCTCTTCACTGATATCTTTTTGATCATTTAATGCCTTACTGACGGTGGCAGTTGATACTCCACACTTTTCGGCAATTGTTTTTAAAGATACCATTGAATCCTCCAGGTACTTCTTCCAGACTTTATTATGTATGACCTGTTGTCTAGTTACTTAAGTCTTTCGAAGTTTTTACTTAATCGTTTTCGCACTTTTAATATAGCTCTTATGCAAGTGGATTGCAATACTTTTTTGACATTTCGGCTAATTTTACATTTTTATTTCTGATTTTTTGTGCATTTTTTATGATTCTTTCTGTTTTTTAACAGTTTTTGCAGCAAAACCTTATACGTTTTCGTATTTCAAGCTTAATTATCCAGCTTAACCTTCTTTTGTTGCTTTCTTCTATATTAGGTTGTAATTTTTGTTAAAAGTGCTGTTTTTGCTTATTTCAAAGGATTTTTTGTTGATTTTTATAATTCTGCAAGATATAATTTTAGATAAGGAACATTTACTTAATCGTTTTCGTTAAGTAATATGCAAAACAAGGAGGCCAAATCCTCTGCTCCTGTATGGACAGTCGCATTTTGCTTCGCAAAACAAGGAGGATTTATATGAAATTCGGATATTTCGATGATAATGCAAAAGAGTATGTCATCACTTCCCCAAAAACACCACTGCCTTGGATTAATTATCTCGGCTGTGAAGATTTCTTTTCATTAGTTTCAAACACATGCGGCGGCTACAGCTTTTATAAAGATGCAAAGCTGTTACGTCTTACCAGATACCGTTACAATAATGTTCCCGGAGACAGCAACGGACATTACTACTATATTAAAGAAGGAAATACCATCTGGAATCCGGGCTGGATGCCAACCAAGACTGATCTGGATTCCTATGAATGTCATCACGGTATCGGTTATTCCATTTTTAAAGGAAGCAAAAATGATCTTGCCGCAGAGCTGACAGACTTCGTTCCAATTGGAAGCACCTGCGAGATCAATAAGCTGACCATGACCAACCACAGTAAAGAAGAAAAACATTTTTCCATTTTTTCCTATGTAGAGTTCTGTCTCTGGAATGCAATGGACGATATGACAAACTTCCAGCGTAACTACTCCACCGGAGAGGTTGAAATCCATGGTTCCGCCATCTATCATAAAACCGAGTACCGGGAAAGAAGAAACCATTACGCTGTTTACGCCGTCAATGCTCCGATTGCCGGATTTGATACAAGTCGTGATGCATTTCTTGGTGCATATGGTGAAAATTCGGCTCCTGAAGTTGTCGTATCCGGCTCCTGCAAAAATTCTGTTGCAAGCGGCTGGGCTCCGGTCGGCAGCCATCAGTTAGATGTAACCCTTGCCCCGGGCGAATCCAGAACTTATGTGTTTGTTCTCGGTTATGTGGAAAATCCGGCATCAGAAAAATGGGTTGGCAGACCGGAAGATGGTATCATCAACCGCACTCCTGCTGAAAAATTATTAGAAAAATTCAACTCAACAGAAAAAGCAGACCATGCACTTGCCGATCTGAAAGCTTACTGGGAAAAACTACTCAGCCATTTTACTGTTTCTTCCAAAGAGGAAAAGCTTGACCGCATGGTAAACATCTGGCACCAGTATCAGTGTATGGTAACCTTTAATATGAGCCGTTCCGCTTCCTATTACGAATCCGGCATCGGACGTGGAATGGGATTCCGTGATTCCTGTCAGGATCTTTTGGGCTTTGTTCATCTGATACCAGACCGCGCACGTCAGAGAATTTTAGACATTGCTTCCACACAGTTTGAAGATGGAAGCGCTTATCATCAGTACCAGCCACTCACCAAAAAAGGAAACTCGGACATTGGAAGCGGTTTTAACGATGATCCACTATGGCTTATTGCCGGAACTGCCGCCTACATCAAAGAAACCGGCGACTACTCCATTCTGGATGAGCGCACGCCTTATGATAATGATGATTCCAAAGCAACGGATCTTATGGAACACTTACGCAGATCCTTCCACTATACCATGGAACACCGTGGTCCACACAAACTTCCGCTGATCGGACGTGCTGACTGGAATGACTGTCTGAACTTAAACTGCTTCTCTACAGAGCCAGGCGAATCGTTCCAGACCTTTGGTCCATCGGAAGGGCCTAATGCAGAATCTGTTTTTATTGCCGGAATGTTTGTCCGCTATGGAAAAGATTACGTGGAAATCTGCAGACACCGTGGCATGGCTGAGGAGGCTGCGCTTGCAGAAGAAGCCATTGCAGATATGGAGAAAACAGTTTTGTATGCCGGCTGGGACGGAGAGTGGTTCCTGCGTGCATACGATCATTATAAAAACAAAATCGGATCCAAAGAATGCGAAGATGGCAAGATTTACATTGAGCCACAGGGCTTCTGTGTCATGGCAGAGATTGGCTTAAAAGAAGGCAACTGCTTAAAAGCAATGGAATCTGTTGAAAAATATCTGGATACCAAATACGGTATTGTATTATTGCAGCCACCTTATCACAGATATCATGTTGAGCTCGGTGAAATCTCTTCTTATCCACCAGGATACAAAGAGAATGCCGGTATTTTCTGTCACAACAACCCATGGATCTCCATTGCAGAAACTGTTGTTGGCCGTGGAAACCGTGCATGGCAGGTCTACACAAGAACCTGTCCGGCATATATCGAAGATATCAGTGAAATTCATCGCACAGAGCCATATGTATACTCCCAGATGATTGCCGGTAAAGACGCTCCAAACTTCGGAGAGGCAAAAAATAGCTGGCTGACCGGTACTGCTGCATGGACATTCTTAAATGCTTCCCAGTATATCCTCGGTATCCGCCCTGATTATGATGGTTTGATCGTAGATCCTTGTATTCCTTCCTTTATGGACGGCTTCACCGCAAAACGTGATTTCCGTGGCACGACTTACCACATTGAGGTTGAAAACCCGAATCATGTAGAAAAAGGTGTTGCTTCCGTTACGGTGGATGGCAATGCAATTGAGGGAAATCTTATCCCTGTGGACGCTGGCAAAAAAGAGGTTCACGTTAAGATTATTATGGGATAACTAGAACAAGTCAATATTATTGGCTATTATAACGAAAAATCGTACAGACGAAATATGATATTCCTGTTCGCAAAGCTCACAAAGGAAATCATATTTGTCAGTACGATTTTTCGTTTATTTACACTATGAATGACTTGTGCATAGACACTGAGATATGCCCTGCTTATGTTCTAAATATAGCCGCAAAATCTGCCAAATTACGTTGTTGGCTCCGGTTTTCAATATCTTTGCAAAACAAATTCAGTTCTAACATACCTTATTCCTGCTTGTAACATAGATATGTCCAATCCCAAATATTACTGCAAATATAATCAAAAAATAATGTAACATTGTTATACCACTTAGTAAGAAGATGCCAGTCGGTATAACAGCCAATGCCATTTGCTCCCGGTAAGTCTGTTTATTAAAGTAAAGCATCCAGATAATCCAATATGAGAGCATTAGCACTGTATTTCCAACAAGATAAATAATAAACGCATTTATGGAAGGAAATCCAGATTCAACTATGCCAATATTGAATATCATAAGAAACATACATCCATAACGTCCTATCTGTTCCAGAATATTCATAAATTTATTGGTACATTTATTTTTCTGATTCTTCACCCGGACTGCATATATAATATTCGGAATTAAAAGAAGAATCACTAAAACAAGCCCAAACGTACTAAGCCAGTTCATTCCAAGTTTTCCTGCTACAAAAACAGATGTTGGGCCGTCTGCTCCACCAATTATAGATATATTATCTGACATTATTGCATCTCCCATAAAATAAATCAAAATTTAACAACTGACAAACAATGTTTTTAGCTATACTAGTTTCAAACCGATTTTATCATACCGGCAATATTGCTTTTTCAAGAAGTCCCTTATAAATCTTCTCAACATCATAATCCGGCGTATACTGGTCAAGCATCTCATAGATCTGTCTCATCAAATTTATCGGTTCTTCCAGCATATCTGCTGTTTCTTCTGCACTACAGCCTTTTTTATACTTCTTGATAATAAGCTCAATTTTGGCTTCCATTTTTCCTTCTATTTTTCCTTCGCGTTTTCCAGCATTTCTGCCTTTCAATTCTGATTCACGCAAATCATCCGCAAATAATTCCCGTAATGCTTGACACATTCGCCTTTCCTCCTTTAATTCTTTCCAGTTGGCACGCATAATCGTATCTGCAAGTGCCTGATATAATTTTGATTCTTTTTTCTTTCCATACTGTTCGATAAAATTCCGGATTTCACCACCTGATTTCAAATCATTGCGGAGATTGTTCAGCCAGTAGTTATTTTCTTTTGATAGTTTTGGAATGATGATTAGCTGTATTGGAATCAAATCTCCAATCAGATAGTAAATACCGTTTTCTATATTTTTTATTGACATTTTTTTGTCATATTTCAGCTTTTGCAGCATTTTCACCGGATAATGGTAACATACAAATGTAATGGTCAGTTCCGTTGCTGGTATCTGATCTACGTCACCTGTTTCGGATTTATAGAGACAGGCATATCCGTATATTTTGTAAAAATCATCAATATTCAGTTTGTCATCCGGTGATTTGTACTCAATAATATTATACTGCCGAAAGATTCTTCCGATATTCTTTTTGATTTTTACATCCTTCTCATTCTTTACCAACACATCAATCTGCATTGGTTTCTTTGAAAGCAAATGTTCCGGCTCAAATTCCAGATACTCTGCTTCATCTTCCAGCTCAATCTGCAGCGCTGCATCAAAAGCTGGATGCCATTGGATTTTGTCATCGTTTGTGTTCAATCATTTTCCCCCTTTATGATAGTTGAATTTTCTGTATTTTTCAATGCGTATGTACTATTTTTATCACGAAATGCCCCCAAATACACATCAGTAATACACAATAGAAATCTTTTGCATTGAAAATGTTCATCAAAATGGAATCTCGTGCCGAAACGGCTATGATACTTGAGATATATTCCATCACCAGAAAACTGGTTTTGGATTTGCAAACAGGAACGATAAGAAAAAAGCAGTTATACTTACTAATAGCTGCGTATTGTTTTGTCTGCGACTTTGATGTAGCCATAGTGTAAGCTACTCTGTGCAGAATGTCAATTCCAAAATTGCCGTTTCATCTCATAATGCGAATAACCGGAGTTTAACTTGTGAACTGCCGCTTATAGGTGGTGTTACGGATTTCCTAATGTTATGTCGTATTGCATGCCAACAAAGTGTATAGAAATATAAAAAATAGAACTGT
>OGHD01000403.1_pt1 | contig 21450 bp, 20 predicted proteins | sample 1571341 | NCBI WGS metagenome assembly OGHD01 (sample SAMEA2582026, study PRJEB24529) | metagenome | biome: Human gut stool | place: China | collected 2011 | reverse complement strand
TTGAGGACTGGATCAGCGTGTTTTCGATATTTTCCGTGCCCCCATTAAAATTTGCGGCGTCCTCCGTTTCCGCGGGGAGCGTGCCGCAGCGCAGCAGCGCGTCGATGTCGGCTTTGAGCTTAATTTCCAGATGATCTTCGAAGACGAGAATTTTGTCGATCAGCAGCTCCAGATCGTTTCGCTCCAGCTTGTCCTTTTCCAGAATGTCGCGGAACACGTCGATGGCGGTCTTGGCCACGCGGTTCACCTGAATGATGGTATTGCGCTTGTCGCTCAGCAGGTCGATCTGGTGGTGGATGCCGTCGATCTTCTTCTGGAGGTCGGCTTCCATCTCGTCATACAGCGCCTCGATGGAGGCTTCCTGCTCGGGCTTTTTCATAATCTCCCGGATGCGCTGACGCTTGGTGACCTTCAATTCCTCGGTGAGATCGGCCAGCACCGCCGCCAGATTGTTGGCAGACTGTTCCGTTTCCGCCACCTGCTCGGTCTCGCGCTTCAGCTCCGCGTTGAGCTGCGTCAGCATGGCAGCAGAGCTGTCCGCCAGCTTGCGCACATAGCCTTTCAGCAGTTCGTCCAGCTTATCAACGCGGATGTGGTGGCTGGTGCAGCCCTTGAGGCCGCGCCGGTGATACGTCCCGCAGGTGTAGGCCGGGGCCAAGTCGCTGCGGCTCATGGCGAACAGCGGACTGCCGCAGTCGCCGCACTGCAAAAAGCCGGAGTACACATTGTCGTTGATCTTCACGCCGCGGTAGTTGCTGCGGCTGCGCTTTTCCCGCAGCGCGCGGGTGATGGCGAAGGTGCGGTAGTCGATGATGGCCTGATGGTGGTTCTCAATGACGATGTGCTCGTCGTCGTTGCGCTTGATGTCCTTGCCGTTGATCTTGGCGCGGGTGTACTTGCCCTGCCGCAGCGTACCGATATAAAAATCGTTGTCGAGAATGCCCTGCACCGTGGCGATGGCCCACGCGTTCTTGGCCTCTCGCTTGGTCTTCTTGCCCGCCGCCTCCTTGCGCATCCGCTCAGACATGCGCGGCGTGGGAACGCCCTGATCGGTGAGATAGTTGGCGATTTTCTTGTAGCCCCAACCGGCGTTGCTGTAGAGATCGAAAATCCTGCGGACGGTCTCGGCCTCCGTGGGGATGATCTCAAACTGCTTGTCCTCGGTGACGAGATAGCCGTAGGGCGCGGCGCAGATCCACTCGCCGTCGTTCTGCCGCCGCTTCACAACGCTGCGCACCTTGCGGGAGGTGTCCGTGACGGGCATTTCGTTCACAAGGAACTGGAACTGGATTTTCAGCCAGTCGTCATCGTTGGGGAAGTCCACGCCGTCGCCGATAGAGACGATGCGCACGCCCGCGTCGCGCAGGTCTTCCAGCTCCACGAGGCCGCGCGAGTTGCGGCGGGAGAAGCGGGAAAAGTCCTTGATGATGAGGATGTCGTATTTGTGGCGCATCAGACCCCGGCGCATCTCCTGATAGCCCTCGCGCTGCTCAAACGTGTAGCCGGAGCGGTCGCGGTCTTCAAAAAACGTCAGCGTGCTGCCGGGAAAGTGGGTTTTTACATAGTCCTCGATGATGGCCTTCTGGTTCTCGATGGAGATGTTCTTCTGCTCCTGCTCATCGTCCACGGAAATACGGGCATAGCCCGCAATGTCAAATGTTTCGGTCATGATAGGCTCCTTTGCCGGTGAGGCTGGTCATATGGATAGCGTCCATACGGCTTTTTTGCTTTTGGGGTCTCGGATCGTCAATGTCGCATCCCGCAGACCGTGCGGAATATTTGTGCAGGTGGAAAGGTCAATGTGATAATCGAAGTCATTCCAGTTTCGGAACTGGGGAAGCATTTGCGCATCGTTTTTTTCAAGTGCAACGCAGTTTTGAAGATAAGTGCTTTCGTTCAGAATAGTTGGATAGGAGGCAATCAGCATCAGCATCTTCAATCCGCAGAAACAGCTCTCCATCCACCATGCGTCCTCGATTTCGCAGCCGTCGCACATCTCCATATCAAGCAGGATGTGATCGGCCAGAACCTCGGCAGAATCTCGATTCAAACCATGCTCCAGCATCGTATGCAGAATTTTCAGTCCGGATTCCGTTTGGCAAAAGGCTAACATCCAAAGCGGGTGGATGTTGTTTCCGTCATTCGTAGGGAGGCCGCGGGAGGCGATATCCATTCCGTGCGCATAAAAAAGCTCCAGAAACTTCGGGAATGCAGCTTTCAAATCCTCGTTATCCTGCATTTCACAAAAAAGTTCACCCAAAAGATGCTCATCTGGTTCGTTTTCATCTGAAGAGCCGAGCGGATCAGCGCCTGCTACCAATAATCGTTCGGCCTCTTCATAGTCGCAGGCAGTTACGGCATTAAGCAGGGCTTTATTTAATTCAAATGCCTTTTTCATCGTACACCTCCACCCTCAAGCGCCCGGGAACAGCTCAAAAGGCTCACCGCGATTTGGCAATGGGTCAAATTCTTCTCCAAACTGGTGCGGATAGTTGAGGTGCTTGAGTTCCTCATCCGCTCTGGCGGACACTATAATGATGGGGCAGGAGACCAGAAAGAACAGATAATCGGTTCCATATGTCCACTCCATCCCATTGAAGAAGCCCTCGGCGTCCACCATTTCTGCGAGAAACAAAATGGGGGCGTCCTCGCTGGACAAGGTCTTGTATATGTCCGCCTCCAGCAGATCGTCATTCTTGAGGTCGGCAAGGCGCTCATATTGTTTCACGCATAATTCATCGATTTCCTCGTCCTCCAGCTGGTGCGGCAGGGATTTGGATGTGATGAAATAGTTGCTCTGCTCAAACTCTAAGAGGATGCTCCCAAAATCGCCCGCCGATGAATTGACGATCAAGCACGGTTCGGCAAGATGAATACGTTTTACGCGCTGTTCTCTGCAACAGTGCAGAAATTCTGCGAATTGCTCTTGGTTATTCATATCATTCACCCTTGAGATATTTTTCCGTCTGCCGGTCAAACTCGGAGATGTATTCGGCGTCCTGCTTCTTGCGGAATTCATTGTAAATTGCGCCGACCTTTTTCGCTGCCGCTTCCCGCGAGATGTGGCCCTTGCCGTCCAGCACCTTGCGGCGGTTGTTGGTCAGAAATCGGTCGGTTTCGTTCAGCCAGTCCTGCATACTCATGAGCTGCTCGTCCTCTGCCATCAGCTCGGCGTAGTCGATGAACATGGTTACCAGCCGGTTCAGGCGGGACAGTTCCTTTTCGTTCAGGTAATTCTTCGCCACCAGCGTGTCGCTTTTGAGGATTTTTCCATCCGGCGCGCCCTTCCATGTGGTCAGTCCCATTGTGGGACTGTCCGGCGTTGCCCGCTCGGAAATCAGCTCCGCGGCAGTCTTGCCGGTGACGGCGTAATGCAGCTTGTTCTGCACGAAGGCGTAGAAGGCCTTTGTCGTCTCGCTGTTTTTGTCGTAATCATAGCTGCATTGCTCGAAGACATCGGCAATTTTCTGATAGGCGCGGCGCTCGCTGGCGCGAATCTCGCGGATGCGCTCCAGCAGCCCGTCGAAGTAATCCTTGCCGAAAGAGCGGCCATTTTTCATCAGCTCATCGTTGAGGACGAAGCCCTTCTGGATGTACTCTTTCAGCGTTCTTGTCGCCCACTGGCGGAAGCGGGTGGCCTTTTTGGAGTTCACGCGGTAACCCACGGCGATGATGGCGTCGAGGTTATAAAAATTGGTGGGCTTCGTAGAAAATTCGGAAATTCCGAATTTTCTCATGCAGGATGCTTTGTCCAGCTCTTCCTCCTCGAAGATGTGTGACAAATGTTCGCTGATATTGGACTTACTGGAGTCAAACAATTCTGCCATGCCAACCTGCGTCAGCCAGAATGTTTCCTCCATAAACACAACGTTTACAAATTCTTTTCCGTTTTCATCGCTGTACAGGAGAACGTCTCCCTGATGGATGATTTCATTTCCCATTCTCATTCTCCTCCATCTGCTCCAGCAGCTGTGTCGCGTCGGTCACGATGTCCGTGACGAGCTGGCGGAAGCTTTCGGCGTTCTGCGCGGTGATGAGCGGCCTGCCCGTTTCGGCTTCCGGCGCTTTTCTCGCCACGCCCGCGACATTGCCGCCGCGGCGGGCGACCTGCTGATTTTCGTCAAAGTCCTGCGGCTGTTCCGTTTTAGCAATATCGGTGGTGGGGGCCTCGGCCGGCATGGTCAGGACCAGCTCCAGATCGCTCATGTTATCGCGGAGATTTTCCTTTTTCAGCCCCTTGAGATTCTTGTACTGCCGCGTGTTCATGCCCGACCACGCGCGGGTGAGCTCGTCCGTGAGGATGACGTATTCCCTGCCCTTCTGCACGCCGCGCCTGCGCCACTCGTCCGTCAGCTCGCTGCGGGTGCGGATGGCCAGCAGCCGCTGGTGTACCCATTCCTCGGAATAGCCCTTTTTGAGATAGGTCTCCAGCGCGCGGTCGATGGCCTCTTCGACGCGCTCCCGGCCTACCATCGCCAGCCACGCCTTGAAGGGTTCGGCCTTCTTGGAGGGGATGGACTGGATGATGCGCAGAAGCTGCTCGGTGTCGGCAACATCGGTGAGGCGGTTTTTGCCGTCCGCCGCCCGCATTTTCAACTGGTGACAGTTCGTCGCCAGTTCACTGCCTTCTTCTTTCAGACGCTGTTTCAGCTTGTTCCAATACTTTCGCCCGGTGTTGTAGTCGGGGCTGTCTGTCAAAACGCCGACCACATCAACAATGGAGAAGTACCATTCCTCCCGTTCTGCATCCCACGCCACGCGAATCTTCTGATCCTCGAAAAGCTGGATCGCGCTATTGTCCGGTGCTTTCATCTGATCCCCCCGTTCTGCGCAAGTCATACTTTCTTTACCGCGTTACCACTTGTGGAGAATTATACGCTCTCTTTATTGAATAACATTGTACCACATGAATTGAGCGTGTGCAACCGGAAAATGATTTGCCGGACGAGGAAAAGCAAAATGCTTCATAGAAAAACCACTCCACTTTTTCGCGCGTGTCAGGCATTGCGTTTTTTGTCCATATGTAGTATAATTCAGGAATAAAAATGGTGTAATCCCAACGTTTTTCGGGTGGGAGACGGCAATATACATGGATCGATGAACTTGCGCATTTCTGCACGTCACAGCGGCAAAAAGGAATGACGCGGCTTTGTCGCGCTTTTAAACGCAGCGAATACGCCCGACCGAAGCAAATTTTGACATCCGGTGGACGAAAACATAGGAGAAGAACATGGATAAACGACTTTTGCTGGCCAGCCCGCATATGTCGGACGAGGGCTATGAACTGGAATACATCCACGATGCGTTTCAGAAGAACTGGATCGCGCCGCTGGGCGAAAACGTCAACAAATTTGAAAAGGCCATGGGCGAATTTATGGGCAAGGGATATCCTGTCGCCCTCTCTGCCGGTACGGCGGCGCTGCACCTTGCGATGATCCTCGCAGGCGTGAAGACAGGCGACACGGTATTTTGCCAGAGCCTGACCTTTTCTGCCTCTGCCAACCCCGTTGCCTACTGCGGTGCGAAGCCTGTGTTCATCGACTCCGAGCGCGAGACGTGGAACATGGACCCCGCCGCCCTGCGCCGCGCCTTTGCGCTGCACGGCACGCCCAAGGCCGTGGTCGTTGTCCACCTCTACGGCAACCCCGCGAAGCTGGACGAGATCACCGCCATCTGCCGCGAGCATGGCGTTCCCTTGATTGAGGACGCAGCAGAGGCGTTGGGTTCTACATACAATGGGCAGAAGTGCGGCACCTTTGGTGACTTCGGCGCTCTTTCCTTCAATGGCAATAAGATCATCACCACCTCCGGCGGCGGGATGCTGCTGTGCCGGACGGCGGATGAGGCGAAGCACGCATTGAAGCTCTCCACGCAGGCGCGCGAGAACGCACCGTGGTACCAGCACGAGGAAATCGGCTACAACTACCGCATGAGCAACATCTGCGCGGGCATTGGGCGCGGGCAGATGAAGGTGCTGCCGCTGCGCGTGGAGCAGAAGCAGGCGATTTTCGCCCGCTACTCTGAAAATCTGAAAGGTCTGCCGCTGACCATGCAGCCGAAGCTGGACTGCGCCGAGCCGAACCGCTGGCTTTCCGTTGCCCTGCTGGACAAGGGATGCAATGTGACGCCCGGTGAAATGCTCACAAAGCTGAACGAAGTGGGCATCGAGGGGCGCTACCTCTGGAAGCCCATGCATTTGCAGCCGGTCTTCACAGGCTGCCCCTTTGTCAGCGTCAGCGATGCGCCGGTGAGCGACGATCTCTTTGCGCGCGGCATGTGCCTGCCCAGCGATACGAAGATGAGCATGGACGATGTTGACCGCGTGTGTGAGGTCATCCGGGGGATGTTCTGATGCGGCATAAGGCTGGGTTTTATGAAAAATACATCAAGCGCCTGCTGGACATCGTGCTGTCCGGGTGTGCGCTGATCGTCCTGTCGCCGCTGCTACTGGTGACGGCGATTCTTGTGCGCGTGAAGCTGGGAAGCCCTGTGATCTTTTGTCAGGAGCGTCCGGGAAAAGATGAAAAGATTTTTAAACTCCATAAGTTCCGCAGCATGAGCGACGCGCGGGACGAAACCGGCGCGCTGCTGCCGGACAAGGAACGTCTAACGGGCTTCGGAAAGAAGCTGCGCGCGCTGAGCATCGACGAGCTGCCGGAGCTGTGGGACATCTTCCGCGGAAAGATGAGCATCGTGGGGCCAAGACCGCTGCTGGTGAAGTATCTGCCGCTTTACAGCGAAGAGCAGCATCACCGCCATGACGTTCGCCCTGGGCTCACCGGCTGGGCACAGGTGCACGGGCGGAATCTTACATCGTGGGAGGAACGGTTCGCCTACGACGTGGACTATGTGGATCATATCAGCTTCGCGCTGGATGTAAAAATCATTTTCATGACCATCCGCTGCGTTTTTGCCCACGAGGGGATCAGCGCGGAGGGCAGCGCAACGATGGAAGCATTTACGGGAACGGAGGCTGCGGTTCATGAGTGAGAAGGTTATTGTGATATGAAAGATTTAATTATAGTTGGTGCTGGCGGCTTTGGAAGGGAAGTCGTTTGGCTTGTAGAAAGAATCAACCAAAGCCAACCAACGTGGAAAGTTTTAGGCTTTGTGGATGATGCGGAGGGCCTTCCAGAAATTGACGGATGTTGCGTATTGGGGAACATCAACTGGCTACTTCAATACGACAAACCATCATATGTGGTATGTGCAATTGGAAATAGTAAAGCGCGAGAGGCGATATACAACAGATTGAAGAATAACTATTGTCTTGAACCTGCCACCCTGATAGATCCAACTGTAATTTGCGGGAAGGGAAGCCGAATTGGGGCGGGCAGCATTTGTTGTGCAGGAACTATTTTGACAGTCAATGTGCAAGTAGGTGATGGCTGTATTGTGAATTTGAACTCAACAATAGGCCATGATTCAGTGCTGGGAAATTATAGCACGCTTCATCCTGGAGTAAGTGTTTCAGGAAAAGTGGTTATAGGCCGGAGGAGCCTCTTGGGAACCGGTACGAAAGTAATTCAAGGGTTAAAAATAGAACCGGACACTACTATTGGCGCAGGTGCAGTGGTGATTCATGATATCAAGGAGAGTGGAACCTATGTCGGAATCCCTGCGAGAAAAATCAAATAAGCGGATTCTGGTGCTTGCCAACAACGATGTTGGCCTGTACCGCTTTCGAAAGGACTTGCTTGCAGCGCTTTTGGGTGCAGGACACGAGGTATATATCTCTTTGCCGGACGGCGGTTTCGTTTCGGAGCTTGTGCAGCTTGGCTGCCGCTTTATTGACACGCCCATTGAGCGCCGCGGTATGAACCCTATACATGACAGCAAGCTCTTTCACCAATACCGGGCGATTCTGAAAGAGGTCAAGCCCGACCTTGTTCTAACCTATACCATCAAGCCCAACATCTATGGCGGACTTGCCTGCCGGATGGCGCACATTCCCTATGCCGTGAACATCACGGGACTTGGCAGCGCCATCGAAAACGGCGGCTGGCTCAAGAAGTTTGTGCTGGCGCTCTACAAACCGGCGTTGAAAGGCGCGAGGGTCATTTTTTTTGAGAATACCGGGAATCGGGATACCCTCGCTGCCACTGGCGTTGTACCGAAGGGGCGCGACGTGGTGCTGAGCGGTGCAGGCGTCAATTTAGACGATTATCCATATCAATCCTACCCACAGGAGGGGCCGGTGCGCTTCCTCTTTGTGGGCCGCGTCATGCGCGAAAAGGGTGTGGACGAGCTGTTTGCCGCCGCAAAGCGGATGAAGCAGGAATATGGCGACGGCGTGGAGTTCCACATCGTCGGCTCGTTTGAAGAGGGATATAAGCCCCTCATGGATGAACTGGAAAAGGCCGGTGTGGTCAAGTACCACGGCTATCAGTCGGATATGAAACACTTTTACGGCATGGCAAACTGCGTGGTGCTGCCGTCGTATCACGAGGGTATGTCCAACGTACTGCTGGAGGCTGCCGCCTCTGGGCGACCGCTTATCACCAGCGACATCCCCGGCTGCCGCGAGGCGGTGGAGGACGGCGTCAGTGGATATCTGTGCCCTGCGAAGGACGCGAACGCGCTGTATGGGGCTATGCGGCGGTTTATGGAACTACCGAAAGATCGGCGCGTCGAACTGGGAAGATGCGGTCGGGAACGAATGAAGCAGCAGTTCAGCAAAACCGCTGTTGTGACGGAAACCATCAAACACTTGGAGATTTGACATGCGCGATTTAGTCATCCTTATGCTCATAACGATTGCCTTAGCATGGTGCGCCGATCATGTGGCGTTTGGACCGGTAAAGCATAATCGGCGCCAGCGGCTGATCGTCTGCACTGTGGTGATCATCATCCTGCTCGCCGGTTTTGCCGGGCTGAGGACACGTTGCAATGACACTGTCACATATCGATATTACTATAAGCTCCTGACGGAAAAATTATGGGAAGCATCCGACAAGAGCATCGGTTCTAACCCGCTGTTCAACTGGGTGAACTATCGCCTGAAGATGCACGGCGTATCTACGCAGAATTTTCTGATGTTCTGGGCTTTCCTGACAGTCGGTTGTTATCTCATTTTTGTACACAAGAACTCTGTAAATTTTCCACTGTCGGTTTTTCTGCTGTTCACCACCGGCTGCTATACCTTTGCTTTTGCAGGTATCAAACAGGCGGCGGCGGTCGGGATATCGGTCATTGCGACGATGTTTGCACTTAAAAAGAAGTGGCTTTTATTTGCTGTTGGGATACTGATTGCAACGCTGATCCATCCCTATTCCCTGATGTATTTGGCGGTGCCGTTCATGACATTTAAGCCGTGGACGAAAATAACCTATTGGATGCTGGCAGCCTTCATTGCAGCGGGCTTTCTGCTGCGCCCGCTGCTCGGCACGGTGGTCAACATCACGACGCTGCTGGGTGAGGAATACACGGTTTCCTCCTTCACGGGAGACGGTGTCAATATGTTCCGTGTGCTCGTCTGCAATGTGCCGATGGTTTTGTCGTTCCTCTACCGGAAAAAGCTGTTTGCAGACAGCTCCGAGGCGGAAAATCTCGCAATGAATTTGACCATGCTCAACGGCGCTATTATGTTTGACGGGCTGTTCGGAACGGCAAATTATTTTGCAAGATTGGCGAATTATTTCTTGATTTTCCAGTCGCTGTCACTTCCGTGGATGCTGAAGAAAATAGGTGGCAGAGATGGAAAAGTGCTAACAGCATTGCTGGTGCTGGGCTATGCCGCGTATTTTTACTATGCAAACGCGATCAACCAGCCGTTTGACCACTACTTTGCGCGGTTAAGCTTGGCGGAGTATTTTGCTCAGATTGGGAGATAGACTATGAATCAGCTTCGCGTTTTACAAGTCGTTACCCACATGGAGCGTGGCGGCTTAGAGTCCATGCTCATGAATTACTACCGCTATATCGACAGGGAGAAGATTCAGTTCGATTTTCTGGTACATCGTCAGGAACGTGCAGCATACGACGATGAAATTGAGGCGATGGGCGGAAAAATCTACCGTTTGCCGCGCCTTGTGCCATGGAGCAAGGCGTATCTCACTGCACTGAATCGCTTCTTTGATGAACACCCAGAATACAGAATAGTCCATGTTCATCAGGATTGCCTGAGCTCCGTGATCTTAAAGGCTGCGCAGCAGCACAATATCCCGGTACGAATTGCCCACAGCCACAACGCAAATCAAGACAGGAATCTAAAATATCCCATCAAGCTCTGGTGTCGGCGCAGCATCCCCCGTTGTGCCACACACCTTTTTGCCTGCGGCAAGGATGCTGGGGACTGGATGTTCGGCGGCGCATCGTATCAGATTATCAACAACGCAATTGACACTACTGCATACACCTATGATACGAACAAGCGCGTCGAGCTGCGGCGACAGCTTGGACTTGCGGACGAGCTGGTCATTGGCCATGTCGGTCGCTTTAACCCACAAAAGAATCATCCCTTTCTTTTGGATATCTTTGCCGCCTTGCTGAAAAAAGAATCGAACGCAGTTCTTCTTCTAGTCGGTGGCGGCGAGGGAATGTCTCAAATACGGGAGAAGGCACAGAAGCTTGGCATAGCAGAGCACGTTCACTTCTTGGGTGTTCGCAGCGACGTTGCAGACTTAATGCAAGCGATGGATATATTTGTTTTTCCGTCGCTGTATGAAGGCTTGCCGGTCACCATGGTCGAGGCGCAAGCGGCGGGGCTGCCGTGCATTATTTCCGACAAGGTTCCTCCCGGGTGCATTTTGACTGAGGGTTTGGTGGATGTCATGCCTTTGTCCGCAAGTCGGGAGACATGGGCGGAGAAGATCCTTGCGAAGCGAGCCATCCCCCGCACCGACCGTCGAGCAGAAATCGCCGCGCACGGCTTTGATATCACTACAGAAGCAGTAAAACTACAGGAGTTTTATTTGGAGGCGAATAAATGAGTGTCTTCAGAAATATTATTATGCTTCTTAACCGCGAGATCCCCACTGAAGTGCTGATAAAGCGCGGGATGAAGGTGGGGAAGGACTTCAATCGCCAGCAGGGCTGTTTTCTTGACCCGACACATTGCTTTTTGATTACAATTGGCGATGATGTAACGATGAGTATCCGCGTGACGGTTATGGCACATGATGCCAGCACAAAGAAAAACCTTGGATACACCAAAATTGGGCAGGTACATATTGGCAACCATGTCTTTATTGGAGCCAATACAACGATTCTGCCCGGTGTTACCATCGGTGACTATGCTGTGATTGGTGCGGGCAGCATTGTTACGCACGACGTACCTGCAAAAACAGTTGTTGCCGGTATTCCGGCCAAGGAAATATGCGGTGTAGACGAATATGCCGCACGATTTCAATCTCAAATGAACGAAGCAAACACATTTGGTGATGAGTACCGTATGGGCTATGGCCTTGACGAAAGCAAGAAGAAGGAAATCCTTGCCGCAACAGACGGAAAGATTGCCTTCATCAAATAAGGAGCTCGAACGTAACAATGCCGAAAATAACTGTTTTTTCTCCGACCTATAACCGAGCTTATATCTTACCTAAGTGCTTTGAAAGCCTGAATCGTCAAAGCTGCAAGGATTTCGAGTGGTTGATCATCGACGATGGCTCGACAGATCATACCAAAGAGCTTGTCACAGAGTGGCAGGAACGCGAAAATGGGTATCCTATTCGCTATATCTATAAAGAGAATGGCGGCCTGCACACAGGATACAATACCGCTATCGCCAACATGGAAACGGAACTATCAGTCTGTATCGACTCTGATGATTCTATGCCAGAAGATGCAATAGAACGAATCCTTGCTGAATGGCAAAAGGTAAAGGACAGTGGCGCGGCAGGGTTGGTTGGCTTGGATGTTGATCAGAACGGGAACCTGATCGGTAAAGAGTTGCCAGACAGCGAACTAATCAACGCGGCATCCCTGCTTTGTGTTCCCGGTATGGGAGATAAAAAATATGTTGTGCGCAATGACTTGTTGCGTACCGTGGCTCCGATGCCTGTGTTTGCTGGTGAGAAAAACTTTAATCCGCACTATTTAATCATGAAGCTGTCCAAACAGTATAGGTTTCATCCTGTCAACCAGTGCTTTTGCTTGGTGGAATATCAGCCTGACGGTATGACGGCGAATATCTGGAAGCAGTATGTCAATAGTCCCCGCAGTTTTGCTGAACTCCGGCGAGTAATCATGGATGTGCCGGGATTAACTTGGCAGTATCGGCTCAAGAATATCATCCACTACTGCTCCAGCAGCCAGATTGCGGGAAATCGGAACTATATCAAGGAATCCCCCAAAAAGTTACTGACAGCGCTCTGCACCCCAGCGGGCTGGGTGCTGACGGGGTATATCAGGAGAAAAGTGTAATTTTATAAAAGTTCTCATGCCGGAATGGTTGTATATGAAGTTCCACAAAAAAACAGACCGAAAGTGGTGAAATATGCAGTGATAAGCTATTCAATTGCAATCCGAACATTAGGACGGGCTGGCGCAAAGTACCAGAAACTGCTTGACAGTATAAGGAACTCTACAGTTCAGCCAGAAAAGGTTGTTGTAGTTTTACCAGAAGGCTATTCTAAGCCGAAAGAGCAACTTGGGTATGAGGTATTTGTCCATTGCCGCAAGAGTATGGTTGGGCAGCGGTTGGCGGCCTTAAAATATATCAAGTCTGAGTATACTCTTTTTTTAGACGATGATATTTCTTTTGAGCCTGATTTTATACTCAAATTAGCCAAGCCATTGCAGGAGAAGAAGTACGATTGCTCGACGGGCCCATTGTTTTCCTTTTTTCCAGCGAGTAAGGCAGGGACTATTGCCGGGATACTTACCGCATCAGTAAGCGTATCTCTATTTCATCGGGATATGTATGTAAAAATTCTTAGAAGCGGCGGATGGTCTTATCACACGTTTGACACAAGCGAAGAAAGGTATTATCCGACAGAGTCGTTTGCTTGGACGTGCTTTTTTATCCGCACGCAGGTTATGCGCAACCTGAATATGGAGGATGAAATACCGTGGCTTGAAAAAAATCAATACGCATTTGGCGATGACCGCGTTATGGCGTACAAGTTGGTCAAGCGTGGATATCGGGCTTGCATTGTATCAACAGCGCTATATGAACATAATGATGCAAAAACGTCAACAGCATCTACGGAAATAGTTAATACAACGCCTCCCTATTGCACGGGTTTTTTCCAAATTGTGTTTTGGCATAGATTCATTCAAGATGATGAGCCGCTGAAGTTCATGAAAGTGGTTAATTCCTTTTGTATTGGCTATTGGATGGTTAGTTCGTTTGCCTACCGACTGTTGAAAGCTGTTCTCACGCGAGGGTATTGGCCGATTTTCAACGCGGTTATGCGTGGGATAAAGGCTGGCATTAAATACATACATTCTGACGAGTATCTGCAATTACCGCCTATACGTTACTGAGTCAACGAAGAGATAAACCATGAAGAAGAAAATTTTGATTGTCATGCCGGGCGCATTGGAGTTAGGCGGTGTGGAGCGTAGCTTAATTGGTCTGCTGTCGAGCGTAGATTACGATTACTACGATGTTGATTTATTCTTGTACGGCCACCACGGCACACTCTTTCCTATGATAGACCCTCATGTGAATGTCCTTCCGGAATGCCAAGAACTGGCCCATCTGCGTGAATCATTTGTCGATAAAATTAAGCATAAATGTGTTTATTCTGCTGTTTTACGATTAAGAGATGCTGTGTATTCAATTTTTCACGATGTCAACAATGATCGAACGTGGACCCAGGTTATGCGACATTGTACAAAGCCGTTGGCAGAGCATTACGATGTTGCTATGAGCTTTTTTCTCCCCTTTGATTTCCTGCATGAACGAGTCGATGCATCAATTAAAATTGGGTGGATTCACACAGACTATTCCGCTGAAAAGGCTGATTTTACGTACTTATTGTCGCAGTATAGCCGATTGAACATGATTGTCGCTGTAAGCGAGGCATGCAAAGAGTCGTTTTCTTCTGTTTTTCCACAACTTGCATCCCGCGTTATCGTTATTGAAAATATTTTGCCCGCAGATTTCGTAAAAAAGAACGCCGAGGCGTTTCACGTCTCTGGCGAAATGCCGCAAAAAGGTATTTCCCTCCTCTCTGTTGGCCGCTTCTGCGAGGCGAAGAATTTCGACAATGTGCCGGACATCTGCCGCCGATTAGTAGCAGATGGGCTTGATGTGAAATGGTATCTCATCGGCTATGGCGGCGATGAGCCGCTGATACGCCAGAAGATCGACGAGGCCGGGATGCAGGAGCGCGTCATCATCCTCGGCAAAAAGGACAACCCCTACCCCTATATGCGCGCCTGCGACCTGTATGTGCAGCCCTCCCGCTATGAGGGCAAGGCCGTCACCGTGCGGGAGGCGCAGCTTCTTGGAAAGCCTGTCGTCATCACAGACTACGCTACCTCCGGCAGTCAGCTGGAGGACGGGGCGGACGGCGTGATCGTCCCCATGGATAACGCAGGCTGCGCTGCCGGAATTGCCGCGCTGCTGCGCGACCCTGCCCGGATGCAGCAGCTGTCGGAGAACTGCGCAAAGAGAGATTATACGAACAGCTCGGAGGTCGAGAAGATCTACGCGCTGATGGAGGACTGACCCATGATCCCCAAAATCATCCACTACTGCTGGTTTGGCCGCGGCGAAAAGCCAGAGCTTGCCAAAAAGTGTATCGCCAGCTGGAAGAAGTTCTGCCCGGATTTTGAGATCCGCGAGTGGAACGAGGACAACTGCGATTATCTCGCCATGCCCTTCATGGCGGAGGCGTATGCCGCGAAAAAGTACGCCTTCGTGTCCGATGTCATGCGCCTTGTCGTGCTGGAGCAGTACGGCGGCGTGTACTTCGACACCGACGTGGAGGTGCTGCGGGACATTTCGCCGCTGCTGGATGACGAGGGATTCATTGGATTTGAGAACGAGCAGTTTGTCAACAGCGGACAGGTGATGGCAGCTGTTCCGCATCAGCCTGTCGTGCAGGCGATGATCGAGGAATATAAGAAGATGCACTTCACCAACGCGGACGGAAGCCTGAACGCTGTAGGCTGCCCGCATCTCAATACGGATGTGATGGAGCGCTTCGGCCTTGTGCGCAACGGGCAGGAGCAGCTGGCTGCCGGGATTCACGTTTATCCGGCGGACTGGTTCAATCCGCTGGACAGCGTAACCGGCAAGCTGACAAAAACGGAGAACACCTATTCCATCCACTGGTATTCGATGAGCTGGCTACCGAAAAGGACGCAGATCAGAGCGAAAGTTGGACGAATATGGCGGAGGATTACGAAAAGGGTCAAGTCATGAAAATTTGTACGATCACCTGCCACGATGTCTATAACGTCGGTGCATCCTTACAGGCCTACGCCCTGCAAACCTATTTGAAGTCGCTGGGGCATGACGTGAAGATCATCGACTATAAACCGGATTACCTCTCGAAGCATTACCGGCTGGATGTTGTCGGCAATCCCAAATATGATAAGCCATTTGTCCGCGAGGCGTATCTTTTGGCGAAGCTGCCGGGGCGGCTTCGCGTGTTGCCGAGAAAGAAGGCGTTTGACAGCTTCACAGCCAAGCACCTTGATTTGACCAGACGGTATGTCTCTAATGAAGAGCTAAAGGCCGATCCCCCCGAGGCGGATGCTTTTTTCGCTGGGAGCGACCAAATCTGGAATCCGCTGTTTCCCAACGGGAAAGACCCCGCCTTCTATCTGGACTTCGTGCAGCAGGGAGTCCGCGCCTCCTACGCGGCCAGCTTTGCGGTGGACGAGTTCCCGCAGGAGTTGCGGGAGGTAACGACGCAGTATCTCAGCCGCTTCGACCATATTGCTGTGCGTGAGACATCCGGCCTTTCTGTACTAAAGTCGCTGGGGATCACAAACGCTGTAACCGTCCTTGATCCGGTATTCCTGCTTGACCGGGCACAGTGGGAGGCGATGGCTGAGAAGCCGGAGCGCTGCGAGAAACCATATCTGCTGGTATATGACTTTGATAATAGCCTTGCTGTCCGCAAGTTGGCGGAGAGAATTGCGGCGGAACGAGGCTTGCATATCTACTCGGTCTTCAAGCTTCCGTATGCCGAGCGCTGCTTCCCACTCTGTGGCCCGGAGGCGTTTTTGGGCCTCATGCAGCACGCGGCTTTTGTGCTTTCCAACTCCTTCCATGCAACGGCGTTCTCGGTGATATTTGAGAAGGAATTCGCCGTCGTGGAGCGCACGGAGAAAATCAACACGCGTATGCGCGATTTTACAGCCTTGCTCGGCCTGTCCGACCATATGGTAACGGAGATAGCAACTGTTCCGTTCAATATGGATTGGACGCAGGTGGAGCGCCGTCTGGCAGACGAGATTCACCACTCAAAGGCGTATATTGACGAAGTGCTGAGGGATGGGGTGCAATGAAGAAAAGCATTTTGTTTGTGATCAATTCCATGGGCTGCGGTGGAGCAGAAAAGAGCTTGCTCTCGCTGCTGTCCTTGCTGGATTATGAAAAATATGATGTTACGCTGCAAATGTTTCGCCGCGGAGGCATGTTTGAAGAGTTGTTGCCGCCTGAGGTTCACGTTCGAAAAGAATTGGACTATACGGCTTTTTGCAGTCAGAGTATGGCAAAACAGATGCTCTCCTTTGACCTTCGCCGCATTGCTGCCAGAGTGCGCACAAGCCTTTTCTTGCGCTCCAATGCGAAAAAGGGCCGCCCGCTGCATGACGCGCAAGCCTACTGGAAATATTCTGCTGCGGCGTATGACCCGCTGCCGGAACGGTATGATGTGGCGATTGCATGGGGTCAGGGAACGCCAACCCACTTTGTGGCGGAAAAGGTTCGGGCCCAGAAGAAGTTTGCGTGGGTCAATGTAAATTATGAAGCCGCGGGCCACCAAGCAGAGTTTGACGAGCCGTATTACAAAGAATATGACAGTATCGTTTGTGTGTCAGAAGAATTACGTTCGATTTTCGATAAAGTCTTTCCCCGGTACAGCAAAAAGGCGGTAACGATTCTGGATATCAATAATCCCAAGACAATTACGAGTATGGCGCAGCAACCGATCTCATTGCCAAGCGAAGATGGTTTGACGCTGGTCACGGTGGGGCGCCTTGTGCCGCAGAAGGGCTATGATATTGCTGCAAAAGCCGCATGGCTGCTGAAGAAACGCGGCGTCAGGTTTCACTGGTATGTAGTAGGCGGTGGGGACAGTGCGCCGATTGAAAAGGATATTGTGCAGTATGGAATCCGAGACTGTTTTACGCTGTTGGGCGCGAAGGCAAATCCCTACCCCTATATGAAAGCAGCAGATATCTATGTCCAGACCTCTAAATTTGAAGGTTATTGCCTGACCCTTGCGGAAGCACGTATGTTGAATGTTCCATGTGTGACTACGAACTTTGATGTGGTATACGCACAGATGATCGACGGCGATAATGGCCTTGTGGTTGAGATGAGCGCGGAGGCTGTTGTGGATGGGATCATCTGTCTGGCAACGGATCAGGAGCTGTATCAGCATATTAAAGGTTATCAGGTTCAGGAAAAGAAGGGCAATGTGGAAGAAATTGAGAAGTTCTATGATTTGCTGGGGGAGTAATATGGACGATAAACGGGTCGGGTATTTCGATATTCTTCGCATTGTATCAATCTTTTTTGTGATTGTCATTCACGTCACAAGTGTTGGGCTTCGCCTTTGCGAGACTGCTACTCCCACTTGGAATGTTAACTGGCTACTTAACAGTGTTTCGCGTTGGGCTGTTCCAGTATTCTTTATGGTCAGCGGTGCGTTATTCCTTGAGCCAAGTAGAGGACTAACACTAAAGAAACTCTATAAGAAAAATATCTTCCATATCGTTGTTTGCATCATCGTATGGGGATTTTTTTACTCGCTGCTGGATCAATACATTTATGGAACGCTTTCTGCTAAAAGCGTTCTTGTCGCCGTGTATGGGATCGTTACCGGGAATACTGGTTATCATCTGTGGTTTCTGTATACGCTGGTCATGCTTTATATCGCCGTGCCTCTCTTCCGGTTGATCACCTGTCATGGTTCAAAGCGGCAACTGGAATATGCGTTGGTCGTATGGGGCGTACTTTCTCTGCTCATTGGACAAATAAACGCTTTTGCAGCAGAGACCGGACTTGGCAGTGATCTTCTCCCGTATTCACCATTTGTAATTGCGGGTTATGGCGGCTATTTTTTGCTTGGGTATTATTTAATGCTGAACCCACTTAAAGGAAAACTGAAAAAGGCGTGCTATATCTTGGCTGTTTTGTCTGTATGCGCGATTGTTGGCGGGAAATGGAGCCTTTTTGCTATCTGCAAGGTGGAATCATCGGCCTTCGAACTGCCGCTGGGGGTCTTCTCGTGCTCGATTGCTGTGGCGGTATTTACCTTGGCGCAGAGCCTCTGCGTTTCAGATAACGTTTCACGGATGCTGACTTTTTTAGGGCAGCGTGTGTTCGGCGTTTACTTAACGCATGTGTTTTTTGTTTCCTTGCTCTATCATATTTTGAAGATAAGGCCCGACTATTGCCAACCCGTGGTGGCAATAGTCATGTCGTCCGTTGGGATTTTTGCAGTTTCTTTTCTCGCATCGTGGATATTGTCGAAGGTTCCACTGCTGCGGAATTTGGTGTAGATGATGGGTATTTCAAATGCACAAAAAAGTGCGTACAACATTTTAACAAGTGTTCTAGGACAGGCAATTACAATTATTCTTGGTGTTGTAATACCGCGCCTTGTGCTCGTCAATTTGGGTTCGGAAAATAACGGTCTACTCAGTTCGATAACGCAGGTTTTGGGATATGCCAGCCTTTTAGAAGCGGGTGTTGGCTTAGCTTCGTTACAGGCACTATACAAACCTGTCGCAGAACATGACGAAGCCTCAGTCAATGCTATCATGTCTGCAACAAACTTATATTATAGACGTACGGGCATTGCATATCTCCTGACAGTTATTATTCTTTCCGCAATCTATCCGGTTATTATAAAATCCTCTCTCCCATATGGAACGATAACTATAGTGGTTCTCATCAGTGGATTGCCCGGAGTAGTAAACTACTATTTTCAGGGGAAGTACAAAATACTATTGCAAGCAGAAGGCAGAACGTACATCATTACAAATCTCGCAACGGTTATCGGCATTCTTACGAGCATCGGGAAAATTCTGCTGTTGCTGCTTGGCTTTGGAGTCATAGCTGTTCAATCTCTGTATTTAGCGCTTAGCTTAGTTCAAATGATATACATTGATTACTATATAAGAAAGAACTATGCGTGGATAGATTTGACGGCTGCTCCTGCTTACGATAAGCTTTCTCAGAGAAATTCGGTGCTGGCGCATCAACTTTCTGGAACGATTTTTAGTAGTACCGATGCCGTTACACTATCTATTTTTTGCGGTCTAAGCGTAGTAAGCGTGTATTCCATGTATGCACTGCTTTTTGGTATGGTTGGAACCCTTCTTTCAAACCTTGCTGGAAGCATTACTTTTGTGCTTGGGCAGGAGCTGGGAATCAACCAGAAAAAATACGGGAAGCTACAGGACAGCTTTGAGCTGGTATATATTTCACTATCGTTCTCGTTATTCTTTATAGCATACACATATATTTTGCCATTTTTAAAAATATACACAGCTGGAATTACAGACATAAATTATATCGACCGCGCACTATCCGTGCTGTTTGTTGTGATTGCACTATTAGAAAACAGCAGGCTGTCCTCCGCAAAAGCAATTCATGTAGCAGGACATTTCAAACAAACGCAATGGCATGCTTGGGTTGAAATGGCAATTAATATTATCGTTTCCCTGATAGGAGTTCTTGTCTGGGGAATCTATGGTGTCTTAATCGGTACGATTGCTGCATTGCTGTTTAGAGCGAATGCAATGATCATCTATGCCAACAAAAAAATCCTGCACCGCAGCCCGTGGAAGACCTATCGCCGCTGGTTGGTCAATCTGGCGCTGTTCATCGTGGTAACAGTGCTGTCCAAACCGCTGTTTGCCCGCATTGCACTGGATACCTACCCCCGCATTATTCTGTGGGCGGCTATCACCAGCATTGTTGTAATACCGCTGTTCTTTGTGGTGGCTTCGATGTTTGACAGAGAAACCTACCGTTATGCGAAAACGCTGGTTACTCCGTATCTCAAGCAAGTACGGGGTAAACTCAAAAGACGTTCCCGAACAAAAGATTAACATGCTTCACTACATCTACACCCGCTCATTCATCGGCGTTATCACCTTTATGGTGCTGGCTCTTGCCGCTTGGGGTGCGCTGCCTGCCCACGTGGGGGCGAGGCACTGGCGGTGGGGGAACCTTGCGCTGATGCTCCTGATGACCGCCGCCATCCTCTACGCGACCTTATTCAGCCGCGCCGAGGGCGGCACCGGCCTGATCCTCACCCCCTTCGCCTCCCTGACCGCCGCGCGGCAGCAGCCCGAACTCTACCGCGAGATGCTGATGAACGTCTTCCTCTTCTTCCCGCTGGGGCTGACGCTTTCCAACGCCCTGCCGCGAAAGTGGCACCGTTGGGGCAGAATCATCCTCACAACGCTCATCGGCTGTGCGCTCAGCGCGGGAATCGAGTACGCCCAGTACCGCTACGCGCTGGGACTTGCGGAGACGGACGATGTGATCTGCAACACCTTGGGCGCGTTCATCGGCTCTACATCGCTGCTCATCGCCCCCGCCAAAAAATACAGAGAAAGGGCTTGACACACGAACATGACCCTGACCGCCACGGAGAGACAATTTCTGCATATCGCCAAGGCTGCCGTTTCAGACGGGGAAGTCACCGCTGAAAGCGTGGACTGGCCTGCCGTTTTCGCGCTGGCGGGGCAGCAGAAGCTGCTGCCGATCCTCTTCGAGACCGTCCGCAAGATGCCTGTTGCCAAGGAAAACGCTGCGCTGTTCGCTGTGACCAAGCAACAGGTCATTGGGCAGGTGTTGAACCAAACCGTGCGCGCATCGGCGTTTGCAGCCCTCTACCAAACGCTCCGCGCGGCGGGACTGCACCCGGTCGTGGTCAAGGGTCAGCTTTGCAGCCGACTGTATCCGCTGCGAGATCACCGCATCAGCGCGGACGACGACATTCTGATTCCGGACGGCGAATTTTTCGCCTGCCATGAGCAGCTTCTGGCAAACGGCCTGACCACCGACACCCCAGCGGACGAGCTGGCATCGGCGGACGAGGTGTCCTACACAAAAGACGGCAGCCCGCTTTACATCGAGCTGCACAGGCATTTATTTGATTCTGCCGAAGATGCACATGACGAATTGAACCACTTCTTTGCCGACCTCAACCCCGTCGAAATCGACGGCTTTCTGGCCATGCCGCCACACGAGCATCTGCTGTACCTGCTTCTGCACGCCTACAAGCACTTCGTCCGCAGCGGCATCGGGGCGCGGCAGTTCTGCGACATCGGCCTGTGGGTGCGGGCGTATCACGGGGA
>OGHD01000397.1_pt1 | contig 21581 bp, 23 predicted proteins | sample 1571341 | NCBI WGS metagenome assembly OGHD01 (sample SAMEA2582026, study PRJEB24529) | metagenome | biome: Human gut stool | place: China | collected 2011 | reverse complement strand
AACTTTTATCTTGTAATCTTAACATTTTTACTCTAGCTTTTTGTTCTTCAGTAAACATTTCTTTTCTTCCAGCACCACGTTCATTTTTTAATTTATTAACAACATTGTTGCTTTTTAATTCTTTAATTTCCTTCAGCAATTTTTGTATGGTATCTCTATCCCTTTTAATAGTATCATCTTTAGATTTAGTGTTTATTTCATTTAATCTTATAATAGCCTTTAATTTTTCAATTTCCTTGACCATTTGATGATATATTGGACTATTTTCAAATTTATCGTCGGGTTGCATTTGTGATATTTTATTATGTAATTCAACATTAATTTTATTCTGTTCATTTAAACGCTTTTCTAAATCTGTAATTATTACTTCTAAGCCTTTAATAGTTTTTCTTGCCACTATAATCACTCCGTTAGTTAGTTAGTTAATTAATTTATTAACTTAATAATAGAATTACTTATATTATTGTTCAATAATTAATTTATTAACACGGCTTTTATTTATATATCTTCTCTCTCCCACCTACTATCTTTTGTAGCTACAAAAAAAGGAGCTATAAGCTCCTTTAACTCTCCTGGTCTCAAATCTATTTGACTGCTTTTAATTTTGCAATATCATAACAATTAACTTTAGTTACTTCTTCAACTTCTTTTAATTCATCAAGTTTTGTTTTTACAGTTGTTCTAAATTCTAATAGCTCTGCTGTCTGCTCTACAACTCCATCAAGTTTCTTTTCAATTATTTTTTGACCCTCTTTTAAGTCTTTAACTTCATCTTTTAACCCTTTAATATCTAATTGAATAGACTTCAAAATTTCTAATATTTCTTTTTCCATATACTATTTCTCCTTTAAATGTATTTAAGTTTTAGTTTACTTAATCATTATATCATAAAAGGACACCTTTAAAGATGTCCTTTACGGAGCAAATCTTCTATGGAAAATTTGCAAACTAAAACTTATTTAAAGTATATCATCTTTATAAATAACATTCTATTAAACTTTTAAAAAGTTTAATAGAAAAATCCTACTCCAAACAACTGTTAATCTAAATAAAATTTAATTTAAAAATTATTTAGTCTTAAATACATTCTACCGCCTTACGTATTAACTTACTCATTACGCTACTCTCCACTCCGTTACTTAATACTCCAGTTGGTCATCAAAAAAATATAATTAATACTCTCTATCTAAATCCTTAAGTTTTTTTACTTTAATATTTCTTATCTAAACCTCATACTATTTTCTCTTCTCTTATCTACAAGATCTATTGCCCTAGGTAATGCTGGTGCTATAATATCCTCTGTTGTTGCTAACCTTCCATACTCAGAAATTACAAAAAATCCATTAATTAATTCTAAAAGTATTTGAGTATTTCTTTCAGTATCATTACTAGATTTTTTTATTTCTTTCATATCAAATTTGATTTGTTCTGCTACTTCTTTTGCTATTATTTTAATCATAGCTTCTGTTGTAATATCTGAATTTTGTCTATGCTCTCTAATTATTAAATCTAATGCTTCACTACTATACTTTAAATTATTTTTCTCTTTAACTTCTTCTATGTACTCTACATTTTTTTCTGTCATTTTATATTCTTTTCTTATTCTTGCCATCTTAAATTTAACTCCTTTTACTTTTTTATTAAGGGCTTTGCCCTCGCTATGCTCACCCATAAACTTAAAAAAAGTTTAATCAAATCCAAATATGAATTATAAAATATCTTAACTGGAAATTATACCTGTAGATATTTTATAAGAGCATAAAGAGAAACTGCCCCCAAAAATTTTGTGGGGCTAGGCAAAGCCTAGCATTTTCTTGGGTACAAAAAAATTTCCAAATGTCCCACTTTGCCACACAAAAACCGTATTAAAACCGTATATAATCCGATACTTTGTCGGCGGTTGTTTTCTTAATTTTATCACACATTTTTTTAACCTCAAACTATTTTTTTATAAAAAAAATGGATCTACTGCTCCATAAATAAATAATCCCCCTAAAATATAAAGAGTATTTTTAATCTCAATTTGTAAACATCACTAAAAAAAATTTTTTTCAAAAGGGTTTGGGCAGCTCTCCCAATAAATAATTTAAAATTTAAGTAAAGCTTAATTTTAAATTTATAGGAAGTGTGTACACACTTCCTATGCTTGCTATTCTTCTAATTTTTAAAATACTTTTTCAATACCTCGTTTAGATGGAATATGATAGCCATTTCTAACTTGTATAAAACTACCACATCCACAACTACATTTTATAAATATAACTTCTAATTCTTCTGTCTTTGGAAGTTTAAGTTTTTCTCCACATATTGGACATAAAAAATATTTCTTTTTTTCTAACTTCATAATTTTCCCCTTACTAAAAAATACTCTATAAATCTACTTTGAAAAAATCTTAAAAAATTTTATTTTTTCATTTCTTTTTTGCTCCATTTTTTCTTTTAGATCTTGAAGCTTATTATCTACTTCTTCAAAATGTTCTGCTAAATATAACTGTTGTTCACTTTTTTTCTGCTCTTCCTTTAAAAGTATCTGACTATTTTCAATTAACTTATGCAATTCAGATATTTGTTTGTCTTTTTCATCTAATTGCTTTTTTAAAAATTCATTTTCAGAGTTTAAACTATTTAAATATTCTTTATTGAACTCTTTTAACTCAAGTTTAAACTCTTTAAAGTCAGTATTTTTAATGCTTATATCAAAATCTTCTCTCTCACTATTTAAACCGTTAGTTAAATCTTTTAATTTATCATCATTTAAGTTTAAACCTTTAAATATTAAATTAATACCTTCATCTGAAATATAAGTAATACCTTTATTTTTAACCACATACTTCTCAATTTCTTTTAACTTAATTTTATTATAAATACTAACTTTACTTAAACCAGTTAAAACGGATACTTCTGCAACACTCCTCAACATCCCTTAAACCCTCCCTTTTAGAATAAACCCGATATATAAACTAATTCAATAAATCTCTTAAAAATCCTGTCTACCTATTATTAATCAATCCATTCTTTAATCATTTCCAATAATATTTTATCTCTATCTAATCCAGTTTCATCTACCTTCTTAATAAACTCATTATAAACCTCATTAGGAACTCTAAAATTTATTGCTTTTGTTGAAGATCTTCTTCTCTTACTAGACTGTATATTAACTTTTATTTTTTCTTTAATTGCTGGAATATCTTTATCATTAATACCACCTAAAAATTTTATAGCTTCTTCTTCTGTATAAAAAGTCTTATATATACTAGGATAACCTAATAAAAGTTCTTTACACTCACTCCAGGTTCTAACTATCTTATTTTTAACACCTTTACCTTCTTTAATAGCATAATACTTTTGTTTTTTCTTTTTACTCATATTCTTATAACCCCCATCGCTCGCACTAAATTTTCATATTTTTTAGTTGACTTTTAAGTCAACATCAACTATGGTTTGGTGAATTAGGAAACGGCTCGCTCCCCCCCTTGCAATTAATATAACATAAAAATACTAATTGCAAAGGGGATAAGCAAGCATGATATTATGGCTTGGAGCCATTGAGGTATCCGTGTCGCATTTATCCCGTGGCTTCCAACCACTATGTAAATCAATCTCGTTTAGGTCTGGTATTATCGAGCATACTACCATGTAACTTTCTACACACCCCTAGGAGCTAATGCAAACTCCACCAGGACAGGCACTCCACTACTAAAAACTAACTTTAATAGTTTGTCTAAAAATAGCACCTCCCCATCTAACGGCGCTATCCTCGGTGGTGAGCCGAGTAGTTTTTTATAGTGTTATTCCTTAACCACTTACCATACAGGATTTTTCAGTATTTAATTTATGAAAAACTTGTCTTAATTTTTATTTAGTTAAATAAAAAAGCCTTTTAGTAAGGTTTTACCATACTAAAAGGCTTGAAAATTCTTCTTTAATCAGTTATACTTTATTCATAATATTGAATAAAATATATTTTATAAAGTAGCTTTCGTGCTTGGTTTTATGTGTGAGATATAACCTTGAACGTAGTTACTAACTAAATGAAGTTCTTTTCTAACAGCTTTCTAGGTATTGCAGTACCTTGTAAAGTTCGGCTCATATGTTAGTTTGCAGACTAATATATGAGAGTTGAATAAGAGCTTTTTTTATTTAAGTTTAATTCCAAATTTAAGTTAATTTTACCCTGTTTTTCTGCATAAAGCAAGATTTTTTTTTGTTGTACCTTGTTGTCAACGCTTGAATTTACTTACTTATACTCATATTTTACTTATCTCTAAATTCCTCTATATCTCGTTTTTTTCTCGATTTACTTAATTCTTTTTGTTGTTCAGACTCTCTATGTATTAATACTACTGGCTTTATTTTATCACTTTATTGTAGTATTATGAGCTATTGTTTACAACTTGATTTTAGAATTATCCCTTTATAATTTCCATAGTTTATAATACATTTTTGCTATACCTTTCGACTTACAATATACTATTATTTATAGTTGATTTTTTAATACAACATAAAGAAAAAATAAATAAAATTGAACATAAAATTAATAAATTAAAATTACAAAAACAAATAATCCTAGCTCGTGAAAAAAGGATAAAGAAAAGCTCTTACTAGAAGATTAATTCAAATATGCGCTATTATTGAAAATATAGGTATTGATAATGTAGAATTGACCAATAAGTTCAAATCCTACTTTGAAGCTAATGATAAATCCAAAACTTAGCTTAAAAAATTTATATCCAAAAATAAATAATTAAAATATATTTAGAAATTCTCTCTATTTATATAATGCTCAAGTAAAAAACAATTTAATTAGTGTTAATTTCTATTCTGACTTTTAATACTGTATATTAAATTTATAATAAAATTTAATATCATATAAAATAAAAAAGAGAGTTAAATATTCAACTCTCTTATAACTTGTAGCATTACCCCCACACATAAACTACTACATAAAAATATTGCTATTATCAGTTATTTAAATATATTTTTTCTTCCATTTCTATCTCATGAGAATGTGTATTATCATCATTACAACTAATACAAGTATCATTATGAATTTCATCAACATACTTAATATAACCTACTAAATATTCTGCATTAACATTAGGAAGATTTAATGTTTGTATTATAGTTTCATCATTTATTCTATGTCCTGATATGTTTTCTATTTCATTTCCATTATTATCTTTAAAAGTGACTATTGCTTTTGGAAGATTTTTATCACGTTTTACTGTAATTTTTAATTCATATGGTGTAAGTTCTATATCTTCTATTGATGTACCATCTGTTATTATATTTTTTATATCTATATTTTTACTTTCTGATAAATCCTTCTTTACGGGAACTTCAAACTCCCAGCTTCCATTATATTCTTTTGTTTTATTAGTTGAATCTATTTCATCAACCATAATTATTTCAATAGAGTTTAATTTTACTTCTAAATTAAATTCATCAACTGGTATTGCACCATTAAACAAATCACTTATTCTATATTTTTCCACTATAAGCAAAGTATTTTCATCAATAAATGAAAAATTATCCGTAAAAGTGGAAATACTGCTTTCTGAATCCGTATATTTTATCTGACCCTGTAATGATACTTTATGAATATCACTTTCTTTTATGTTAAATGTATCCTTATTTAAAACTTTATATGAAATACTTATATAATTATCATCACAAGCCACACTTTCAATAGTAATGTTTATATTATTAGAATTAATAGTTTGATTTACGTTTGTTTCAATATCAGATATTTTTGAATTCGATAATAACTTAGTTTCAAAATACTTAAATATACTTTCAAATGCATTTCCTTCACTTGCACTCGCTAAATTAGAATTAAAAAATGCTCCTATTATAAATATAGATAGTATTGCAATCATACTACAAACTTTTAAATAATGCTTCTTCACCTTTTTCTCCTTCTCCCTTTTTAATTTATTTATACCTTTATCTATAAATTCATCTATATTATCAGGAATCTCTATTTTATCTAAATCTCTATTAATCATTTAAATATCCCTCCTTTAAAATTTTGAATAAAGCTTCTTTTGCTCTCTTTAGATTTGTTTTTACAGTATTCTCTGATAAATTTAATGTATATCCTATTTCTTTAATTGTTAAATCATTAAAGTATTTCATTATAATTATTGTTTTATAATTATTTTTCAGTAAATCAACCGCATTATATAAATCAAGTTTCTCATCAATGTTTATCGATTTATTATTAATAAATATATCATCATTATTGATAACATCATAATTATCTATATGTATTACTTTTTTTCTTTTTTTTAACTCACTAATAGTAATATTAACCAATATTCTAGTTATCCACTTTTTGAATGCTAATGGTTCTTTTAATGATTTTATATTTTTAAATGCAACAATTGTAGTCTCCTGAATTATATCTAATGCCATATCTTTGTCACGTGTATGGATATATGCCATTTGATATAAATGCCTTTTATGAAGTTTCATTAAATTTGCAAATGAATCATAATCACTATTAATTGATTTAACAATTAAGTCATATTCATTTAAGTTTATAGTTTTTATATTGTCATACTGATATATTATTCCCTCCATAAACTTAATCCTCCTATTAATTCTTATATACTTATAGAGTTATTTAATATAAAAAAGGTTTCAAAAATTTTTGAAACCTTTTAATTTATTTTATACTCAAATATAATTTGATTATATATGTCTTTATAGTAGTTCACTGCCTCAATATTATCAAATACTTGCTCATACGAATTTATCGTTTTATATATATCAATATCATCATATATTTTATAAGATATATCTTTATATGCTTTAGGAAACTTTCCTAAATATACATTATGGTAAACATATAATTCATCTGAATAATCTACATTATTCGCTTTATTTAATAATACTATATACTCTTTGTTTTGCTTCATAAAATTATATCCATTTATACTTGATACATAACTTAAATTACCTTCTTCAACATTTTCATAAAATAATGATACTGGTTCAATAATATTTAAATACTCTTCACATTCTCCTTTAAGTATATTATCAACTTTTACTTTAGTTATAACTGAATCTCCTAAAATAACACTATCACCTGTAGGTGTTACTATAGCTATAATATCACTCTCTTCCTGAAGCTCTTTAAAACTTTCCATTTTAATATCCTCCTCATAATTAGGGTAAAATGGATAATTATTAAGTTTCTGTAATACTTCTGATAAATTACTTTCTTCATTTATTGATATTCTTGTTAATATTGCTATAATAAAACTTAATATAATAAATAAAAATATTAAAACAGTAAATTTTTTATTTTTAATAAATTGCATATTTACTCCTTAAAACTCATCTATTTTTAATAAATCAATAACTTCCCCATTTTTTAACATATAAACATAATCACATATAGACCTCAATTCATCCTTATCATGACTCGAAATTAATATAGTTGCTCCGTTATTTCTTTGGGATATTAAAATATTACTAATTTCACTTATAGACTCTTCATCAATTGCATTAAATGGTTCATCTAAAATTATTAGCTCTGGATTCCCTACAATAGCTTGGCAAATTCCGAAACGTTGTCTAAACCCCAATGAAAACTCTTTTATTTTTTTATTTTTATATTCATCCAATCCAATCTCTTTAAATAAAGAGTTTATTTCATTATCTGATAAATTATTTTTATTCATCTCTAATAATAATTTAAGATTATCAAATGCTGTCCTATTTGGCCAATAACCTGGTCCATCTATTAATATTCCACAAGAATCAGGAAACTCAATATCTTTTCCTAGCTCTTTATTTTTTATATATATTTTACCTTCGGTAGGTTTTACTAACCCACAAATTGTTTTAAAAAGTAACGTTTTCCCTGAACCATTCTTTCCCCAAAATCCATATACTTTACCTTTTTCTATATTTACATTAATATTTTTAAGTAATATATCATTATCTATTTTCTTTTTTAAATTAATTGTTTTTATATAACTCATTATTAACTCCTATCAAAGATTATTTATTTTAAAATTTTATATCTTTTTTATTTATAGAATCTATAAGTTTTTTATTTATAACTTTTATTATTGATATAAAAATTATATTTAATATACTTACATACGTTATGTACTTTAAATTATAAATATTATTAGGATCAATAAAAACTAAATCTGTTATAGTATTAAACTTAATTAAATATTTAGATATATATTCTGGTAATATTACTAAAGCTAATGTTAATAAAGCTGAATATGTTTTATTTAATTTATTTATATATATAAAATTAAATATTTGATCAATAATCATTAATCCCATTATTTGTACTATTATAGAAAATGAAATAACTAAAATTTCTTTAATATAAATGCCTCTATAAACTATTCCAATAATAGTTGGTGGTAAACAAAATGAAGCAATAGTAATCATAATCAAAATATTAGAATTAATATCTATATATTTGAACCAATTACATACACTTTTACTTTTAATAAGTATTGATTTATTTTCAAATATTTTTAATAAATTGTATTTTAATGCTATAAAACAAGAAATAACAATTCCATATGCATAAAACACACTTATTCCAGAAAAATAAAAATTCAAGTTAGTTGTGGCTTCAACTTCCCGTGTAGACTTTGTAGAAATAAATTCTATAAATATAATCGAAATAAGAGATATAATAAAAACCTTACTTCTACAAATATTTTTAAAGTGTAAATTCATAATTCCTCCTATATCATAAAAAATCTTTACTCTTGTATTTTCTAAATAAAACAATATTGGCATATATTAAAATTAATATTGTTAAAAATAATAAATTATTATTTCCTAATCCGAATTGATAGTTTTGAATTAGAAAGTCATTCAATCCAAAAGCTTCAAATAAAATACAATGAATAATGTAAAAAATGAATACTGTAACATTAATAGTTAAAATATTATATTTAGTAAGTATACTAAGAGAAAATGATATTGTTGCCATAATAGAAGCAACTATTGAATTTATTAAAATTACAATTAAAATATATGAATATGGATATAAATTTTTTAAGCTTGAAAAAATAAAATTTTCATTATCTATTTTTTTGTAACTAGTTCCTAATACTCCTATATTTCCAAATGCTATATAAATCAATATTTCATTTAATAATAGAGCAAAAAAAACTGTAAAAAAAGTTAATATTATTACTGTTGACACCTTAGAAATAAAGTATATATCCCTACCACATTTTGCAATAATATATTTATGTAAATTATTCTTTTTATCATTATAATAACAATCAGAGCATAATAATGAGGATACTAAAGGTAATGTCATGATATATAATTTTATTATTTTCCTAAAAAATACTCCATTAATAATTCCCATATTATAAGATGGCATTACATTAAAATTAGTTACTCCATAAAACTTAAAACATGATAAATAAAATTGTAATAAAGGTAAAAATAATAATATCATAAATATTAATTTAAATTTTTTGCTACTAAAACAATTAATAATATTTAATTTTATTAAATTTAACAATTTAATATCGTCTAACTTCTCCTTCATAAAATCTCCCTATAAATTAATATTATTTATAAATCTAATGACATGATATAACAAAGCCTTATGAGCTAAAAATATCAATCAACTATATCTTAATAATAAAATAGGAGTATTTTCTTTACACTTAAGAAAATACTCTATTTCTAATCCTTAAAAAATATTATTAATGGTAATCTACAACTCCATCACAATATCCTGTATAAGTCATAGCCTTATGACTTTCTATTCCAAGTCTTACAGATTGCTTATAGTAAGCTCCTGGAGTATTAATTTGATAATAATAATTAGTATATTGGGTGTTTAAATTTTGCCAACTATTTTGAGTTATGTTCTTACCACTTCCATCTTCAATCCAAGCTGTAACATAGTTTGAAGAAGATCTATTATTCCATATACCAACCATACTATGTGTATTTGTACCAACTTTTTGTCTAGTAGTAAAATAATAATTTCCTAAATTAGGATATAAAGGAGCATCATACCAACTTCTAACAGGACTGCTCACTACATTACCATTAGGGCCTGTAGCTAATCCAACATCTCCACCGCAACGTGCTAAATCATTATTATTTAATTCTTTAGCATGTTCTTCACATAGAGTTATTTCTATATCATTATCTTTAATACAGTCATCGCACTCTAAGTATACTTCCTTATCATTAATATTTTCTGATGCATAAGATGCAACAGTAGGTGTTAACATAAGAGCTAATGCAATTGCTCCAGCTAAAATTTTACTTTTCATAAAAAAATCCCCCTAACTTAATTTTTCTTTTATATTTTATCAATAGATTTTATTTTATCTTGTAGAAAATTATCTAAAATAATATAATTTTTTGTAACATTTTTCGTCAAATTATTTTTTATACTTTTATTATTTTTAATAATCAATCATATATATTAATGCTATGTATCAAATAAATTGTTTATATACTGATAATAAAAAACTGCGTAGAATTATTTTTCTACGCAGTTTTTTCATTTTTATATTTTAAAATTTACGGTTTTAAGCCATTTGTAAGGGGTAAAAACACCACTCTAAGTTTAGCTCAAGTAAACTTTAACGTAAAATCGTATTTTTAACACTTTAATTATTTGTATTTATGTTAATAAATTAATTAAATAACACTTTGTTTGCTAATTAATTTATTAACATTATTGTTCGTTAATTATTTTATGAACAGTAGCAACACTACAATTCATATCTTTAGCAATAGCTCTGTAACTTTTATCTTGTAATCTTAACATTTTTACTCTAGCTTTTTGTTCTTCAGTAAAAATTTCTTTTCTTCCAGCACCACGTTCATTTTTTAATTTAATAACAAAATTGAATTTAAATTTCTCTACTAAAAATAAAAAAAGTGAAATTTCGTTCAATATACATAAAATTCCATTTTTTCATTGTTCTATTTTACTGCTTTTAACTTTGCAATATCCTTCCAATTCTTTGCTGTTGCTTCTTCAACAAAACATAAATCATTTTTAATCCCTGTAATATATTCACTACTTCTAGCAACTTGATCGTAAGTTATGTCAATCTTATTTTCAATTCTATCTAGCTTTTCATTAACTTTCAGTTGTTCATCTTTTATCCCAGTAATATCTAGTTGAATAGCCTTCAAAATTTCTAATATTTCTTTTTCCATATACTACTTCTCCTTTAAATGTCTTTAAGTTTTAGTTTACTTAATCATTATATCATAAAGAGGGATGTAGCATTAAGAATAAATACTATAATATATTGTATTAATTTTTATTTTTTAAAACACTATATTGTGTATAAAAGTTTTAGTGCGACAGCCTCATTTTTTCTTTTCAAATCTATCTCCTATATTTGCATATATTATTGCAAATATTACCGAACTAATTATTATAACGACACCAATATTAAGCAATATTGGTATCATCAATATATCACTTAAAATAAATAATGCTATAGAAAAAGCAACTACAAACATAATTTTTCCCATAAATTTACATAAAGACATTACATCATACTGTTCTTTTTCCTCTTTACTCATTGTATTGAATCCTGATATTAAAAATGACCATTTACCTAATGACAACATTATACCAATAAGTATAAATAGACAAACCATTAATATTTTACCAACCATAAAATCCCCTCACAATAAATTATATTACAATATATAGTTTTATATAACTTATTATAACTTATTATAACTTATTATATATATTTTTAAATTATTTTCATAAAATATCATAAAGTTGGTTTTCTGGTTTTATATACATATATTTTAGTATTAATAAATGGAATTATGCTATGAATAAGCATATTTTTAGTCATTATAACTTCTTTATAAATACTAAAACTTTGCAACCACTTATACTAATAATATAATTGGATAGAAGTTTAGTAGATATCTCCAATAATGCTATTATCTATATTATAGCACTATTTATGAATTATATGTACATATGAACATTATTATCCAACAGGCCTAAAGTTAAACTTATATCAAACTTTAATCCTTATTTTGCATAATTTTTTATTATTTTTACCATTAAATCCATACATTACTTGAAATTTTCTCTTTATTATTATAAAATATAATTATTAAATAATAATTATTATTATTTAATTTAATAATATATTTTAAAAAAATACTAATACTATATAATATATATAATAAAAATGAGGTGGAAGTATGAGTAAAATATCAATAATTGGTGCAGGCGCAATTGGTGCAACTACAGCATTTGCTTTATTACAAAGAGGAATTGCAAGAGAAATAGTAATAAATGATATAAATCAAGAAAAAGCATTAGGCGAAGTTATGGATTTAATGCATGGAAGTTCATTATGCTCTCCTTGTAATGTTACTTTAGGAAGTATAGAAGATACTAAAGATTCAGATATAGTAATTATTACTGCTGGTTCACCACAAAAGCCTGGTGAAACTAGATTAGATTTAGTTGATAAAAACTATGAAATATTTAAAAGCTTTATACCCCAAATTGCAAAGTTAAGTCCTAATTCAATTTTATTAGTAGTATCTAACCCTGTTGATATATTAGCTTATATGACGTATAAACTTTCAGGGTTCCCAAAAGAAAGAGTTATTGGCTCTGGAACTGTTTTAGATACTGCAAGACTTAGAAGCTTATTAGGTAAATATTTGGGTATTGATGGTAGAAATGTTCAAGGTTATGTTCTTGGTGAACATGGTGATAGTGAATTTGTTACATGGTCTTCTTTAATGATTGGTAACATTCCAGTTAAAAGCTTTTCTGAACAAAATTCAATAACTTGGGATATTGGAACAGAAAATGTTATTGCTGAAGATGTTAAAAATTGTGCTTATGAAGTTATAAAAAGAAAAGGTGCAACATCTTTTTCAGTTGCAATTGCATTAACAAGAATTGCTGAAGCAATTATAAGAGATGAAAAAAGTATTTTAACTGTTTCAACACTTTTAGATAATTATTATGGAGTTAGTGATGCTTATTTAAGTGTGCCTACACTTCTTGGTAGAAATGGTATTGAAAAAGTATTAAATATTCATTTATCTAAAGTTGAAGAAAGAAAATTTATTGAATCTGCTAATTTAATGAAAGAATATATAGATAGAATTAATACAAAACAAAATAATTAGTTAGTAGTTAAGAGTTAGTAGTTAGTAGTTAGTAGTTAAGGATGAAACTTCTAATGGAGTTAAATTAGTGACAAGTGACAAGTTAAAGATGAAATTCCTTATGGAATTTCTAAAAATATATTTATTAAATTCGGCATAAACTGAATTTACACCTTAACTTGAAACTTGCCACTTGTCACTTGCAACTGTTGAAGCTTGTCACTTGCAACTATTGAAGCTTGCCACTTGCAACTATTGAAGCTTGCCACTTGCAACTGTTGAAACTTGTAACTCCCTAAAGTACTCTTCTTGCTCTTTGTACTGATTCCCAACGAACATTAGTTATTCTAACTGTTTTTCCTGAATTAGGGGATTCAATCCATTGTCCATTTCCTATATACATAGCAACATGCCCAAGAGCATTATCAAATAATAAATCTCCTGGCTTAATATCACTTATAGAAACTTCAATACCAGCATTTATTTGATTATAAGTACTTCTACCTATATTTATATTAACTTTAGCAAATGCCCATTGCATTAATCCTGAGCAGTCAAATGCTCTTAATCCGCTATCTACAAATTGTTCTAAGAAATCATATTTCCCTTGTGATGCATAACTTGGGAATCTTCCTTTTAAACTATTTATTGAATCTCTAGTAACTAATTCTCCAGCTGCACCATAAGCATATGGTGAACCTATTTGAGATTTCATTGCTTCTAAAACAATTTCATAAGAATCAGAAACTGATTCTATATTAGAATTATTCCCATTACTGCTTCCATTGCTACTTTCGTTATTAGAGTTTCCATTAGTTATCTTAACATAATCTGAACTTACGTAACCTGTAGCTCCATTAAATTTAATTTTATACCAATTTCCTTCTTTTCCAATTATATTAACACTTTGATTATTTAAAAGATATCCTAATACAAATGAACTTGAAGATGCTTCTTTTCTTACTCTAAGATTAGTTGAAACATTTACTATTACTCCTGTTTCATTCATTGCTTCAGATGATGATGAATTTCCATTAGAAGTAGAGTTACTATTTCCTACATTATTAGATGTATTTCCTGAAGATGGCTTAGTTTCAGTTATATAATCTTTATGAACATATGCTGTTGAAGAATTATAACTTATTTTATACCAACTTCTACTTTCCCCTATAATATTAACTGAATTTCCTGAATATAAAGTACCTAAAACTGTTGAACTTGTTGAAGCTTCTTTACGAACTCTCAATCCACCACTACTTACATTATATACATATCCAGTTTTATTAATTTGATTTTGAACAGGTTCATCAATTCTAGAGCTTAAATCATTATCTTCTTTATTTCCTCCAGAAATATTATTACTTGAACTTCCATTAACTGATATATAGTCTTTATGAACATATCCATAACCACTATTATATTTAATTTTATACCATTGGCCTTCTGTTCCTAATATACTTACTGAAGTATTATTAGTTATATACCCTAATACTGTTGAGCTTGTTGAAGCTCCACTTCTTACTCTAAGATTAGAAGTAACATTTACAACCTTTCCTGTAGTTGAAACTGCTGAAGAATTTGTAATTTCCTTAACATAATCTCCATAAATAAATCCATTTTTCCCATTAAACTTAATTTCATACCAGTTTCCACTTTTTGAAACAATATCAAATGTAGTTCCATTTCTCATAGTTCCAAGTACTGAAGAGCTTGTACTAGCTTCCGCTCTAACTCTTAATGCTGAAGTAACATTAACTACTTGTCCTTTATTTATAGATGCAACTGCAATTCCATTATTAACTGTAGTAGCATTTACAGTTACACCCTTAGCACTTAAAATAGAACCAATTACTCCAGAAGCAATCATTATTTTTTTTAGCTTTTTTTTCTGCATTCTATTTTTTTTACACCCCCACTAATTATAATATAAATTATGACATATTAAATTATATATTTTAATCAATAAATTTTCTATATATTTTGCTATTTTTATCATTAAATTCATCATTATTATTACTTTTGTCAATTTAATGTATTTTTTTTGTTAAATAAAAATAAACTTTAATTTAAGCTATATACATATACAACATAAATTAGAGTTTATATTTTTTTATTATTTTACCAATATCCCCAAATTCCTTTTTATACAAACCTTTAGATTAAAATTCATATATATCAGAAAATTCAAGATTACATTTTTCAGTGCTTTCTAGCTTTACAATTTCATTATTGTATACTGAATATTCATTTACGGTTTTAATTGGAATTGAAAAAACAATTTTAGTTCCTTTTCCAACTTCACTTTCAGCCCATATTTTCCCTTTATGCATTTCAACTAAAGCTTTCACTAATGATAAACCAATACCACTACCTTCAGTTTTTCTATTCAATTTATTGTCAACCCTTTTAAACTTATTAAATATCAATTCAATCTCTTCTTTTGATATTCCTATTCCATTATCCTTAACAGATATTAAAACCTCATTATTTCTTACTGATAAATCAACTTCAATTTTTCCATGTCTAGTCTGATCCTTAATTGTATATTTTATTGAATTAGAAATTAAATTTAATATTATTCTTTCAATTTTTTCTGAATCACATGCCAAAACAATTTCCTCAAATTCAGTATCAAAAATTAAATCTATATTTTTTCCTTCAATATATTTAACTACAGATGCAACAATATCTTCAACTAAATAAACTATATTACAATTTTCTAAATTTAAATCAAAGTATCCCATATTAAATCTACTTATATCTAAAATGTTATTTACTAATCTTAATAATCTATATGAATTTTGTCTAATTGATGTTATATACCTTTCCAAATTAAATTCATTATAAACTTTAATGTCATTATTTTTAATTCCATGCTCTATTAATTGTAATGCCGAAAATATAATATTTAATGGTGTTTTAAATTCATGAGACATGTTAGAAAAAAATTCATTTTTTACAACTTCTTTATGAAATGCTTCTTCATATTTTTTACTTTCACTTTCATATCTTTTTTCTTCTGTTATATCGCTTGCTGAACTTATGTAAATTTGTTGTTCCTTTATGTACATACAACTCCAATTAAATATTTTATATTCTCCATTTTTACATTTACATCTATTAATACCTGTACTAGCTATATTGCCTTTTTTGCATTTTCTTGCTAAATTAACAGCTTTTTCTCTTTCATCAGGATGAAATAATTCTGGCCACTTCATATTTTTAAAATCTTCTTCATTCCATCCAGTACAAGCTGTCCATCCTTTTCCTATTTTCATCATATTTCCTTCAGTATCAATAATAGCCACTATATTATTCTTAGAATTTAATACCATAGAAATAATTTTTTCTAATTCATTATATTTTTGCAATGCTATATTTAAATCTTTTCTTACAAAATCAGTTAAACTAACTTCATCATCATTAAGAATTAATATATATGCCTCTTCATTTTCCCATTTAATATTATGTAATTTTCCAATGAAGCTATTTATATTACCATTTTTATTTTTAAAACTATATATATTATCACTTTCATTTAAAATTTTAAAACTATTTTTTATATTGTAAAAAAAATGATTTTTATATAATAGCTTTTCAGTAATTTTACCTTCAAGTAACTCATCTTTACTATAATTTATTTTTTTTGCAAATTTTTCATTACAAAATTTAATTATTTCATTCTCATCAATAATAACTACATAATTATTTACATTCTCTAATACTTCTTTCATATTTATCCTCTATTTATAAATTTAAATTAATCTTTCATTTTTCACCTTATATTCTTACTATTGTATCCAAATAATTAATATATTTCAAGATATAGATTATCCATGTTATAGAAAAACTTATGAGGATGTCCCATTAAGAATAAATACTATAATATATTGTGTTGATTTTCATTTTTCAAAACAATATATTGTGTATAAAAATGTTAGTGCAACAGCCCCATAAATTCTTTTATATTTATTTAATCCTTATAGTGTATTACATACATTATATAATTAGATGTAGCCCAAGCTTTCATAAAATCATCAAATTTATATTTTAATCTTACCCCATTATTTTCCTTTGCTGCTGGATCATTAACTATAACATATTTGCTATTTTTAGTACATTCCATTCCACATACTACTATTAAATGCCCACTTGTTGTTAATGGTGCATTTTCTATATATGGATATAATTTATTATTAATATCATTTGTATACTTTACGCTCACTTCTACTGGATACCCCTTATTAAGTTCATTTATTAATAAATCAATATTTCCAAATTGAATATATGCCTTATATCCTAAACTTCCAGCATAAGCTACATTATATGACCAATTTCCAAATTCATTATATTTATAATCAAAACATTTATATGCAACATCTTCAACCAATAAATTTTCTCCAAGTCTATTTAATAACATAGTCATACTAGTTGGACTACATATCCTATTAGCTATCTCTGCTTCTCTTTTCATTTGAGAAATACAAGGTGTTTCTATTAATTTATTAATCAATTTTTCTTTTCCATTTTTATTATTAATTTTTTCTCCACAATAAGTAATTACCACAAGTTGCAAATCAGCTTTTGATTCCTTATCATCATAATAACTGCTTATTTTTATTTGAATAGCTTCTCCTATATAACCTTCATTTATTGTTAATGTATCTACATTAATTTTAGCTTCTGTACAATTACTACTATTTGATGCTCTTTTAATATTAGTTCCCCATCTCCCCCAAGATAACCATTTTGACCATATTTTTTCTTTTAAATTATTATTTACTAAAACCCTAGCTTCAATATCCACATATGAATCCACTGGTGTTACTATATTCCAGGAAATTATTATTTTTTTAAAATCTTTAATCTTTATTTCTTTTGATAAATATATTGTTTTATTTTTTTCTTCTTGAACTTTAAATTTTCTCTTATCAAGAAAAATAACAGGATTTAATCTTCTCTTAAACATATAATATTCCTCCTAAATAGCTGCTCTTAAATATTATTATATTTCACATATAAAAAAATGCTCACTACAAAATTATTTGTAATAAGCATTTTATTCTATATAACCAATAAATTTTAACATTTATTTTTATACTTATAATTATATTAATTAAATCTATTTATGTAAAAAGGGGATGTTGCATTAAGAATAAATACTACAATATATTGTGTTGATTTTTATTTTTCAAAACAATATATTGTGTATAAAAATTTTAGTGCGACAGCCCCATATATCTTTTATAATATTTCGAGTATTTCAACCTTATAGCTTTCCCCTGGAGCCATAACTTCAACAACATCACCAGCTCTTTTTCCTGCTAAAGCTTTTCCTAAATCTGATTCAATACTAATTAACATATCTTCAGGTTTAGCATCTAAGGTAGTTACAATTGTAACTATATCTTCAAAATCATCATCTATAAACTTAATTTTAGCTTTAGTATTAATACCAATAACAGACTTATCCATTCTCTCATCTTCAATTACTGTTGAAGTTGTAATTAGCGTTAATAAATGTTGAATTCTATTATCATTTTCTCTATATTCTTCACAAGCTGCTTTATATTCAGCATTTTCTGATCTATCTCCATGTGCTGCTGCTATTAATTTTTCTTTAGCTATTTCAGCCCTTCTTACAGTCATTCTATACTCTAATTCTTCTTGAAGTTTTTTAATATTTGATTCTGTTAATATCTTTTTCATATAAAAATCTCCCTCCTAAAATAGTATTATTATAAATATTTATTATATCAAATTAAATATATTATTGGAATAAATTAATGTACATCATAGAACTTTTTATATTTTGTTATGAAATCTTTTACAAACACAAGTAATTTTTGATAAAAAAGTTAAATTTTTAAAAAAATATTGACAAATTTTAAAAGTAGAATTATCATAAAGATGTTTGATAGTCAAAATATTTGTGGGAGGAGTGAAAATTTTACTATTTAGAAGAAGTTATATTTCACATAAATATTTATTCGAAATTATTTTTTAGTTATAAAAGATGATATTAACTTATTATTCATTATGAATATAAATTAAAAATTAATATATTTTTTAATATTTTAATTTGATTATCAAATAATTATATTTAAAAACAAAGGTGTTAAGATGGGTTTAGTAAAGTTTTTAGGAATAGGGCATTATTGTCCTGAAAATATCGTAACAAACTATCAGTTATCTTCAATTGTAGATACATCACATGAGTGGATAATAAAAAGAACAGGCATATCTGAAAGAAGAATTTCTACTGGTGAAGGGACTGTTGATTTAGCAGTTAATGCTGCAAAAAATGCATTAAAAATGGCTGGATGTATACCTGAAAGTATAGATATTATTATTGTTGCTACAACATCACCTGATAGAATTATGCCTTCAACAGCATGTAGTGTACAAAGTGTTTTAGGATGCATAAATGCTTCAGCATTTGATATAAGCGCTGCTTGTTCGGGCTTTTTATACTCATCAATTATAGCCAATTCATTATTAAAATGTGGAGAAGGAAAAAAGGCTTTAGTAATTGGTAGTGAAGTTCTTTCAAGAATAATAGATTGGACTGATCGTAACACATGTATATTATTTGGAGATGGAGCTGGTGCTGCAGTATTAGAAATAACAACAAATGATGAATCTGGCATAATAAGTACTTATTTTGGCTCTGATGGAAATAAAGGCTTAAAAGCATTAAATGCAAATCAGTTCTCTATTAGTACACCATTTTCAAATTCAAACTTAGAAAGAAAACAATTTATTGAAATGGATGGTAGAGAAGTATTTAGATTTGCAATTTCTATAATACCTAAGGTTATTAAAGAATTACTAAAGAAGTCTGGCGAAAGTATTGAAAATATAAAATATATTATTCCACATCAAGCAAATTCAAGAATTATAGATGATGCTGCTAAAAAACTAAATTTAAATAGGGACAAGTTTTTAATTAACTTAGAACATTATGGAAATACATCAGCAGCAAGTATTCCAATAGTTTTAAGTGAATCAATAGAAAAAGGGCTTATTAAAAAGGGAGATAAGATAATTTTAGTAGCCTTTGGTGGTGGACTTACTTGGAGTGGATTACTTATTCAATGGTAATCAATATTTTTTTAATTTATATTGTTAATTTTTTGATAATAATGGATTTTAATACATTTTTGAAAGTAAAATTAAGTTATGGAGGAAATATGTATGATATTTGAGAAAATTAAGGAAATAGTAGTGGATCAATTAGGAGTTAATGATGAAGATGTAAAATTAGAAACTAACTTTGTAGAAGATTTAGATGCAGATTCATTAGATTTATTCCAAGTTATTATGGAAATTGAAGATGCTTTTAACGTAAAAGTTGAAGATGTTGAAAATATAAAAACAGTTGCAGATGCTGTCTCATTTATTGAAAGTGCAACAGCTGCTAAGTAGTATTGGAGGTAATATCTATGAAAAAGGATATATGTAATCTTATAGGTATTAAATATCCTATTTTTCAAGGTGGTATGGCTTGGGTTTCCGAAAGTACATTAGCTGCTGCTGTATCAAATGCAGGTGGCTTAGGAATTATTGCAGGAGCTAATGCTACTGCTAGCCATATTAGAGATGAAATAAAAAAAACAAAAAAGCTTACTAATAAACCATTTGGATTAAATATTATGCTTTTATCAGATAATGCAGATGAACTTGCAGATATAGCTATTGAAGAAGGAGTAAAAGTAATAACTACAGGTGCCGGTAATCCTGGTAAGTATATAAATAAATGGAAGAATGCTGGTATTATTGTAATTCCTGTTGTAGCTTCAGTTGCTTTAGCAAAAAGGATGGAAAGATGTGGAGCTGATGCTGTTATTGCTGAAGGATGTGAATCTGGGGGGCATATTGGTAAATTAACAACTATGGTTTTATTACCGCAAGTTGTTGATGCTGTAAATATTCCTGTTATAGGTGCTGGCGGTATCGCTGATGGAAGGGGAATAGCAGCTGCATTTATTCTTGGAGCAAGTGCAGTACAAGTTGGAACAAGATTTTTAGCTTCAGAAGAATGTCAAATACATGAAAATTATAAAAATGCAGTTATTAAGGCTAAAGATATCGATACTGTAGTTACTGGAAGATGTACTGGACATCCAGTTCAAGTTCTTAAAAATAAACTTGCTAAAGAATATTTAAAGCTTGAAGATAATCATGCAAGTATTAAAGAACTAGATGAACTAGGAAAAGGTGCTTTAAGAAAAGCTGTTATAGAAGGTGATACTGATAATGGTTCACTTATGGCAGGTCAAATTTCTGGAATGGTATCAAAAATACAAAGTGTTAATGAAATAATTAAAGAAATGTTTAATGAATATGAGGACATTAAAGTAAGCTTTAACTCATAGATAAATGGACCAGAAACTTTTAAAGGTATTACTTTTCTAGCACCAGCTTCTGTTAAT
>OGHD01000391.1_pt1 | contig 21859 bp, 29 predicted proteins | sample 1571341 | NCBI WGS metagenome assembly OGHD01 (sample SAMEA2582026, study PRJEB24529) | metagenome | biome: Human gut stool | place: China | collected 2011 | reverse complement strand
CATGAAGATACCGAGCTGAGCGGCAGCGCCGAGCAGCAGGGACTTGGGGTTCGCGATCAGGGGACCGAAGTCGGTCATCGTGCCGACGCCCATGAAGATCAGGCAGGGGTAGATGCCGAGCTTAACGCCGAGGTACAGAACGTCGAGCAGACCGAGGCTAACGGTGCTGCCGACTGCCCACGGGGCAAGCACCGCATCGGCTACGCCGGCTTCCGACATCTCTGTCAGGAATTCCTGCGTGATGGGCGCTCCTCCGAAGAGGTCCCAATGGACGTGTCCTCCGGCGAACAGGATCTCGTGGAACATGTCCGCACCGGGAAGGTTGGTGCACAGCATACCGAACGCGATGGGCAGGAGCAACAGCGGCTCAAAGCCCTTCACGATGGCCAGATACAGCAGGACAAAGGAAACGGCGATCATGATGAGGCATTTCCAGTTGCCGTCCTGACCGAACATATAGAAGCCGGTCTGCTGCATGAAATTGTTAATAGCAGCCATTTATGTTTCTTTTCCTTTCACAGTTAATTCAGGGGAATGCTGTTATTTAGCCGATGACGCACAGAACGTCGCCGGGGTTGACAGCAGCGCCCTTGGCAACTGCGACGGAGGAGATGGTGCCGGCGCAGGGAGCGAAGATCTCGTTCTCCATCTTCATGGCCTCGAGGATGAACAGCAGATCGCCTTCCTTGACGGCCTGGCCAGCGGCGACCTTCACATCGAGGATGGTGCCGGGCATGGGGCTGGAGACAGTGCCGGCGCCGGCGGGAGCGGCAGCCTTGGGAGCGGCAGCGGGAGCAGCGGCAAGCGCGGGAGACGGGAGCGGAAGCCATACGGCTGCCGCCGGCGGCGGACTCGACGGTGACTTCGTAGGTGGTACCGTTAACGGTGACATTGTACTGCTTGATCATGTTTGTTCTCTCCTAAAAATTAAATTAGATTTTTTTGATGTTCACGATGTTCATGCTGCGGGACGAGATACCGACCTCTTCCGAGAGAGCGGCAGTGATCGCGGCCACGATCTCAGGCTGCATGCCCTGCGGCTTGGGAGCCGGCGCGGGGGCGGCAGCAGGAGCGGCGGCAGCGGCGGCCGGTGCTTTCTCTTTGCCCTTGAGGATCGCACCCATTGCCATGGTGAGGAAAATGATGCAGATCAGGCCAAAGAACACCGTGCCAATACCCATCAGGGTAACGAACAGGCTGCTGTATTCCATTTCTTCCTTTTACCTTTCAATTTGGATTATAGCAAAGCGATTGCTCAATTTGCAAGCGCGTATGCACTTTTTGCGCGTTTTTAACGGCTTTTCCCTCCTGCCTTGCACGGCAGGAGGGAAAAGAGACTTTCCTTACTGCACGGAGAGCACGTCGGCAAACGCCTGGATGGCGGTCGCCGCCTGGCCGAAGTCGCGCATCTGCTGGTCGATGCCGAGCTTGATGAAGGGGATCCCAGCGGCGTCGAGCGCCTTCTTGAGGTACGGGAACTCCATCTCCTCGGGATCGCAGAACTGCTGCATGAAGAGCACCAGGCCCTGCGCGCCGGACTCCTTGACCATGTTGGCCACGAACTCGCCGCGGCGGTTCTGGTTGGACTGCGGATCGTAGAGCAGGACGTCGTAGTCGATGTTGGTGAACTGATCGACGAGCGCCATCATCGGGTCGCCCTCTTCGCTCGCGTCGGTGCGGAAGGCACGGGACTCATGGGCGACATCGTCCGCCGCGATGGCAACGTTGTTGTCCTTGAAGATCTTGAGCAGCGTCGGGTTGTCGCAGATGATGCCGGAGGTGACGACCTTCACGCCGTTCCACTTGGCCTCGGGCAGCGCGGCGATCTCGGCGTTGAGAGCCTCGAGCTTCTCGGTGTACTCGGCCTTATCCATGAACCAGGCAGCCTTTAAGACGGCCGAGCGCATGATCGGGTCGATAACGTCGCAGTGGTCGCTTGCGAGCTTGACGAACTCACGGCGGGCAGCGCGGGACTTGTTGTAGACCTTGATGGCCGCAGCGATGTCCTCGCTCTTGATCTCGTGACCGGCGATCTTTTCAAGACCGGCCTTGACGTTGTTGTACTGATCCAGGCAGAACTGCTTGCCCCAGTCGGCAAAGCGGTTCTGAGGATGGGCGAGGAAGATGCACGGCAGCTTCTCACTCATGGCGACGCGGATGTTCTGGCTCATGGGGCGCAGCGTGTCGCAGATGGTCGGGGTGATGACACCGTCCAGCAGATCCATCGTGCCGTCGAGCAGCATCTCGAGGTCGAGCTGGGCGATGGTGCAATAGAAGGTCGCGCAGTATTCCTTGGAGCGCTGCTCGGTCTTGTCGTTGCTGCCCCACATGCCGAACGGCATCATACCGGCGGCGTAAACCAGCTCTTCGGGGGCGTAATAAGGCATCACGCCGATGCACTTTTTGCCTGCGTCCTTATAGGCCTTGAGCTGGCCCTTGGGATTGGCGGCAACAGCGGAAAATTCATTAACGATAGCTTCGATACTCATTTTTGCACGCCTCCTTAGTCTTTCTTGTTGGCTTCCATAGCCTCGACCAGACCCTGCACGCGGGTCGCGTACTGCGCTTCGTTGAAGTTGCGCGGGTCAGCCTGGTCGCCGTCGAAACCGGCGCAGGGCACGCCGAGGTCAGCGGTGAAGCGGCGCTGCATTTCAGCCATGTAACCGGACCAGGGCTTGCAGGAGCGGTTGTAGTGGACGAGCACGCCGTCGACCTTATTGTCGCGGCAGATTCCCTCGCGCCAGGCAACGCCCTGCTCGATGCAGACGGAGTTCGGAGCCTTGTAGTAAGCGCGGGCCATTTCGTCCATGTTGTTGTAAACAAAGCCGAACGCGGGCGCGTACACAACTGCGGTGACGTTGATACCATTCTCCTTGAGGGGCTTAAAGAGGTTCGGGAGCTTCGGCCAGCAGGGGATGCCCTCGAACATGACGCGGTACTGCTCGGGGAAGGGCAGCGTGGAGGTGCCTTCCTCAATGTTCTTCTGCAGGTCCTTAGACAGGAGTTCGAAGGCGTCGGCAGCAGCTTCCTTGCCGCGGGCAGTGACGACGTCGGCCATGTGGTTAAACAGGTCGAAACCGCTCATCGGGGCGGGCTTGTACTGCAGGAAGTCGCAGACCTTCAGCCAGTTCTGCGCGGTGCGGTTCGCGTGCTTGCAGGCAAGCTCGAACTTCTTCTCGTCGAACTTCTTGCCGGTCAGCTTCTCCAGCTGGTGGATGGCGTTGTCGAACTGGGCGCGGACGTACTTGACAGCGGAATCGCTGACTTCCACGGTGTTGTTGTAGGGGATATCGACCATGATGAGGGGGATGTTGCACATACGGGCGATATTCTCGTACCACTTGGTCATGCAGTTGCAGATGTTGTTGCAGCACAGGACAAAGTCCGGCTGGGGGATGCGCATCTGCTTGTAGGGCTTGATGGCCTCGCGGCGGAAGTTCTTATAGGCGATCTCCTTCTCGGTGGTCTCGGGCAGAGCCTCGATCTCGTGGATATCGTCCAGAACCGTGTAGGGGACCTGCGTCTTGGGGTCCTTCTTGGGCTTGCCGGTCTCAGGATCGATGACGACCTTGCCGTTTTCGTCCTTGAGGGGCTTGCCGCTGTTGGGGTCGATGATGAACTCGAGCGTTTCGGGGTCGAACTTGCGGCTGGCGCGCTTACCGGCGGCGTAAGCCAGGGAGATACGTGCGTAACCGCAGATATCGTTGTCGAAGCCGAGATCCTCGGCAGCCTGGCACATGATCTCACCGTCGCGCTGGGCGGCGATACCGGCAGCCTGGTTCTCGGGATACATCACGTTGAGGTCAAAGGCCTCAGCAAGCTCACAGGGGAACTTGGAGCTGGACCAACCGACCAGCTTACCCTGCTTCTTCGCTTCACGGGCGTCGGCATAGACGTCATCGACGACCTTGCGCAGAGCAAGCACGCCGGGACTGACTTGTTTAGCCATGATTGATTCCTCCTAATGCGATATAGAAAAATTTGATAACGAATGACGGGGATTATTTGTTCTTCAAAGCCTTCTGGTAGGCAAACAGAGCGGCGCCGAGCGCACCGTTATACTGCGTGAGGGGCGTGGTGTGGATCTCGTGGCCGAGCTGCTCCTGAAGGGCTTTCACGATGCCGTGGTTCTGTGCGACACCGCCGGTCATCACCACGTCGTCGCGCACACCGATGCGGTGGCAGAGGCCGGAAACGCGGCCCGCGACGGACTTGTGGATGCCGTGGATGATGTCGCACTTGTTTGTGCCCATGGCGAGCTGCGAGATGACCTCGCTCTCGGCAAACACCGTGCAGGTCGAGCTGATACCGACCTCCTTGGTCGACTTGTCGCCAAGATCGCCCAGTTCTTCGACCTTCACCTCAAGCACGCGGGCCATGACATCGAGGAAGCGGCCGGTACCGGCTGCGCACTTGTCGTTCATGACGAAATTTTTCATCATGCCGTTCTCGATCTCGATGACCTTCACGTCCTGCCCGCCGATATCGACGACCGTGCGCACGTTCGGAAACAGGAACGCCGCGCCCTTGGCGTGGCAGGAAAGCTCGCTCATCTGCATGTCGGCAAGGCCGTCAAGGCTGTTGCGCCCGTAGCCCGTGGCAAGGACGAAGTCCATCTGCTCGCGCGTCATGCCCGCGTTTTCCAACACCTGAGCGATCGCGCGGGATGGACCCGACGTGCCCGTGCCGACAGCGACGAGGGACTTGGCAACGATCTCGCTGCCGTCTTTTAAGATCACACATTTCGACGCGGTGGAGCCGACGTCGATACCCATGGTATAAATGCTCATTGTACTCTCCGTTTGCCTTCCCGTGCGCTGCGCGGTTCTTGCCTCCGCGCAGCGCCGAGAAAAGCATTGTTGTGATATTTTACTGCGCGTTCAGGGCGTCGTAGTCGCGGATGACGCGCGGCAGCAGCATCTGATGGACCGGGCAGATGCTCTCGGGGTTCTGATAGCAGGCGTTGGCGAAGGCCTGGATGTAGGGACGGATGTCGTTCATGTCGACGATCTCGTCGGTCAGGCCTGCCTTGGCGCAGAACTTCGGGCTGGACTTCTTGGCGTAGTCCTGGATCAGCGCGTTCATCTTGTCGATGGTGGGCTGCAGATCCTCGCCGGCCTTCTCTTCCTTCACGAGACGGCGGGCATACATGGCGGCCGCAGCGGTCTCGCCGTGCATGACGTAGATCTCGGTGGTAGCGGTGCCGATGGAGAAGGCGTTGTTGTCGTTGCCCTGCGGGCCGCCGAGGACGTAGTGCGCCGCGGCGGTGCCCTTGCGGAGCGTGATCTCCATCATCGGCAGTTTGCTGGACTGGATGGAGTAGATCAGGCTCTGGCCGAGGCCGAGGAGCTCAGCGCGCTCAGCGTCGTTGCCGACGTCGATACCGGTGGTATCCTGGACCCACAGCATCGGGATGCGGTCACGCGCGCAGAGGGTGACAAACTCGTTCATCTTGATGAGGCCCTGACGGTACAGCTTGCCGCCCACGCCCATCGCCTGGCCGTAAGTCGCCATCTTGTACTCGGGGTAGTTCATCAGCATGCCCTGATAGTTGGCGACAACGCCGACGAGCAGACCGTCGATCTTGGCAAGGCCGGTGATCATCTCGGGGCCGTAGCCGTGCTTGTACTCCATGAACTCGGAGCCGTCGAAAAGACGCGCCAGAACTTCGACCATGTCGTAGGAGCGCTTCTGGTTGAACGGAACGATGCTGTAGAGGTCGTTGGCGTCGAACAGGGGCTCCTTGGGATCGTCGACGCGGAAGAACTCGGGATCGTAAGCGGGCAGCATGTCGATGTACTTGCGGATACCGGCGAGCACGCCCTCTTCATCGGCGTAGACCTCGCGGAAGAAGCCGGTCTCGCCATAGTGGATGGCGACAGTGCCGGGGATGTCGCTCTTGAGGTTCTTCTGCGCCTTGATGAGCGCCTCAGCAGCCTCCTTGTCGACATGGCCCTTGGGGCTCATACCGCCGACGATACCGGCGCCGCCGACTGCCATGTTGGCGTCCTGATGCGCGATCAGGATGGTCGGGGAGATGGAGTGATAGCCGCCGCCAGCGGGGTTCGTGCCGTAGATGCCGACGATGACGGGCACGCCCATCTGGTTGAGCTCGCTGTTGCGATAGAACGGCGTACCGCCGCCGCGGCGGTTGGGGTACACCTTCTCCTGCTCGTCGAGCTTAACGCCGGAGCAGTTCAGCACGTACACGAGGGGGATGCGCAGACGCTTGGCCGTGTCGCTGCCGCGCAGCAGGCTGTCGGCCTGGCCGGGGACCCAGGCGCCGGCGAGCTTCTTGTTGTCGCTCGCGATGATGACGGCCCATTTGCCGTCGATACGGCCGAGGCCCTTGACGATGCCAACGCTGCCGTTCTTGTTGTCCTGGGGGTTATAGAGGCTGTTGAGGGGGCACCAGGTGCCTTCGTCAACGAGCTCCATGATGCGCTGCATCGCCGTCCACTGGCCGGACTCGTTGAGCGCCTCGGTGCTCTTACCGGCTTCGAGGGCAGCCTCGCGGATCTCATGGATCTCCTGCTCCACCGCCTGGATCTCAGCGGCGTTGTCCTCGTGGAATGCGCTCAGATCCTTGCCGATGACCGGCATGCTCTGGAAATAAGAGGGCATGGAATATTCGCTCATATTAAGTTCTCCTTCTTAAATCGAAATAACAAATTACTTATCCTTGGGAACCTTGATGAATGCCTGACCCGGGTCGATCTCCTCACGGATGAGGCGGATGATCTCCGGAGAGGGACCTTCCATCAGCTCAGCGCGGGAGACGTCGATCTCGAAGCCGGTGTTCTCCTGAACCATCTCGGGAGAGGAGAACGGATAGTAGTAAGCGAGGTACATGCGCTTGGTCTCTTCATCAAACTTCATGATGCCGAGGTCGGTAACGACCATCTGAGGACCGCGGTTGCCGGGCAGGCCCGCGCGCTCACGGCCTCCGGGGCCGTCCATCCAGCCGCAGGAGGTGATGTAGTCGACATGGTCCATGAAGCGGCGCTTCTGGTGCTGCATCATGATGATGGTGTTGCAGTAGGTGGCAATGCCGTTGGCGCCGCCGGAACCGGTGAAGCGGGTGGTGGGCTGCAGGTAGTCGCCCTTGCCGAAAATGCAGGTGGAGTTCACGTTGCCGTACGGGTCGATCTGCGCGCCGCCGATGAAGGCGACGAGACGATCCTCGTCGTGCAGCCACTCGTTGGCCTCGAAGCCGACGAAGCGGATGTTGGGCCACTGCACGGCGCAGTGCGCCATGAAGCGGTTATCGCCGACGGAGCGGGGGACCTCAACGGGGTCGCAGTCCATCAGACCCGACTCGACGATGGGGTGGCAGCTGGGGCAGACCGCGCGCTTGGCAAGGGACGCACCGATCAGCGGCAGGCCCGTACCAACGATGACGATCTGGTTTTCCTTGATATTCTTAGCAATGGCATACGCCTGCATTTCCTGCTTGGTATACTTCGTATAATCAGACATTTCTATTTAGCCTCCCAAACCTTAATGTGTAGTGGAATAGCCGAGGTGCGGCTCGTTCTTCAGGCGCATCAGACGGCTGCCGCCGAGCTTATCGAGCAGAGCGGACTGATCTTCGCAGCTGTAGACCCACTTTTCGAGGAAATCCTTGAAGGTCTCGGGAATCTTCTCACCGCTCTTGGCGAGCTCGAAGGCCTTCTGGGCGTTTTCGGCGGCGAGCTTGAGCTTCTCGTCCTCGGGAGCCTTCTCCAGCGCCTTGGCAGCCTTGGCCGCAGCCTTTTCAAGCTGCTTGACGGCATCCTCGGCATCCTGATACTTGGAGGCCTTGTCGTATTCCTTCAGGCCGGCGTCGTCGTCGTCATAGTAATCATAGCACTGAGCGGGCCATGCGCCATAGGGAGCCTTGACGACCGCCTGCACGCACTCGCCGAAGATACGGGTCTTGGTCGGGTCGCGGCGGATAAACTCGTCGGAGACGATCTCCTCGCAGGTGACGATGGTCTTGCGCGCGGCGATCGCGATGTCGATATCATGGAACTCATCGCCCATGATGATGCAGGTGCCGTCCGGAGAGGCCTGCTGGACGTGGATGATGGCGGTGTCGATCTTGGGCACGGGCACGGCTACGACCTTCTGCCCCGGCACCATCGGGTTCTCGATCTCGGCGCACTTGAGATTTTCGATCTTGGGCATGGCCTTGCGCTTTTCCTCGCTGATGCCCCAGAACTTCATCAGGCCGCTGCCCTGCATCAGGCGGACCGGCAGGAACGGAAGGCCGAGAGAAGAGGCGTGCAGCATGAGCATCAGCACGTCCTGAGAATAGTCCTCATACGTGAGCTTGCCCTGCTCGATGGCAGCGCGGAAGCGGCGGGAAACGTTGGTGTAGCCGGAGTTAGCGGTGTAGCAGTTGATGTAAGCAGCCACGCGGCCCTCGCCGATGAGCATATCGACTTCGCCGCCGCCGGGGCCGGCATAAACGATGAAGTCCTTCTGACCCTGACGCAGGATCTCACTAACCGTGGCATACGGCTTACGGTTGGTGGTGAAACCGCCGATCGCAAGAGTATCGCCATTCTCGACGTACTTTGCAACGGCATCGTGCAGTGACATGACCTTATTCAAGATAAAACCCTCCCTGATTTTGATAAACATTTTTATCGCCGAAGAGCCCTCTCTGCTTGCATGGATTCCGTCAAAAATTCTTCGAAAGATGCTCATACAGGCTTCAGTGTAGATTATAGTGGAACTTCCTCGCAAAATCAATGAAAACCCGTTCAGAAAGCGAAAAAAAACTGAACAAATTTTAGTGGCGCTTTTTGTCGTTTCCGTGGAGACGTTTCACATTCTTTTTGTGCAAAGCATGTAATTTGCAAGATTTCCTGCAAGTTTTCTGTCGTGACAGCGCAAAAAAGCGCCGGAGGGTCTCCCCTCCGGCGCTTTTACCTGTTCCTTTAGTCACTTGCCGTGCTGCATCGCGTCATAGCGCTGCATCAGCACCGCCATCTGCTCGCGCGTCAAAAAGCTGCGGTACTGTTTGTTCCCCGCCTCGTCTCCCGCGATCAGGCCGTTTTTCTCCGCCCAGGCGCGCGCCTCCGCGCTCCAGCCTGCCGGCGTCTGCTGTGCCAGTCTTTTCAGGTAGTTTTCCATCATCGCGTCAAACTGCTGCTGCGTCATCTCTTCCTCCTCATAGTGCGGCATGGGCGGCGGATAGCGCTTCGCGCGGATCATCGCGCTCGTGTACACTCCGCCCGCATCCCACTGAAAATGCGGCCGGTCGGGAAAGCTCCCCCAGTCTCCTCCCCAGGAAAATCCGAGCATTTTCCCAATCTCTCCGACCCTTATAAAGAACGCAGGATCGTCGTACTCGTGCCCCGCCTCATTTTTGCAGATATCAAAGGCCAATCCTGCATGCTCGGCGTGGAACGACGGCGTCACCGCTCCTTTGGCCGCGTAGCCCTTCTCGGCGAGCATCCGCTGATACTCCGCATCGCGCACCGTCTCCGTCACCAGAACGTGATCGTCAGGCACAGCGTCACGATGCTCTTCACGCTCAAAAGATTCGCCAGTCTCTTTTTCAAAAGCTCCATGCTCTCTCACCCCTCGCAGTCCTGCCCGCGGCACACCGTTTCATACGTCACGCCGCCCGCCGTATTTTCCGCCTTTGCCTTGGCATAGTAGCACGCGGCGCTCGTGCCGTAAGCGCCCCACGCCGCCGTCACCATCGTCGCGATCCACGGGAGCGTGCCCATAAAGCCCAGTTCGATCGCGAGCTTCGCGATCCCGAAGCCCTGATACGTCGTATAGAGCACGATCGCGCTTTCGAGCAGCAGCAACAGTTTGGAAAAGCTCGTACGTTTCCTTTTCATAAGCTCCCCCCTGTCATCAGCAGGGAGATCGCCGCCCCGATGAGCACGTACAGCACGCGATCGATCATCGCATCCCAGCGCTTTCCGCCCTTCTGCGTGATGGTCTTCACGTCCGCCTTGATCTCCTTGACGTCCGTCTCCACGCCCTTTTCGCGCGAGGCGAGCACCTCCACTGCCGTTACCAGCTTATTCAGGTCCTTCTGCTGCTGTTCCAGCTTTTCGATGCGGTGCGTGTTCGACTTGGCGCGCTGCTCGGTCTCCGTCAGTTTGACCGAGATTTCCTGTTCCGTCATTCTTCTTTCGGCACCGCCTTTTCAAAGCTCTCCCATGTGTGATGCGCGTCCTCCACGCTCTGCCATGTAAATTTCTGTGCCTCGCACTCGAGCCACGTCAGATACCGGAAGTAGAACTCCACCAGCAAATGGCACGGGATGATATCAAGGATGATGCTCTCCACCTGCGAAAACTCATCCGGCACGCCCACGGTGTTCGGAAACCACACCTTGACCGTTCCCTTTTTCTCCGTCTCCTCCGCCAGCGCCTTGATGCCGCAGCCGCTGAGCGTCGAGTTGATCGCATCCAGCGTGAAGCTGTCGGCGTTGATGCGCGCGAGCGCCGCGATGGCCTCGCGCCGCAGCGCAGTCGAAACGCTGACCGGGCAGCAGGAAAAGAGCTTCTCCCGCCTTGCAAGGCCCTCGCCCTCCGCCGTCTGCAAAACGCCCTCCTGCTCGGCGTATTCCATCGCGCCGTCCGCTTCATCCAGCGCCGCGCCCGCCGCGTACAGCTCTCCGCCGCTCAGCGTGCCGCGCTCGGTGCGGTAAATGCGCATCGGCTCCAAAAGGCGGCAGAGATAGTCATAATACGTCATGCCTCACCCGCCCCGATCTCCGTGATCGTCACCGTGCCGAGCACCGGCAGCTCCGTCGCGCTCACGCTCACATCCGCGCTCGGTGTGAGCAGATGGCAGTTCTTCACGCCCTCCACACCGTAGAGGATGTTCGCGAGCTTCGCCGTATATACCGCTTCACCCAGCCGCTCGCCGGTGAAGTACGCCTGCAGCGCCGCCGTCGCCGCATCGGTGATCTCCTGCATCGTCCAGCCCTGCTCCGCCGTCAGCTCCGCGCTCACGTTGACGGTCTTCTCTGTCGGCGCCTTGACCTCCACATCCACCGCGATCTCGCGCTTTTTCTGCAAGACCGCCTCGATCTCGCCGAGCAGCTTCTTATCCGGCGCGCCCGCGTGCGTCGAAACATACACATCCACCGTGCCGATGCCGCGGGCGCGGCCGACCGCTTTCGCCGCCGCCACGTTCGGAAAGCTCATCGCCTCCTGCTCGTAAAACGCCGCGTTCGCGCCGTTCGGCAGGCGCTTGTAGCTTGCTAGTACGCGCTCGCGCAGCTTTTCGTCGCTCTCCTCGTCGCTGCCGCCGGAAAACGCCTCAGGATTTACGCACTGCGTGATGCCCACCGGATACACGGACATCAGATGGATCGCGCCCGCGATGGCGTTGCCGCTCGCCCCCGCCTCCACGGCGCTCGCCGGAACGTCCACATAGGTCTCGCCCTTTAAGAGCACTGCCTTTTTCGTCGTCTCAAAGCGCACGCCGCCGCTCGTCATCGCCACACTTCCCGCATCGATCTCATAATCCGTCACCGCCGCCGACGGCGCGGAAAAGCGCAGCACGCCCGCCGCTTTCGCCGCCGGAAGGCGCGTCAGCGCCCGCGTCTCGGCGTGATAATCAAGATACTGCCCCACCGCCGTCTGCGGAAAGCTCTGATCCAGCACCCAGTCCGCCTGCGCCAGCAGCGACTGTACCTCACTCGCCAGCGCATAGAGGCGCACCATCGCGTCGCAGCCGTCGTTCGGCACAAAGCCCGCCTCCTCGGCAAAGATCGCGCGCATCCGCTCGTAGATCGCGTTCAGCTCTTCCATTCTTCACTCTCCCCCTATCGTCACGACCGCCTCGCCCGTTTCGTTCTCATAGCGCAGCAGCACGCGCAGCTCCAAAAATCCATTCTTTTCCGCAAGCTCCATGCCCGTCACGCTCAGGCCCTCTTCGTCCGCCAGCGCCTCGGCCGCGTATTGCTTTGCCGCCGTCGCGCGGCTCTCGCCCTTTTCCCGCCATAAAAGGTGCAGCTTGCTGCCAAGCTCCGGCGCGAGCGCAAAGCTCCCGCGCCGCACACTCAGCTTGAAGAGCACGCGTTCGAGCAGCTCGTCCCAGCCGCTCACGCGCACGAGCCCGCCCGCGCCGTCGGCCACATAATCGCGGTCTTTGATCTTCAGCTCCATCCTCAGCCTCCCGTTCCCAGATACGGCATTCCGTTGATGAAAAGGAGCCCGTTGATGTCGATGCGCCCGTTGTTGCGCAGCACGATCTCCGTCCCCGCCGCGGCGGAGCGAATGCGCACCTCGCCGGGTGCCAGGTCGTCCGCGCTCTGCCCCACCGCGCCCACGGCGTAGGCCTCCTCGCCAAAGGTCCCGCCGCGCACCACCAGCACATCCTCGCCCTTTTTCGGCTGCCACTCATAGCCGCCGGGCGCGGCGGTCTTCACCTCGCGCTTTTCCCCGCTGCTGAATACCGCCAGCTCGCCGCCCTCGACCGTCACCGTTCCGTCCTGCGCCGAGGCCACGTCCTGCATCTCATGCTGGCTTAGCTTTCTCGATAGCCACATCGTCTCTCACTCCCTCTGCATCGTCACTTCGCACGCCTCTCCGCTCTCGCCAAAGCGCCTCACGCACTCGATCACGCGGAAATTGCCCACAATGCCGATCTTCGTCCCGCTCACCGCCGCGATATCCCCCGGCGCGGCGGTGAACCGCCCCGCGATCGTCACGCGCAGTGTCTCCGCGCCCTCCTTCGACTTTGCGATCTGATACTCCCCCGTGTAGCGCATTGCCTGCGTGCCGCTGCGCACCGGCACGTAAAATACGCGCCTGCTCGTGCCGCCGCGAGCACAGAACGCCTCGTTTTTCACGCTCTGCTTCACGCCCGCCTTGCTGTCCACCACCAGTGCCTCGGCGATCACGCCGTAGCGCTTGTCGCAGTAGGCGAGCGCCGTCACCGGCGTTTTGGCGTCGATGCTCACGCGCGCGGCTCTGCGGTTTTTCTTCACTTCCAGCGCGCCCGTCTTGTCGAAATACGGCGCGATCCCTCCGTGCAGCGCTGCAAAATCGTTCAGCGCCTTCCACTGGCTCGACCCGTTCGCCACGCGGTACCGTGCCGCAGCCGTCACCGCGTCATAGCCCGTGCACACAATGCCGTACGGCGTCACATGGTTTTTGAGGATCTCCTCCATCGTCGCCCACTGATAGCTCACGCTCTCTGCCTCGTTGTCGAGCAGCAGCGCCGCCATGCCGCGTCCGCTCACCTCAAGCTGCAAGCCCTTTTCATCGCATGTCACGCCGCACTCGTCCACAACGCCCGCAAATTCGACCGTGCCATCCTCTCTCGCCGTGAAGCGCACCGCCCGCCGCAGCGTCTCCGCCATCGCAGGCTCGTATGCGCACCGCAGCGTAAAGCTGTCGCACGGCACGCTTCCCGTGTAGGAAAATTCCCACTTCAGCAGCGTCGGCAGCTCAAACTGCGCACCGTCGCACGTCGTCAGATACCCCTTCATCACGGCAGCGTCACCCGCTCTCCCACGGCGATCCTGTTGGGATTTTTGATCTGCGGATTCACGTTCAAAAGCGCCGTCAGCGTCACGCCATACGTGTTCGCGATACCCCACAGCGTGTCGCCGCGCTTGACCGTGTAGTACGAGCTCGCCGTTTTCGTTCCCGTGCCCGCGCTGCCGCTTCCGCCGCCCACGCGGATAAGCGACGTATCGAGTGGGCTCGTCTCCCAGAAGGCAAAGCGGTAGCGCACGTAGTTTTCAAGCGGCTGCTGCGTCAGTTCCAGCAACACAAAGTACGCCTGCGACGCCTGCCACACCGGATGGATCAGCAGCCCCGGCCCGCCCTGATAGAAGACCGATGCCAGCTTTTTGAACTCGTCGTAGGCGCCCTTCCCCGCAAAAACGCCTTCGCCCTCCATCACACGGTAGCTCATTCCGAGATCCTGCATCCCGTAGCGCCCGAACGGCACCTTCGCCACTGCCACCTGCCGCTTGAACGAGATGGTGTAGGTCTCCGGGTTGTGCGGCCAGACATAATCCTTGTATCGCATCGGTGCAAGGTTCATCCTCCCGCCCCTTTCTCAGTAAAATAAAAATCCGCCGTCGTATCGGCGCGCGTCGCGCTCTAAGCTCAGCGAAAACGACTCCGTCTCGCGCACCTCCTGCTCCTGCGCAAGTGAAAAGTCATTTTTTCCTCGCGCTGCCGCCGCGCTCGCCCCGTCGCGGCCGTCCGCGCTCAGGAGCTTTCTTATCCAGTCGGACGCATTGTCCGCGCTCTCGGCCTCCCTCGCGCGCAGAAGCGCAGCGTTCGCCGCCGCAGCACCCGCCAGATCGGCAGAAAACGCCGTTTCCCTCTCCGAGCCATCATCTTCCTGCGTCGCACCCAGCCCAAGCTTTTGCCCAAGCCGCACCGCCGCCGTCTCCACCGGATCATCCGCTGCTTCTGCCACAGTTTCTGCGCCGCCGCTCATCTCCGCATCCTGCGCCGCGGCTTCCTCTTCCGAAAGCTGCGCCTCCGCCGCCTTTTTCTGCGCCGTCCCCTCCGGCACAAGGGAGAGGCGCTTTTTCAGCGCCTCTTCCCGCGCGCGCCACAGCTCTGCGCCTCTTTGCAGCGCCCATTCGATGTAATTCAAGGTTTTCGCTCCTCCTTCATGCGGATAAAGCGCGCCATATCAAAGCTCGCGTTGCCGCCGCCTGCGGTTTCGCCGAGCTTTGCGCCGCAAATGCTGCACCGTGCCTCCTCCGCGCGCGTCCGGCACTCGGGGCACAGCCGCTCCATCGCCTCCTCGCGGTCGAGCATCTCGTGCACAAGGCAATAGAGGTAGTCCGCGTCCGTCATCTCCTGCGCGCGCTTTTCGCTCGGCAGCGCGCCGGCATATCGGAGCACGCGCCATTTCAGCCGTTCGTAGGGCGCGTGCTCCATGCTTTTTTTAGCGTTTCCACCTTCTCGCGCCCGTCCTCGCTCGACGGGTTCTCCGCCCCGTCAAGCAGCGCGTAGCACCGCACCAGCTCGTTGATCTCGCCGACGCTCAGTGCATTTTCAACGTCCTCCGCGCTTGCAAAGGCCGCCTCTCCGCCCTCCGTCAGGCTTCTTTTGAGCAGCGCCGCGTTCGCGCGCAACGCACGCTCTTCTTCGTCGGCGCAGTCAAGCTGCGCGATCTCGCGCCGCAGCGAGAGCGTCTCGCGGGCCGAAAGCAGCCGCATCGCGCACGTTCTCTCCCCGATGCGCACCGTCTTCTCCCGCTCGCGCCCCAAAAAGTTCAGCAGAAGCTCGTCCATCAGCTTGCGATCTCCATGCGCTTACGCGCGATGATCGTCACCTTCTCCGCCGCCGGGTCGCCGAGCTTGCCCGCCTCTTCAATGCTGCTCCAGCGGCACTGCGAGTAGATGATGCGCTTGTCCGGCTTGCAGATCACAAGCGAAAAGTCGTTCAGATCATAGAAGTTGATGCCGTCGCTGATGGCCTCATCCGTCGCGTACAGGCGGCTCAACTCCAGCGTGTACTTGTTCGCGCCCGCGATCGTCGCCACCGGCTCGTTTTCGCCAAAGGCCTCGATCTCGCGGCTCGTGCGCGTCGCTCTCGTCGTGTAGCTCTGCACCACCGCCACCTTTTTGCCGTCGACTTCGAGATAGATGTCGCTGCTCAGCGGCAATACCGTATTCGCCATATTTTTCCTCCTTACACCGTGATGTGCGCCGTCAGATAGATGCGGTTCAGCCCGTGCGCCACCGTAAAGCTGAATTCCACCAGGCACACCGTCGGGTCGCTCTTGAGCGCGCTCACCAGCACCTCGCCGTAGCTGTCCACGATCTCGCGGCTCTTCATCTCCTCGAGCTCCAGCACCACCTGCGAGCGGATGGCCCCGCGGCTCTGCGCGGTGTTCTTGCTGCGGGCAAAGCGCGTGCGCAGCGCGCTGCGGATCGTCGGGATGACCTCATCCGCGATCAAAATGGTCGTCAGCTCGCGCCACGTCGTGTCCGCCGCCCCGCCGCTCGAAGTCTTCGTCGTGATACCTCGCACCGGCGAGGAAACGCCGCCCACCGTCTCGATCGGCGTCACGCCGCCGCGCACCAGCTGGTCGATCTCATTGTCACTCAGTCTCTTGCCCGCCGCGCCGAAAAGCGTCAGCTCCGCGCCGTTGATAGGCACGGACGGGTCGGTGTTTCCCGCGATCACCGCCGCCACCGCCGCCGCGGCAAACACCGCGCTCATCGTACCGCCGTCGTCCGATGCGATATCCGGTCCCACCAGCACTACGCGCTCGCTGTTGACAGCCTTCGCGCGGTTCACCATCTGCGCGACCGTCTCTTCCGAACCACCGATGACCGCGATGCGCTCGCGTCTCGCCGCCGAGGCATCCTCTGCCGCCGTTTTGAGGAGCAGATGCACGCTCTGCGCCGCGCTGTCGCACACCATCACGCCGACATCTTCCTCATCAGAGAGCGCCGCAAACGCGCTCGCGTAGTCCTTCTCTTCACTCTCGTCCTTGCCCACGGCCACAGCCTTCACTGCACCCGCGCCGTTGGCGAAGAGGAATCTGAGCAGCGTGCTCATGCCATACACGCCGCTCGCATCCTCCCCGAATACGCTCTTTCCCTCTTCATACGAGGTGATGAGCTCCACCTTATTGGCCGTCCCCTTCGTCGCCACCGCTGCCGCGCCGATTGTCTTTGCCGCAGCGCTCGCGCTCACCACGCTCGATGCGTCGTAGGACGAATACACGCCCGGCCGCTCATGGATCGTACTATTCACGTTCTTTCACCGTGCCTTTCAATACAAAATCGGTAAACACCGTCTCATCCTCCGCCGCCTCCGCGACAAAGTACGCCGCATATTTCGCGCTCGCGTCCAGCCGGAACATGCCCGTCGTTTTGTCCCAGCCGGTCTTGCCCCACTGCAATGTTCTGAGCTTCAGCCCCTCCGGCAGCGCCGTCATCATCGCCTGTGTGATCGTCTCCGCCGCTTTTTCGCAGCCCGCCGCGCCCAGCGTCCTCGGCGCATACACCTCGATGAGCAGCGTCAGCAGCATTTTTCTCCCGTAGACAGATACCGTCTCCTGCGTTGCCTCGTCGACCTTTTCTCCCAGATACTGGGCCGCGCCGCTCTCCTCGATCACCGTCTCCTTCGTGCCGACCGCCGCCACCGCGGTCGCATACCGCTTGAGCTGTTCTTCGCTGTAACTCTCGATCGCCGCGCACCCCGCCGCCTTGATCGCCGCAGCCACCGCGCGCTTCACCTGTCCGACCGCCGTCATGTCTCTTCCTCCTTCGGATGCAGCATCGCCCAGTAGTAGGCGATCTCCTCACCCACGTAAAACGGCCCCGCCGCGCGCACGACGTACCGCCTCTCTCCGCACTGCACAAAGTCGCCCATCGCGACCGCAACGTCCGCCGCCCCCAGGTACCGCCAGCACTGCTCGTCGACCGCGCCCAGCGCCGTCACAGAGAACGGCTCCTCGCCGTTCTCCCTCTTCACAAGCTGCAGAAACGCCTTCGTCTCCGCCGTCTCTCCGCCGTGCAGCACCGAAACGCTCATGCCGTAGCGCGCGAATGCCTCACTCAGCGCCCGCTTCACGTCTCCACCCCGCGGAAGCAGAACCCGCCGTCCGTCGTATACGGGCGCATCAGCGCCCACGCCTGCTCGCGCAGCAGCGACAGCCTTTTGCTCCCCTCATCGGACGAACGCTTCGTCACTGTCAGGTCGCCCGCGCGCAGGGAGGAAAACTCCTCCCCACCCGCTCTCGCGCTCTCCAGCGCGGCCGCCGCCAACCACGACGCCGCGCAGATAAACGCGCTCTCGCAGTCCTCCTTGGCGACGCCCTCTTTCAGCGCGCGCACAAGGCTCTCCTCCTGCGCCGTGCAGATCATTCGAAGCATGCTCTTCTCGCTCTCGTCCGCCTTGCTCAGCGCGCACGCGATCGAAAAGATCTGCTCGCTCATGCTCTCCGCCATTCGCTCTTCCTCCTTACTTTTTACTGTAAGGACAGCACCTTCGAGGCCTCCTGATACGGCTTTGCAAAGCCGGAAATGCTCGTGATGGCCGCGCGCTCCAGCTGGCGGTCGATGAGCTTGTCGTACTCGACCAGCACCTCGCTGCCACAGATGCGCTCGAGCGCATAGTTCTTGTCAAGGCCGATGATCTTGCCCGCGGGCATTGCGCTCGTGCGCAGGAGCTTCGCACCCAGCGGGGTCGCGAGCGTGCCCGTGCCCTGGAAGTTGAGGCCCGTCAGCGGGTTCTGGAACTCCGAGAGCTTGAGCATCGCGAGCATCATGTCGCTGCCCATCAGCATCGTGTTCATCGTATAGGGGTCAAACTGCGACCAGAAGCCCAGCAGCGCGTCATAGCTCAGCGTGCCCTTCGTGCCGCCGATGCCGTCATCGCCGATGGTATAGCTTGTTGCCGCATTGTTGTTGCCGTCGCCGTTCATCAAAACGTCGATGGCGTCCTTTAAGTGCATGCGCGCGATGTACGCGCCGATCTGGCGCAGCGTCACAGAGAAGAGGTCCAGTCGCTGGAAGCGGATAGCCTCATAGGACGCGACCAGCATTCTGCCGCGCTTGTGGAGCTTCACGAGATTTTCCTGTGTGCGGATGCTGGTCGTCGGGATGCCCGCGCCCTCCTCCACGCGCTTGAGCTCCTTGTCGTCATCCGTCGGAACGGACGCGATAGAGCGGTAGTCCATGCCGTCAAAATTCGTCACGGTCGCAGTGATGTCGGGCAGGATGTCGCTTTCCATGCCCTGGCGCACCACGCGGGAGACGAACTCCGGGAACAGCACGGACGATTCGCTCGTGTGGAAAAACTTTTCCACCATGTCGCTGCCCGCGCCCTTGACGTGGATATCAAAGCGCTTGAGCTGGCGCTGAAAGGCGTCCAGCCCCTCGAGCGCCGTGCCCTTGTAGTTCTCGCTCGGGTCGAGCGATTCGAGCACCTTCAGAAAACTTCTGCCGCTTTGACCGTACATGCCCTTTTCGAGCTTCACATTTTCATACTGATAAGCCATTTGTCCTTCTCCTCCTTAAAGCTTGATGACGGCCTTGTCCGCCGCGCTGTCCACGCTCAGCACAAGATAGCTGCTGCCGCTCTGGTTCTCGCCCGGCTTGCTCACGCCGCCCGAGCCGTCCGCCATCAGCTCAGCGTAGCCCACCGCAGGCGCCGTGCCGCTGTATTTCACGCTCGCAAGGCCGCCGAGCTGCACCGTGCAGGCCTTGCCGTCATGTGCGACGGCGCGCACCACGCCGCAGAAGCCGTCGCCCGCCGTGCACTTGCCCACCGTGCCGTTCGCGCTCACCTTCACAATGTCGCCCTCGCTGACCGCGCCGCAAACAAACGTTGCGCACCACTCGCCGATACCCTCATAAGAAATGCTCATACCGTTCCTCCTTGATCTGTTGTTCTATCCAAAAAGCGCCGCTGCTTTTTGTTCCTTTTCACACGCGAAAGTCGCTCTCGTCCTCCGCCGCTTTCGTCTTCTCTCCGTAAGTGAGCTGCGTGCGCAGCCCCAGCTTTTTCGCCATCTTCCCGCGATACAGCTTCTCCATCTCCTTGAGCTCGCTCTCGTCGAGCTTTTCCGCGAGCTTTTCAATGGCCTCGCCATCCGCCTCCTGCTCACACACGAGCATCAGCCGCTTCACCTCGCCGCGCAGCTCACTCAAGTAGCGCTTACCGACCTCCGCCTGCTTTTCAAGGCTTTCAAGCTCCCTCTGGTTCGCTCTTGACCCGCGCCGCTTGACGAGCGTCTTGAGCGTGCCCGCGTCCTCTCCGCCGCAGCGCTTCAAAACGCCCGCTCTCGGCTGCGCCGGCACCGCTACAAAGCTCCACTCATACGCGTCCTGCGCGTTCACAAGCTCCGCGCAGCACACCTTGCCGCCGTACACCTCGCCCTTTTTGTGCGCGCAGGTGTTGATGTCCTCACCACAGATGGAGCACACGCACCTTTCCACGCTGCACCCCACGCTCACTTCCTTTTTGATGCCGCCCTCGATCTGCGCGATCAGCGCGTCGTTCTCGCCGCCGCGCAGCATATACGCATAGCCCTTGAGATAGCAGCGCCCCTCGCCCTGCGAGCAAACGCCCTCTTCCTCCACGATCTCCGTGCGGTAGATGCGCGCCGCCTGCCCCTTCGCCGTCCACTCGTGGTCAAAAATGCCGCTTTTGCCCACAAACAGCTCCGCGAGCTCTTCGAGCGTCGCGCGCGGAAAGCGCTCGCCGTCCCGGTCCACCTCGTTGTCGCACAGCCGCACAGCAAAGGTGTAGACCTCGTCCTCTTTGAGCGCGCGCTTCGTGAACTGATTGATGATCGCCAGTTCCTCGCGCGTCACCATGCTGTTTTTGAGCCCATTGCTCTCTTTTCTCACTTCCATGCTCATTTCCCCTCCGCTTCATCATTTTCCTGCCTGAGCTTTCGCGCCTGCTGCAAGTAGAGTGCCGCTTTGGCCTCCTCCACCTCATCCTGCAGGTTGATGTCCTCCCAGTCCACCACCGCACGGCAGCCGTAGCCGTGCATCCTAAGCCACAGCGTACAGACGCGCTCGATGACCGGTTCGAGCGTGCGCCGCAGCGCCGTGATCTCGCTTGTCAGCATATCCGCCTGCTGCGAGCTCATCCGCTCGGTCGACGACCAGCTCAGCCCCAGCATAAACGGCGGCAGCCCCGTCTTCGCCACCAGCTGCTCTAAGATCTGCCGTACCGGCGTCTCGCTGTCGAGGATCTGGTTGTCCGCGCCGATGGCCTTGATCGATACATCGCCCACCGATACAAAGTCGCGCACGCTGCCGTTTCTGCCCTCCTGCATCGCCCGCGACCATTCCTCGGCGATCTGCTCGGCGCGCTCCTGTGCCGCCCCGCGGTCGAGCTCGCCGTCCTGCGGCTTATAGGTCACCGCAAAGCGCACATTGCCGCAGCGGTCCCAGTTCTTTCCCATCGCGTCGTAAATTTTCAGCAGCAGCCCCGTTAAGTACGGCATCGAGCGCAGCATCGAAACGCCGTAGGGATGCTCTATCTCTGGATTGAGTGGAGTAAAGAGCAGCAGGTCCTGATACTCGAGCGGCACGCTGCGCCCGCCGCCATCCACACCGCACAGGCAGAATTCGAGCGGATTGTCCCCCTCGCGCACCTCCACCTGCGAAACGTCCGCGCACAGCACCGCCGCGATCTCGCGTCCTTCCGCGTCCGGTACGATCTCGCCCACCGCGCGCCCGCAGGTCAAAAGCGAATCGAGGTAACAGTCCAAAAAGGCGTTGATGCCCCTCTGCCCTCTGCCCACCGGCACCTCGCACAAAAAGCGCTGCAAGCCCTGCTCCGCCCGCTCGTTGCCGCATGCCACGCGCACGCCGCCCGTCAGCCGGATCAGCTTGCAGATGGCCGCGTCCACCACCGGCACCGCCTCGCGCACCTCGCGGTAAAGCGCTGTCTCCCCGTCCAGCAGCGGCACATAGCTCTCAAGCCGTCCGAATGTACTGCGTCCGCCGCTGCGCAGCTGCACGGCGGTCTCGCCGCCCGTGCTTCTCTCCTTCTGCCAGGGTACTTTCATCCTGTCCTCTCCTTTTCCGTTTTGTTCATCGCGCCGCGCGCTCCACCGTGCGCATCGCAATGCCGCCTCCGCGTTCCTTTTTCGCGATCGACACGGCAAAATACCGCATCTCATCCATCGCGTGATCTCTCTCCTTTTTCGGCCGGTCTCTTCCCGTTCCGCTCTCCTCCCAGCAGTACGCCGCGATCTCGCTAAGGCAGCTCTCGCAGCCCTCGCAGATCACGATCCTTCGCTGCTTCAATAGGTTCGCCGTCACGCGGATGCCGTCCGCCACATCGTTGTCCGCCCTGCTCACAGGGAATCCCTCGCGCCGCAGCGCCTCAATAAAGCTCGCCGCCGACGGGTCGACGATCACCTTTTCCACTGTCTA
>OGHD01000380.1_pt1 | contig 22158 bp, 15 predicted proteins | sample 1571341 | NCBI WGS metagenome assembly OGHD01 (sample SAMEA2582026, study PRJEB24529) | metagenome | biome: Human gut stool | place: China | collected 2011 | reverse complement strand
GCCTATTTCGTAGAGCAATGAAAGCGGCTTCGTAAGCAGTTGAAGCCTATTGCATTTGTGGTTTAACGATTTTAGTCATTGCTCCACAATCTGCTGCAACTCACTGAGGGAGGTTGCCACTTCGATGTAGTTGTGCCAGTTGCCACGAATCATGCCCTGCGAAGCCATGTCGTCGAGAAGGGCAATGGTGGAGTTCCAGAAGCCCTTCATGTTGTAGAGAATCACCTTCTTGCTATGATAGCCAATGGTGTGGGAGGCAGCAACGGTGAAGATTTCGTCGAGGGTGCCGATGCCGCCAGGGAGCGCCACGACGATGTCGCTCTGAGAGAGCAGCAAGTCCTTGCGGTCGCTGAGATTGTCGCAAGGAATCTCTACGTCGAGGTCGGGAAAAGTCTTGCCGCCTCGCTCTACAATGGTGGGAACTACGCCTATGGCTCTGCCGCCATGCGCCTTGACTGCCTTGCCGATGGTGTTCATCAGGCCGATGTTGCAGCCGCCGAAAACTAAGTCGTGCCCTTGCTCTGCCATCCACTTACCCATCTCCTCGGTGAGACGGAAGTAGTCGCTGTCAATATGGGCGTTTGCTGAACAGAATACTGCTATTTTCATTGTTATTATGTTTTTTATGTTTTGCCGAGTGCAGCTAATCTTATGCAAAGTTAAATAAAAACTTTGGATTTGATTTCTTTTTCTGACTATTATTTCTTACTTTTGCAAACAATATAACTAATCTACCATTGCACAGATGACTAAAAACAGAATAATAAGATATTTTTTGATGTGGATTTGCTGTTTGTCGAGCCACGTCGCTGAGGCTGTGCCGACCCTTCAGGACGGCGGGGCTTGGGCTAAGCAGGGCGTTACAGAGAGAAGGCTCAACGAACTCGATGGACTGGCGCACCATCACGCAACGGGTCTCGTACAGGACAAACAGGGAATGATCTGGGTGGCAACATGGAACGGACTGAGCCGATACGACGGCTATCGCTTCGTGTCGTTCAAGCCGAAGGCGGGCGATGGATGCTCGATGGGCGTGAACCGCATCAAGGATATTCGTATTCGCGATCCTTATATATATTGTAATGTGGAAGGCTACTGCTTTATCTTCGATATCCGCACGGGGCTGTTTGATGACAGCCATCTCTCCTGGAACAAGGCACTGCGCAAATGGGGCTTCTCCGGTCAGGGAACGAAACGGCTAAAGACAGCCGACGGAGTGGAGTGGGCAGTGGACTCTCTGGGCGTAAGGATGAGCTACCGCAAGCCGTGTTATGCTACGTGGCTGTTGAGGCAACCAGGATGTCAGGTGAGGGCACTCTTCCGCGACCGCGAGGGACGGATATGGGTGTGCTCGCGCGACGATGCCTCTGTGAGAATCTACGACGCCAATCTGAATCTTTTGGGATTTCTTGGAGCCGACGGCCGACTGCATGGCGAGAAGACTCCTTTCCGGTCGGCTGTGTACACGATGTTGCAAGACGAGGACGGCAGCCTATGGTTGGGATGCAAACCTGGTGGACTGTTGCATCTGTCGCCCCGTGCCGACGGCAGCTACGACATCAGCCGAATAGCGCTTGTAATCCGTGGTAGGGAGAAAGAACATCATGTTTACTCAATGCAGAAAGACCGTTGGGGCAGATTGTGGGTGTCAACGCTGAACCAAGGACTGTTCTGTCTTATCCGTACGGGAAAGAGTTGGAGGTGTCAGCCCATCGTCCTCTCTCATGATGACAAGACAGGCAAGTACTTGGGGGTGCGAATGATATATATCAGCCATCGTGACGAGCTGCTGGCGGGCACAACGCTTGGACTTTTCGCCACGAAGCTTACTGCCGCCAATCCAGCCTCGCTGCGCTTTATCCGGCATGAGCGTGAGGGCGGAAGAGACGGCAGCCTGAGTTGCTCTGCCGTCATGTTTATGGCGGAGGACAGGGCCAACAGACTCTATATCTGCACCGAGGGCAGCGGACTGAACATGGTGGAGCCCGGCATTTCGTTGCTCAGCAAAGATGTGGACTTCAGACACTTCGACAGGCGCGATTTGCCGGAGGACTTCCTCTTGTCGGCTTTCGCGTATGGACAATATATGTGGTTTGTGGGCACCAACGATTTGACGGGCGTGGACGTGGAACATGGACTATCGCTCTATTTCAACCACCGCACATGGACCGATGAGCTGATTTTCTCGGATGCGCAGCCCCTGAGATGGAAAGGCGGCAAATGGCTCATGGGACTGATGGACGGTCTGGTGCTGATGGATATGGACCGGCTGACGAAGCGCACCAAGGCACCGCGCATCGTACTGACAAAGGTGTCGGTGGAAGAAGGCGAGATGATGGAGGCGGTGAGCGCCCACGACACCATCTGCCTCGATGAGACAGAGCGCAATGTGAAGATTGAGTTTGCTGCCATCGACTATGCCAACACCCAGTCGATAAGTTATAGATTCCTGTTGGACGACGGTGTATGGAACACCTTAGAGAACAGCCACACGGTGACGCTGCTCAACCTTTCGCCCGGTACGCACACGTTGCGGGTGGAGTCGAAACTGCCCACAGGACAATGGGCGGGCAACGTGAAAGAGGTGACAATCTACGTGAAACCAACCATCTGGCAGACTACTACCGCCAAGGTGCTGTATGTGCTGCTGGCGCTGTTGTTTATCTATACCGTGGTGTACGTGACGAGGACTATTCGCTCCTCCCACCGTAAGCAGAGGGAACTGTTGGGGCAGTATCTCGACCTGATGGAGAAATACGACAAGGAGAAACACCTCGTCGTGGCTGTCAAGGCTGCTGGGGCAGACAAAACTGCTGTTGAGGTGGCAGAAAAGGCTGCTGAGGAAATGGTTGTTGTCGACGGCCAACAGCCCTTGCAAGCCGACAGCCGCAGCATAGGCGAGGAGAGCCTGAGCGAGGAAGACCAGCGCTTCATGCAATGCGTGGTGGAGTTTGTGGAACAGCACATCGACAATTCCGACCTCAGTGTGACCGAGCTGGCAGCCAAGCTGAACGTCAGCAAGTCGGGACTGAACCGCAAACTGAAGAGCCTGTTGGGTGTGGCGCCCAAGGAGTTTATCAACAAGGCACGCATGAACCGTGCCGTGGCGCTGTTGCATCACAGCGACCTTCCTGTGAAGGAAATCGCCTATCGTTGCGGTTTCAGCGATCAGAACTACTTCGGTAAGTGTTTCAGGGCGGCAATGGGCGTCAGTCCGTCTGAATATAGGCAGAAAAACGGGCTTTGAAACGTTTTTACCGAACATTTGGAACGTTTTTACCACTCATGTCGGGGTTTTTTGGCTACTTTTGCCCCCGACATTCTACTTCAAATATTTAAAAACTAATAGCAAAAACCTATGAGAAAAGTAGCGATTATTTTTATGAAGAAGTGTTCAGTACTATTGCTGATGCTTCTTTTCCCGTTAGGAGTGCTGGCGCAAAGCGTCACCGTTAGCGGACAAGTAACTGACGAGGCTGGTGAACCTATCATTGGCGCAAGCGTGAGGATTCCCGGCACTTCGGTGGGAGTGGTGACCGATATGGACGGTAATTACTCAATCTCTGTTCCGAAAGGAAAACAACTCGAAATCACTTATGTGGGTTACAAGAAGGAAGTGATCATTGCCAAGGAAGGCAAGATGACTGTCCAGTTGAAGGAAGATTCCAACATGCTTAACGAAGTGGTGGCTATCGGATACGGAACCGTAAAGCGCAAGGACGTGACAGGTTCGGTTTCTTCGGTAGGCAACACAGAACTCGTGTCGGTGCCTGTGGCTTCGCCTGTAGAGGCCATGCAGGGTAAGCTGGCTGGTGTGCGCGTCACCATGCCTGAGGGCAACCCCGACGCCGAGGTCATCATCCGCGTGCGTGGTGGTGGTTCTATCACCCGCGACAATACCCCTCTTTATATAGTAGACGGTTTCCCCGTCAGCAGCATCTCCGACATTCCTACCAGCGACATCGAGAGCATCGACGTGCTGAAGGACGCTTCCTCTACCGCCATCTATGGTAGCCGTGGTTCCAATGGTATCGTGCTCGTCACCACCAAGAGTGGTAAGGCTGGCAAGGTGACTGTGAACTACAATGCCTATGTGGGCTTCAAGAAGGCTGAGGACAAGGTAGACGTGCTGGGAGTGGAAGACTATCTGAAGTGGCAGTACGAATTGTCGAGCCTCTCTACTGGTGCCAATGCCGGCAAGTACCAGCAGGTACTCGGCGGATGGGACAACATACCCAACATTATGAACTCGATGAAGACTACCGACTGGCAGGACGAGGTGTACGGACGCACCGGCAACGTGTTCAGCCATAATGTCAACATCTCGGGAGGTTCGGAGAAGTTGCGCTTCACAGCAGGATACAACTACATGAAAGAGAAAGCCATCCTGCTCACCTCTGACTTCTATCGCAGCAACCTGAACTTCAAACTCAACTATGAGCCCAACAAGAAGACCAAGCTCGAGTTCTCTACCCGTTACTCACGCACCAAGGTGAATGGCGACGGACAGAGCGACGCTACCGGCGACCAGAACTCTGTGCCTTCAGGCTCTTTCGGCCGTATCCGCCATGCTGTGGTACAGTCGCCTCTGACGGGCTCAGGAAGCCTTCTCTTCGATGAGAGCAACATCGATGACGGACTGGAAGACCCAATCACAGCCCTCAACGACAACTACAAGAAACGTGTTCGTGAAAACTTCAACATGAACGGAGCTTTCACATGGAAGATATTGCCCGAGCTTACTTTCCGCACAGACGTAGGTCTCGACATCTACAACAACGACTTCCGTTACTTCTCCGGCTCTACTACCTATGAGTCGCAGAACAACACCCTGGCAGAATACAAGAACATGCCGCTTACTACACGTACCCAGGTGAACCGCCGCACCGTGCGCAACTCCAACACTCTGCAGTACGACTTCTCAAAGATTCTGCCCAAGGCTCACAGCCTGAACCTCATGGTGGGACAGGAGAGTATCGTAAGCCGCGAGACACTGGCAACGACACGCATCGAAGGATTCCCTTCATTCTACGATGCCGACATGGCTTTCCACCTCTCTGCACAGGGCACTCCTACACGTGCCAACGAGTTCTACTATCCCGACGACAAGATGGTGTCGTTCTTCGGACGTGCCAACTACAGTTTCTTGGACCGCTATCTGCTTACCGCCACTCTGCGTGCCGATGGTTCAAGCAAGTTCTCTAAGGACAACCGCTGGGGCTACTTCCCATCAGTGGCAGCCGGATGGCGCATTATCGAGGAGCCTTGGATGAAGTCGACACAAGACTGGCTGAGCAACCTGAAGTTGCGCTTGAGCTACGGTGTGTCGGGTAACAACAACATTCCTTCTGGACAGACCAGCCGTACTTATTCTATTAAGGAGAGCTCATGGTTGCACCTGCAGAACTCATGGCTCACCACGGGTAACGCAATGAGCAACCCCGACCTGAAGTGGGAAACCACACATTCGCTCAACCTGGGTATTGACTTCGGTTTCTTCAACAACAAACTCAACGGTTCGTTCGAGGTGTACAAGAACAACGTGAAAGACCTGCTCATGGAGATGCAGATCACAGGTAGCGGCTACAACACACAGTACCAGAACGTGGGCGAGACCAAGAACTCTGGTTTTGAGTTGACATTGAACTACGACGCCATCAACACCAAGAACTACGGTCTGAACTTCTCGTTCACACTCGGTCATAACACCAATGAGGTAGTGAGCCTCGGAAGCATGGACTCCTACAGTAAGCCTTCTTACTGGGCAAGTACAGAAATTGGCTCCGACTACTTAGTGAAGCCAGGAAAGCCTGTAGGAACCATCGTCGGCTACAAACTGGCAGGAACAGGACGCTACGAGGTGGACGACTTCGAGGGTTACGATGCTGCCGCAGGAAAGTGGAAGTTGAAGGAAGGTGTGGCTGATGCCAGCGGTATTGTGGGCACAGTACGTCCTGGTACCATGAAACTCCTCGACAAGGACGGTTCAGGAACCATCAACGATGACGACAAGTTCGAGATCGGCGACGCCAACGCATGGGCTATAGGTGGATTCTCTATCGGTGCACGTGCCTACGGTTTCGACTTCAACGCCGACTTCTCTTACAGCATCGGCAACGATGTTTACAATGCTGACAAGATAGACCAGACCTCTACACGTGGCGGTATCTGGCGCAACCTCAACACCACGATGGCAAGCGGCAAGCGCTGGACCAACGTAGACGAGAACGGCAACTTCATCAACGATGCAGCCAAGCTCGCCGAGATGAACAAGAACACCACTATGTGGTCGCCTTACACAACAAAGGCTGTGCTCACCGACTGGGCTATCGAGGACGGATCATTCCTCCGCCTCTCTACACTTACCTTGGGTTACACACTGCCTAAGACATGGATGCAGAAAATCTATGTTCAGAACCTGCGTCTATACTTTACCGCTTCAAATCTTTTCTGTATCACCGGTTACAGTGGACAGGATCCAGAGGTCGACTGCTGCCGCAACGTGCTGGTTTGTCCAGGCGTAGACTACTCGGCTTATCCAAGAAGCCGCCAGTTCATCTTCGGTCTTAATCTTACATTCTAAAAAAAACACTTAAAGGAAACATCGTTATGAAAATAAAATATGTATTTACAGCCCTGTTGGCTGGCGCTACACTCATGTCGTGCAACGACTATTTAGACGTAGAAAGCGAGTCACAATACAACGATAAGGTGGTGTTCTCTAACACCCCGCTTGCCGAGAATACGGTCATCAGCATCTACAGCTGGTTTGCCGCCACCAATTCTCACCGTGCGCGCTACATGCCTTACTATGGTATGAATACCGATGCCGAGTGCTACTTCGACATGGCGCAGCCTTCGTCGGACAACAAGACCTCGCTCTGCACTTACAGCGCCTTCTCTGCCAACAACTGGATGGCTTCTGGAAAAGACCCTAACGCCTTCACAGGCTTCTTCAACGGCATTGAGGCTGCCAACTGCTGCATCGAGGGAATACGTGCCTATGGCAATCCTGAGAGCAATGCCGACATGGCTTATCTCTTAGGCGAGTCGCTCACCCTGCGTGCGCAGTACTACTATGACCTCATTCGTGCCTGGGGCGACGTGCCTGCCCGATTCACATCGGTGAAGCAGAGCACCATCTACCTTCCCAAGTCAGACCGCGACGTCATCTACAAGCAGATTATTGCCGACCTGAAAGAGGCTGCAGGCTATCTGCCATGGCCAGGAAAGGCTGAGCGCACCAAGACGACAGAGCGAGTGAACAAGGCTTTTGCCTTGGGTCTGCGTGCACGCCTCATCCTCATGGCCGAGGGTTACAGCCAGCGTCCTACATCGCTCGACAATCCTACTACTTATGAGGTGCGCCGCAGCAACGATCCTGAGCTTACCAGTACAGCCTTGCTGCAGGAGGCTTACGACGACCTGAAACTCGTCATCAGAGAGAGTGGACTCGCACTCGACGCCACTTACGAGCAGTTCTGGAACGACCTCGCTACTGACGTCATCACCATCGAAGGCTCACACAAAGAGTCTATCTTCGAGATTCCATTCAACGACGGACGTGGACGATTCTTCTATCACTTTGGTGTTTACCACAAGTCGAAGAGCCCACACTTGACCAAGACCAACTATGGCGGACAGAACATTCCTGCTCCTACACTATACTATGAGTACAACAATGCTGACCAGCGCCGCGACGTGAACTGTGTGCCTTACAAGTACGACAACGGCTACACAATGGCCAAGTTGGGTGACAACGATGCCTCTGCACCAAGCTTCAACTTCGGCAAGTACGACTATGAACGTATGACCCGTACGGTGACTTCCAACGACGACGGTGTGAACCTGCCCGTGCTCCGCTACGCCGACATCCTGTTGATGGCAGCTGAGATTGCCAACGAGCTGGAAGGTCCTGATGCAGCCAAGCCTTACCTCAAGGAGGTTCGCAACCGCGCCTTTGCCGTAGCCGACCGCCCTGCAAACGTAGAGGCTTATGTCAATGCCATCAGCTCGAAGGCCGACATGCTGAAGGCCATCCAGAAGGAGCGCCTTCTCGAATTCCCTGGCGAGATGCTGCGCAAGCAGGACCTCATTCGCTGGAACTTGCTCGGAACAGCCGTAAGACAGACCGTGACCGACATGAGAGCGCTGCGCGACCGCACAGGCAAGTATGCTGACGTGCCTACAGTGGTTTACACACGCACCAATGCTGCTGGCAAGTTGGAGTACTATGGCTTGGCTAAGGGTGAGACAGCAGCTCCTGCTGGCGAAGGCTGGACACAACTCGACTACGACTTCGTGTCTGCCACAGTGAAGGACAACATGCTGGCCAACTATTTTGCCAACGATCCCGACTCCCGTCAGTACTGGCCTATATTCGACTCAGACATCAACGCGTCGAACAACGCATTGATCAACAACTACGGATATTAAAATAACTGAACTTTTGCATGTGGGGAAGTTTAAGGGAAGTTAGTGAAGTTAAGGGACAAATGTCCTAAGTTTAAACTATAAGACTATTATTTCTTAACTTTCCGAACGACCGATGGGAGTGATAACAGCTTTAGCTTCTATCAAATTCCTCGCTTGCGAAACTTGAATTCAAATAATGAATTAACGGTAGGTTTTTAGTTATATATTAAAACAACATGCAGGCCTCTCTGCCTCGTGAGAAGCGGAGTGGCTTTTTTCTTAAAATCTACTTTCGCAGGAATTGTTCCAGGGACAACAATTTGTTCCAGCAACAATATTCTCAATATTTTTCAAACCACTTAAAAACCGGGAAGCCTCATGAAGAAAGCAGTCTTTACTCTTATTTGCAGTCTTGCCTTTGCAGTAGGGGTTATGGCGCAGGATGCTCCGCTCGATGTCTCGAAGCGGGTGGCTGATTATCTGCTGAGCCATCACAACCACAACGTGTCAAAGGCACAGGACGGACACACTCACATCGACAGCTATTATCAGGAATGGAGATACGTGAATGGTGTGCTCGGGGTGGCGATGCTCAATCTTGCCGATGCGGCAGGTGAAAAGAAGTATGAGCAGTTTGTCAAAGAGAACTTTGACTTTTATTTCGAACCAAAAATACAGCGACAACTCAAGAAAGAATACGGATCGGGCGTGCGCGACAATGCGTGGCGCAGATTCTTCTCCATGTCGAGCCTTGATGACTGCGGAGCTATGGGAGCTGCCCTCTCCGAACTGGCACGACGATACAAAGACCAACGTTACGAGAATTATCTCGACAAGATAAGCCATTACATTCTTACTCAGCAGGAGCGTATTCCCGAAACAGGCATTTATTGCCGGGGAAGGGTGGGAGAGCGAACTCTCTGGCTCGACGACCTGTATATGTGTACTTCTTTCCTGGCTCATCAGGGAAGTCGCAAGGGTGCATCGTCCGACTTGTTGCAGAGAGCGGCAGAACAGGTATTGCTCTTCGACAGTCTGCTCTTCGACAACGACAAGCACCTCTATTGGCATTGTTTCTATTATGATACGACCCATGCCCACGGCACCGCCCACTGGGGAAGAGCCAACGGATGGGCGTTTCTGGCACAGGCTCTCGTGCTCGACAGATTGCCCGAAGAGCATCCTCTGCGAGACAGATTGCTGCAGCTGTTCCGAAAAAGAGTGGAAAACATCATCGCCTATCAGGACGCACAGGGCATGTGGCACCAGTTGCTCGACAAGCCTGACTCTTATCCCGAAACTTCCTGCACAGCCATGTTTGTCGCAGCTATTGCGCATGGTGTGAACAAGGGCTGGCTCGACAGCTCGTTCGCCTCTGTGGCGCTGCAGGGATGGAAGGCTGTCTGCAGTCAGATAACCCCTGAAGGACAGGTGAAGAATGTGTGCATGGGAACAGGCATCAGCCGCGACTTGCCTTTCTATTACAATCGACCGGCTCCGCTCAACGATGCCCACGGACTGGGAGCCGTGGTGCAGGCAGGAATAGAAATCAATAACGTAACAACAGAAACAACAGAATAGATATGAAAAACTTAAAGCTAAAACTCACATTCCTGTCGCTGTGCGCCTTTGCTACAGCGGCTCATGCACAGCAAGTGAAAGGAAACAGCGTACTCTACACATCGTCACAAGGCAATATGCGCATCGAGATGTGTTCGGAAAGCATGTTCCGTGTAACCAAGGTGCCTGCACAGCAGATGCCTGATAATGAGAAGTGGATGGTGGTCAACTACAACTTCCCACAGGTGGATTTCAGCGTGGACGGCAAACAGATAAAGACCAGTAAGCTGCAGGTAAGCATTCAGGAAGCTCCCTGGCGCATACAGGTGGCTGATGCTTCGGGTAAGGTGCTCTACGAGGAGTTGACATCGGGCTGCAAGGACAGCATATATAATGAGGTGAAGATGAATCCCGACGAGCACTTCTTCGGCTTCGGTGAGCGCATGGACCGCATCGACCAGCGTGGACAGCGTGTTCACCTCAATGTGGAACTGGGACGGGGCTCAAAGCCTGCGGTAGGCGGCAAGGATATTCTGAGAGCCAACTACTGTCCTGTACCTTTGATGCTCAGCAACAAGGGCTACGCCGTGTTCTTCCATACTGCTGTGCCCAACGACTGGGATATGGGATGGACCAACAACGACAAGTACAGTTTCTCGGCACCTGGTGGCGACAACGACTATTATTTCATCTATGGCGAACAGTTGGAAACTCTGATTCACAGCTATCAGCAACTCACGGGCGTGGCGCCTCTTATGCCACGTGCTGCCTATGGTCTGCACATCGGCTCGTACAGCGGTGGAACATGGCATCATGAGAGCAAGGCCAACGATACGTATGTGGTCAATCTCATCGACCGCCTGCGTCAGGAAAAGATTCCGTTCGACATGATGTGGCTCGACTCTACCTGGCGCCTCTTTGCCAAGTTGGGCAACGGAGGTTGTACCTTCGAGTTCCAGGATCAGTTTAAAGACCCAAAGGGCATGATCGACCATGCCTATAAGAATCATGTGGCAATGTTTGGTCTGCACATTCGTTCGCTGGTCGACAACGGCAAGCGCAACAATCTGCTCACCACAGCACAGAAGAAGGGACTCACCATTCAGGACGGTGGAACCAACGCCATCATCAACTTCTTCGACGACAAGGCTGTGGACTGGTGGTGGAAGAATGCAGCCAAGAAAGTGACCGACCTGGGAGCCAAGTTCTTCAAGACTGATGTGGGAAGCGCTCTGAACTACAACAATCCAAACATCGAGCAGAAGGCTGCCCACAACCTCTTCCCTATAGCCTATGCCAAGGCACCTTATGAGAACTTTGCCAAGCTTAACGGACAGCGTGGCTTCGACCACACACGCGAGGGTTATGCAGGTATTCAGCGCTATCCTTTCATCTGGGCTGGCGACTGGGGCTCGGAGTGGCAGTGGTTTGAACCTATCATCCGCGGCGGTATTAATATAGGACTCTCTGGTGTCGGCTATTGGAGCCACTGTATGGGTGGATTCGAGCAGTATTCAGCCTACGACACCGACCTCTATCTGCGCTGGGTGCAGATGGGAATGTTCTCGCCTGTGTCCATCCTCTTCGGTATGGATCATCCTCGTTATCATGCGCCATGGACTTATGGCGAGGAAGCACAGAAAATATTCATCCAGTACGACTCGCTGCGTTATGCGCTCCTGCCTTACATCTACACCAGCGCCTGGGATATGTACAAGACCAGCCGTCCGCTGATGACACCTTTGTTCTACGATCATCTGCAGGATGTCAATACCTATCAGATTTCAGACCAGTATATGTTTGGTCGCGACATGATGGTGTGTCCTGTAACGGTGAAGAATGCACTCTCGCGTCCTGTTTACTTCCCCGGTGGCGACTGGCTCGACTTCTGGACAGGTGAGCGCATCAGCGGACGCCAGTACAAGTCGTTCCTCACACCTATCGAGATCATGCCTATCTTCCTGCGCCGTGGAGCCATCATTCCCCGTCAGGAAGCCATGCAGTACGTGGACGAGCGCCCCAACACCAACATCTCGCTGCTCATCTATCCTTCCGAGCATTCGGTGTACGAAATGTACGAGGACGACGGCAAATCGCTCGATTATCAGAAGGGAGTTTATGCCGTCACCAAGATGGAGAGCCGACTGGCACAGAACGAGTGGATACTCAACATCACGACTCCTAAGGGCGACTACAAGCCTGTTTCGCACTACTACAGCGTAAGTGTTTACCTTGACAAGAAGCCTAAACTCGTTACTGTAGCCGGCAAGTTTGTCGATGGATGGAAGTACGACGAGAAGTTGCGCTTACTTACCTTCGATGCAGGCGAGGGCGATATGGAAGTGGTTGTCAAGATGTAAAATCAAGACTTTTGGGGTTGAATACTTTGCCATGAAGCATATGGCTTTAACTTCTCCAACTACTCTAACTTCTTCATTTGCATTTATAAAGATATTACTATGTATAGAAACAGATTCTTCTTATCGGTTGCCGCCGTGCTTGCAGGTACGGTGGCAATGGCTCAGGGCTCTTACAAGGCTCTGAAGTTCAAGACAGCCACCTCGCTCTACAACTACGAGATGCTGCCAGTACACGCTCAGAACTATGAGCGCCAGCAGGCTTTCGAAAAGGCTTGCCAGTCGAAGGAAGCCATGCAGCAATACGTGAGCCAGTTGCGCAGTCGTTTTAGTCAGTTGGCTGGCGAAATGCCACAGCGTGGCAAACTCAATGCCAAGGTAGTGGGCTCGTTGAAGGGCAACGGCTTTATAGTCGAGAAGATTGTCTTTCAGAGCACGCCAGGCCGTTACGTCACAGCCCATCTTTATCTGCCAGAGAAGGTGCAGGGCAAGATTCCTGCCTGTATCGAGATGTGCGGACATGGACTCGACGGAAAGGGCACGGGTTCGGGAAGTGCTGAGCAGTTGGCTGTCAATGGTATTGCTTCCATGGTGGTCGACCCCTTCTCACAGGGTGAGCGCCAGCAAACCATCGATGCACAGGGCAAGAATCTTACCCGTGGCGTAACTACCGAGCATACACTCATTGCTCCGGGTTTCATCCTCCTTGGCAGCAGCCTTGCCGCACAGGAGTTTTTCGACAACAGCCGCGCCATCGACTATCTGCTCAGTCGTAAGGACATTGATGGCGACAAGATTGGTTGTTATGGCTTCTCGGGAGGCGGCACGCAGTCGTCTTATCTGGCTGCTCTCGACGACAGGGTGAAGGCAAGTTGTGTGGGATTGTTCTTCTCGTCGCGCGAAAGAACCCTGGAGACTCAAGGCCCAAGCGACGGATGTCAGTGGATTCCGGGCGAAGGACGCGAGCACATCGAGATAGCCGACATGGCGATGATGAATGCGCCAAAGCCTTTCCTGATTCTCGATGGTCGTTTCGACTTCGTTGACCATTGGGGAGCCTTGCGTGGCTATGAAGAGGTGAATCGTTGCTACAGTCTGCTGGGAGCGCCCGACGCTGCCGAACAGTTTTATTACGACGACGGACACGCCATTCCCAAGCCCAGCCAGGACAAGATGGTAAGCTTCTTCCGCAAGGCTCTCTTGGGTGACGCACAGGGCGAGGTGAAGCCTTATACTTACTGGCGTAGTGACGACATGCGTTGCACCAAGACAGGACAGGTAAACTTGGAATACAAGGATGCGCTCAGCTCCATGCAGGAGTGTGAGGCACAGATGGACAGGCTGTCAGCCCAGCGCCAGGCTTTCTGTTCGCAGTCGGCCGACAAGGTGAAGGATGGCATTCTAAAGCTGTTGGGACTTCCTGGATTGAACGACCACTGGAATGCTATTGAGACTCGCCACGAATCGCAGCGCGACGTGGAGGAATATCGTTATCAGCTCGATTGCGAAGGTCAGTATCCTGTTCCTGTCATCGTCAGGATTCCGTCGGTTGCCAATCAACAGTCGAAGGTTTGCATCCATCTTGCTGATGCAGGAAAGGCAAGTCTGCTGATAGAGACCGATCGTCGTGATGTATTCTCCGACGGCACGATTCATGTTTATGCCGACCTGCGAGGTTTTGGTGAGACGAGCGACATTTTCGAGTACAACCTTTCCAAGTATTGGAATACTCAGTATCGTTCTGCTGTAACTGCCCTTCATGCAGGCAAACCGCTCATAGGTCAGCGTGTGCAGGATTTGCGCACCATTCTCAATTTCTGTTCGGCTGACGAAAAGTTGAAGGGTCGCCAGATTACAGTCAAGGCTGACGGAATGAACGCAGTCGTAGTGATGCACGCTGCTGTGCTCGACGAGCGATTGGCTGGTGCCACACTCACCCGCACATTGAAGACCTGGCGCAATTACATTCAGCACCCCGTGCAGCACGACATGATGTCGAACGTCATTCCTGGTGTCTTGCGCTGTTACGACATTTCCGATCTTCTTTCGTTGGCAAAGGGAAGGGTCGTTATCCAGGACTAAACGCAGTATCAAGACTCCTGTTATCGACGTAAGGAATTTAGAAGCCATCCTCGCCCGACAAGTGCTTGTGGAATGCAGCGGAAAAGAGACCAACAGCCTGGGAGAGGAAGCTGACTGAGGGCTAAAAGCGTCTCAGTCTCAGTTGTCTCAGTTTTTTTTAGGAGGGGTTCCAACTTCCGTTTTTGTTCTTTTTTCTTTACTATATTATTATATAACTATTTAATATATATATAATTATAATATATATATAATATAATAAAAATTGAAAAAATGAAAACACACAACCCTTTTAAAAATAACTGAGACTACTGAGACTGAGACGGCAGGCCACTTAGCTTCTTCTCTAAAAGGCTAATAATCAGTTGTTTACCAAGAAACGAAAAGGTAAATATGAAGTATCACGTCTCAAAAAAGCCCGCTCCAAAGGTGCTAAAACAGGAAAATATGAACGAAAATAGTACCATTTTTACTCTCACAGGCATCAAAATCCATGCACGAACCTATCGTTCCGATGATTTTAGTACGCATTTCATTTGTTTTCCAAATTATTTTCTTTATCTTTGCATAAGATAAGCTGCATCTCAGCATAACATTCAACACTTAAAAACTCAATAACAATGAAACATTTGGATTTTTCACTCTTCACATTTTTTGCCTTGCTGATATTCTCTCAGCCATCTTTCGCCCAGAAACCGAATGCGAAACAACTGCCTGTGCGAGAGAATTACGAGTGGCAAGGTGAGTTGCCCGTTTACGTCGAACAACTCAAACAGGAACTTACATACCCTATGGCATGGGGTAACAGTCCTGTCAAAAACTTTGCAAAATGGAAGAAGGCTGCCCGTCAGAAGATATTTGAATGTATGATGACTCCTCCTCGCCGAGCCAAGTCGTGGGACATGAAGGTGATAGCCGAAGAACAACGAGATGGTTATCGTGCACAGAAAATCAGCTTCTGTGTCAACGCCTATGCCCGCATCACAGCCTATCTTCTTATACCCGACGGCAAGGGACCTTTCCCTGCTATCAATGCCCTCCATGACCATGGAGCCCACCTCTACATCGGCAAGGAGAAGATGATACGTCCCTTTGATGTCGACACCGCCGTTGTCGCCGACGCTGATGCATGGGCAAAGAAGTTGTATGAAGGTCAGTATCTTGGCGACTATCTTGCCCGTCACGGCTATGTAGTCTTCTCTGCCGACGCACCTCTTTGGGGCGAGCGTAGCCGTAAGGAAGGTATCGACCGCAACAAGTATGATATTATCGCCGGCAACATGATGATGCTTGGACGCGACCTTTCAGCTTTTATGACTTACGACGATATGGCTGGAACCGATTTTCTGTCTACTCTCCCTATGGTCGATAAGGACAGGATAGGATGTGTGGGATGTTCTATGGGCGCATACCGTTCCTGGATGCTTGCTGCCCTCTCCGACAAGATCAAGGCGAGTGCCAATATCTGCTGGATGATCACTACCGACGATCAGCTTACCCTGCGTTATGGACGAAAGGAGAACGGAGGGTTTGCCAACTGCATTCCTGCACTCCGTCAGTACCTCGACTATCCTCACATCGCCTCCTTGGCTTGTCCTCATCCTTCTCTCTTTATTAGTGGCACCCTTGACCATCTTTTCCCCGTCCCCGGAGTCAAGAAGGCTTTCGCGCAGATGCATGCTGTATGGAACAGCCAACATGCAGACTCTCTCCTTACCACCGAACTTTGGGACGTGCCTCATTCCTGCGGACTTCGCATACAGCATAAGATTCTCCAATTCCTTGACCAAAACCTTTGATGAAGGAATGAAAGGGACTTCCTGTAAATGAACACGCCAAGTGTCTCCTATAAGCAGCACGTCCTGGGTTACGAGTTTTCGCCCTTACATGGCGTTCCAACTGAACAGGTCGAAGTTTTTTCGGATGAAGCGAAGAAGGCTTTCAAATTTCTCAATATTGAAATTTGAAAGCCTTCTTTTTCTTCTTAAACAATTTCGGTTGCAGCCAATATCCCAATTTGGTACACAGAATTCCGATGCAGGCTCCCGCCACGACATCGTTCAGATAATGCCGGTTGTTGTAGACTCGCAGATAGCCTGTCAGCGCAGCCATGGCGTAGCCCGAATATCCTATCCATGGCGACACGTCCTTATATTCTTGATACAGCATCTCTGCACCCATGAATGCCCTCGCCGTATGACCCGATGGAAATGACCTGCAGTCTCTGCCGTCGGGTCTTTCCTCGTTTACAGCCGCCTTCATGCCGAACGTAATGAGTCCCAATGAAGCGTACGACAGCGCTATGATGCCCAGGCGTTCTTTAGGTTCGTTTTTCCCCTTTACGCCTGCTAACCTCAAGCCCCAGACCGTTGCCATGGGTGCAAACTGCAATACTTCGTCAGCCCTCAGATGATGCCTTCCCTCAGCCGACAGCCCTTTCTGAACCTCGCGCTTCTGTTGCGCAAACCAACCATGGTTTTGAACATACAGCGCAGCCAGTCCTGTTATGACTACAGGTACCAGTACGTCCTTCGGTCGCAGCACGGGTTTGCAGTCTGCTGTCATCATGGGGGCGGGCAATGGTCTTGTTGCGGCTACAATAGAGTCGGTCTGTACTGTTTCCGTTGTTTCCAACGAGTCCACCGACACCATGGCAGAATCCTGCGCCCACAGCACAGAGTTGCAACAGCACCAGCAAACAAGTCCCAGCAGAACCCTCCGTCGTAGGCACGAAGGCAAAAGAACTGATAAATCCATCATCATTTTGAATGTATAAAAAGTCTATTTTGTGTGCAAAAGTACGAAAACTTTTTGATTATCAAGAACTTTTTACTAACTTTGCACCCGAATTTAGACAAGTATCAGGCAGCCTGTCGCCTTTTAGCGTAGGACAGGACAGCCTTGTCGCAAGCGTTTTCGGAAGGATATTGCACCCTATTAATGGCTGGGAGGGTGAATTCAGCCTTCTGCATTGAATACATTAATAAGGTAAAAAAGATTTGAAAACATTTTTAGAATTAGGCGTCAGCGAGGACATTCGCCGCGCTATTGAGGAGCTTGGATTCGAGAATCCAATGCCCGTACAAGAAGAAGTAATCCCCTATCTCTTAGGCAACAAAAACGATGTCATCGCGTTGGCGCAGACAGGAACTGGTAAGACTGCATCCTATGGCATTCCTGTCATTCAGAAGACCGATGCTCAGAACAAGCAGACACAGGCCATTATCCTGAGTCCTACCCGTGAGCTTTGTCTCCAGATAGCCGATGACCTCAACAGTTTCGCCAAGTACATCGACGGACTCCACATTGCTGCAGTCTATGGCGGAACCGATATAGGCAGTCAGATACGCACCCTCAAGCATGGTGTACAGATCATCGTAGCCACACCTGGTCGTCTTCTCGACCTCATCAATCGTGGCGTGGCTCAGTTGGAGCATGTGAACAATGTTGTATTGGATGAGGCTGACGAGATGCTCAATATGGGCTTCTCCGAGAGCATCAATGCCATCTTCGAGAATGTACCAGCGGATAGAAATACACTTCTCTTCTCTGCTACTATGAGCAAGGAGATAGAGAAAATAGCGCTCCACTACCTCCACGACCATAAGGAGATAGTTGTAGGCTCACGCAACGAGGGTGCCGAGCACGTCAATCACATCTACTATCTGGTGAACGCCAAGGACAAGTATCTTGCCCTGAAGCGTGTCGTAGACTTTTATCCCCGCATCTTCGCCATTATCTTCTGTCGCACCAAGTTGGAGACACAGGATATTGCCGACAAACTCATCCGCGATGGTTATAATGCAGAGGCTCTTCATGGTGACTTGAGTCAGCAGCAGCGCGACCTCACCATGCAGAAGTTCCGTAATCACAATGTGCAGTTCCTTGTGGCCACCGATGTTGCTGCCCGAGGACTTGATGTCGACGACCTTACTCACGTCATCAACTATGGACTCCCCGACGATATTGCCAGCTACACCCATCGTAGTGGACGAACAGGTCGTGCCGGAAAGAAGGGTACCTCGATCTCTATCATCCACACCCGTGAGAAGTTTAAGGTGAGACAGATTGAGAAACAGATAGGCAAAGATTTTATTGACGGCACCCTTCCTACTCCCGAGGAGATTTGTAAGAAACAGCTCTTCAAGACTATGGACGACATCATGAAGACCGATGTTGACGAGGATCAGATAGCTCCTTACATGGCAGAAATCAACCGCCAGTTCGACTACATCGACAAGGAAGACATCATCAAGAAGATGGTTACCATCACCTTTGGTAAGTTCCTCGACTATTATAAGAACGCTCCTGAGATAGTCAAGCCCGAAACCGGCAAGGGCTCTCGTGGCTCTCGTGGTGAGGGTAGAGGCTCAGAGGGTCGTGGAAAGGTGTCTAACGGTCGCCGCAAGCACGAGGCAGAGGCTGGATACAAGCGTCTCTTCATCAACTTAGGTAAGGCGGACGGCTTCTATCCAGGCGAGATTATGCAGTATCTCAACAAACATGTGAAGGGTCGCCAGGAGGTGGGACACATTGATTTGCTCTCTAAGTTTGCCTACATCGAGGTTCCCGAGGAGGATGCCAAGCGTGTGATGAAAGCTCTCAACGGTACAGAGTACAAGGGCCGCACCGTTCGTTGCAACGATGCCGACGAAGAGGGTCATGGACGTAGTGCCCGTGGCAGTCGTAGCGAGAGCCGTGAGAGCCGCAAGGGCGGCAAGGGCAGCGAGAGCAGAGGCAAGGGGAAAGGCAGTCGTGCAGAGAGTCGTAGCCGCAAGCCTCGCAGAGAAGAGGAGACGGGCGACTGGCGTCAGTTCTTCCAGCACAACGACAACGTTAAGTTCAAGGGCGAGGAACCCAACTTCGAGGAAGAAGGCTGGGCACGCCGCCGTCCTAAGAAAAAGTAGTCGCCTTAGCGACAGAACTCGCATGTAAAAGTACTGAATTTTAGCCTTTTTCTATATTGGAAAGGGCTAAAATTGCAGTTATAATCCTTCTGTATAAATATTCATTGCCTAACAGGACTTAACTGTGAAAAAATAATTTCCCAGTTGGAAAAAATTTTTTTTCCAGTTAGGCAGATTCCTTTTCCCAGTTGGTGCGTGTTTTTTTGGTAATCTCTACCTCACGGCATTATTGATAGATGAGGGTGAAGAGACGTTCGTCGGCGAAATATTCCTGGGCGACTTCCTGTATCTGCTGCGAGGTGATTTCGTCTATCTGCTCGTAGAGATGCTGGATGTTCTTGAGCCAGCCATAATGGAGGTAGCTCTTGCCGAAGTCGAGGGCGAAGTTCTCACGGTTGTCGCAAGCCACTCCTATCTGTCCCTTAATCTGCTTTTTGGCAGCTCTTAGCTGCGAAGGACTGAGAGGACGGTCGATGAAATGCTGCAACTCGCGGTGTACGAGGCGGTGGCAACGTTCGATGTCGTGGACGTCGCAGCCGTAATAGATGCTCCAGTAGCCCAGGTCGCTATAGGCGGTCAGGTTGCTCTCTACGGTATAGACGAGGCCGTGATGCTCGCGAAGAGCGAGATTGAGTTTGGCATTCATGCCAGGACCTCCAAGGATGTTGTTGAGAAGATAGAGAGGCATACGGCGTGCGTCATGGACATTGCAAGCCTGAGTGCCCGTCATGACGTGTGCCTGATGGGTGTGTTTGGGGATGATGATAGTATGTGGCTCCTGCAGAAAGTCGTGATGAGGCAGTTCTGCTGACTGGGGGCGCTGGATAGCAGAGGCTGCGGACAGTCCCACTTGGGCCTTTTCCAAGAGGCGTACAAGGCGGGAAAAGGAAATGTCACCATAGGCGAAGAAGATAGCATTGTCTGGACGATAATGACGATGGGCGAAGCGCTGAGCATCAGCTTGAGTGAAACTTCGTACGCCCTCTGCTGTTCCGAGGATGCTATGACCTAAAGGATGACCCTTGAAAAGGTGGTTCTCGAATTCGTCGTAGATGAGTTCGGAGGGGGTGTCGTTGTAGCTCTCTATCTCGTCGCAAATGACTTCTACCTCCTTGTCAAGCTCTGCCTGGGGATAGGTGGAGTGGAAGACGATGTCGGTAAGGAGGTCAACGGCCCGTGCTGTATGGTCGTGAAGGATGGCGGCATAGTAGACGGTAGACTCCTTGGTGGTGTAAGCCTGCAGGTCGCCTCCTACGCTTTCGAGGCTGTTGAGAATGTGCCATGCCCGGCGATGGCTGGTACCTTTGAAGGTGGTGTGCTCGCAGAAATGGGCAAGGCCTTCCTCGCCTGGCAGCTCGTCACGTGAGCCCGCCTGGATCTGATAGCCACAGTAGACGACGGGGCTCGTAGAGGGCAGATGAATGATGCGAAGCCCGTTGGAGAGAGTATGTGTATTGTAATTCATGGCTGCAAAGGTAGTGAAAAATTGTTTAATAATAGCGAATTCGTTTTGCTTTCTTTGGGTTATTCTTTATCTTTGTGCTCAAAAATCAAAATTAACAGTTATGGTAACAGAAATTAAGAACGGGATTTATTACGTGGGTGTAAACGATAGAAACAAGCATCGTTTTGAGGGGCTGTGGCCTCTACCCAATGGTGTGAGCTATAACTCGTATGTGATTGTAGACGAGAAAGTGACGCTTGTCGACACTGTGGAGGTGGATTTCTTCACTCAGTTTCTGGAGAATATCAAGGAAGTGATTGGTGAGAGGGAGATTGACTATCTGGTCATCAATCACATGGAGCCAGACCACAGCGGTTCGATAGCTCTCATCAAGAAGTATTATCCCAACATCAAGATAGTAGGCAACAAGAAGACCTTAGGTATGCTGGAGGGATTCTATGGCGTGACCGATGATGTGGTGGAAGTAAAGAATGGTGAGACGTTGAGCACAGGCAGCCATGAGTTGAGTTTCGTGCTTATTCCGATGGTGCACTGGCCAGAGACAATGGTGACATTGGATGCTGCCAACAAGGTGCTCTTCTCAGGCGATGCTTTCGGCTGCTTCGGAGCGCTGAATGGCGGTGTGATAGACGAGGAGATCAACTGTGAGGGATTCTGGTTGGAGATGGTGCGCTACTACTCTAACATTGTGGGCAAGTATGGTGTGCCTGTACAGAATGCGCTGAAGAAGTTGGCAGGTGTGGAATTAGACTTTATCTGTTCGACCCATGGCCCTGTCTGGCACGAGCATATTGCGAAGGTGATGGATATGTACGACAAGATGTCGAAATACGAGACAGAGCCAGGACTGGTGATCTGCTATGGTACGATGTACGGCAACACAGAGCGTATGGCAGAGATTATCGCGTGTGCTGCGAGCCAGGCTGGTGTGAAGAACATCGTAATGTACAACATCTCTAAGACCCATCATAGCTACATCCTGCGTGATGTGTTCCGCTACAGAGGTCTGATAGTAGGTGCTCCTACTTATAATGCAGGCTTGTATCATGAGATGGAGGTTCTTCTCTCTGAGTTGGCCAACAAGGACATCAAAAAACATCTGCTCGGCTGGTATGGTTCGTATTGCTGGGCCAGCAAGGCTGTGGCGAAGATACAGGAGTGGAACGACACACGCTTGCATTTCGAGGCGGTAGGCGAGCCTGTAGATATGAAACAGGCCATTACTCCCGAGGTGAAGGCGCAATGCGAGGCATTGGGCAAGGCCATGGGTGAGCGATTGCTGAACTTGTGAAAGTTTTATTACTCAAGTTTCGTAAGTGGTTTAAGTACGGGCTGAAGGCCCAAAAGCTCTTAGCCCAGGGCAGCGCCCTGGGTA
>OGHD01000374.1_pt1 | contig 22343 bp, 18 predicted proteins | sample 1571341 | NCBI WGS metagenome assembly OGHD01 (sample SAMEA2582026, study PRJEB24529) | metagenome | biome: Human gut stool | place: China | collected 2011 | reverse complement strand
TGCCAGAGCGAAGGCGGAGATTCTTTGCAAAGCATCAGGCAGTACGCTTGGGCAGCTACTCAATATCGACTACAACTGGGGCGAACTCAATGTGTATTCCAGAACAAGCTATGAGGTCGAAGACTGCATTCAGCCTCTTATGGCGATGAGTAAATGCTCCGCGCCAGAGATCGAGCCGGACGATATTGACGTGTCGGACAACGTGGCTTTCACATGGGAAATCCAATGATTTTTTGACTTTTTTGAAATCCGGTACTCAACAAACGCACTTATTGTGTCCGTTGTAAAGTGAAGGGACATTTCACGGAGGAATCTTCGGGAAATACGATTTTGGGAGATTAGCAAGCAAATCCGGTGAGTACCCACCGGAGAAAAATCAGTTAAGGAGACCCTGCCCTTAACATCAGATTTTTGCTTGTTGGGATAGTCCCAAACCCTTCTAATCTTTACGACGGAGGGCGCAGCATGGTACGAAGAACGCGAGACATTCAGAAGAAGATTTGGCTGACACCACAGGAAGAACGAACGATTGCAAAGAAGATGGAAATGATCGGCACGGAGAACTTCGGTGCGTATGCAAGGAAGATGCTGATCGACGGTTACATCATCGTTGTAGACTACACGGAGCAGAAAAAGCTCGCCGCCGAAATCAACAAGATCGGCGTGAACATCAATACCGTCTGCCGCAGGATCAACTCGACGGGACGATTCTATCAGGACGATATTGACGAGCTGAAAGAAAAGATGGACGCGGTATGGCAGTTACTAAAATCAAAGCAATCCGAGGAACTTTGAGCAAGGCAATCGCGTACATTCTGAATCCCGAAAAGACAGACGAGAAGCTGCTGGTCTCGTCCTACGGCTGTGCCAGCGAGACCGCAGCGCGGGAATTTGAATGGACGCGGAAAATAGCCGAGCAAAAAGGGATGAATCCGGTCAGGATCATAGCCCGTCATGTGATCCAGTCCTTTGAAATCGGAGAGGTCACACCGGAGCTTGCCCACGAGATCGGCAAGCAGTTTGCAGATGAAATCCTCGGAGGAAAATATGAGTATGTGCTGACCACTCACATTGACAAAGACCATGTTCATAACCATCTGATTTTCAATGCGGTTGACTTCGTGGACTACCACGCATATAAGAGCTACAAGCGGATTTACTATGATATGCGCGAGGTCAGCGACCGGCTCTGTAAGGAAAACGGTCTCTCTGTTATCCCTCCCTCTCAGAACAAGGGCATGGGCTACAAGGAGTACACCGAAGCCAAACGCGGCACGAGCTGGAAGCAGAAACTCAAGCAGACCATCGACCGGATTGTCATTACAGCGAAGGATTACGATGATTTTTTGCGGCTCATGCAGGAAGCTGGTTATGAAATCAAGACCGGCAAATACATCTCCTTCCGCGCTAAAGGTCAGGAGCGGTTTACCCGGTCTAAAACCATCGGAGAGAACTATACCGAGGAACGCATCAAAGAGCGGATTGCCGGACGGACGCCCCGAAGAAGTCAGAGACAGACCACGCCGAAGGGCATCTCTCTCATCGGAGATATTCAGGAGCGGATCAGGCTCATCGACAGCAGGGGTTATGAGTATAAAGCCAAGCTCACAATCCTCAAGGAAGCGGCGCGGACGCTTAACTATCTCACGGAAAACAGCTTGCTCCAATACGCCGATCTTGAAAAGAAGGTCGAGGACGTTCACAGCTCCTATGACCGCACCGGCAAGGAACTGAAAGGCGTCGAAGCGCGACTACGGGAAGTCCAACCGCTTATCAAAAACATCTCCAACTACCAGCGCCTAAAACCCGTATATGACGCCTTCCAGAAGGCGAAAGACAAGCCGAGCTTCAAGGCAAAGCACGAAGCCGAACTTGTGATCTTTGAGGCGGCGCGGAGTACGCTGCTTGCCATGCAGGGCGATGAAAAACTGCCGAGCTTGAAGACACTGCAAGCGGAACAGCAGCGACTTCTTGAAGAGCAACAGCGGCTCTATGATGAACGTGCGAAGCTCAAAAAAGAAGTAAAGCAAATAGAGACGATCAAGTCTAATGTTGATACATTTCTCGCTTCCTCTGCTGACCATGACCGTGATCATCTGCGCAGCACACAGCGCGAATAATCTCGTCAAAAGCAGGGCATCTCCTGTTGATCGGAGGTGCCCTGCATCCTTGAGAGAAGGTTCGAGAAATTGAAACTTTTTCTTTAATTTCTGCATCAACGGATTGCTTTCGAGAATGAAATCCAGTATAATATTATAAGCGATGTTGAATGCAAGCAAGCGAAAGGATGGTTGCCGTGCGCATAAGCTATAAGAAACTATGGATGCTTCTTCTGGAACGCGACATAAAGAAGGCTTCTCTACGACATGAAGTAGGGCTGTCTGCCGGAACATGGACAAAACTGAATAAGGGGGAAGAAGTGTCCCTCTCTATTTTGCTGCGCATTTGTGATTACTTGAACTGTGACATCGGAGATATATGTGAGGCTGTGCGAACGGACAAAAACTGAGTCCGGTTTTTCGTACAGCTCTTTTTGTAGGATAGTAAGTGTGAAACTATAACTTTGGAGGTTGCTGAAATGGCTGAGAATAACACAAGCAATATCGGCTTTGAAAAACAAATCTGGGACGCGGCTTGCGTCCTGCGCGGAAACATCGACGCATCCGAATACAAGTCCGTCGTTCTCGGATTGATTTTCTTGAAATACATTTCTGATCGCTTCGAGGCAAAGTACAAGGAACTGGTTGAAGAAGGCGATGGATTTGAAGAGGATCAGGACGAATACACTGCCGAAAACATCTTCTTTGTCCCTGAGAATGCACGATGGAGTGCGATTGCTGCTGCCGCTCACACGCCGGAAATTGGCACGGTGATTGATGACGCAATGCGCAGTATCGAGAAAGAAAACAAGCGCCTCAAAGATATTCTTCCTAAGAACTTCGCCCGTCCAGAGCTGGACAAGCGGCGTCTTGGTGAAGTGGTTGATCTCTTCACCAACATTCAGATGATCGAGCATGGAAACAGTAAGGACATTCTTGGTCGGACATACGAATACTGTCTCTCCAAGTTTGCCGAGCAAGAAGGCAAACTTGCCGGTGAGTTCTATACTCCCTCTTGCGTTGTGCGTACCCTTGTTGAAGTGTTGCAGCCGTTTAATGGGCGTGTTTATGACCCGTGCTGCGGCTCTGGCGGTATGTTCGTTCAGTCCGCAAAGTTCATCGAAAATCATGGCGGCAACATCAACAAGATTTCCGTTTTTGGTCAGGACTCCAACCCGACCACATGGAAGATGGCGCAGATGAATCTTGCCATTCGCGGTATTGAAGCCGACCTCGGCAAGTTTAATGCGGACACGTTTTTTAACGATTGCCACCCTCAACTCAAGGCAGACTTCATTATGGCGAATCCTCCCTTCAATCTCTCCGGCTGGGGTGCGGATAAGCTCGTTGATGATGTCCGTTGGCAGTATGGTACGCCTCCTGCTGGAAATGCAAACTTCGCGTGGTTGCAGCACATGATCTGGCATCTCGCTCCGAATGGACGTATCGGTATGGTGCTTGCAAATGGTTCGCTTTCTTCGCAGTCCGGCGGTGAAGGTGAAATCCGCAAGAACATTATCAATGCTGACCTTGTGGACTGTATCGTTGCAATGCCGACGCAGCTATTCTACACGACGCAGATCCCGGTATCGCTCTGGTTCCTTGCAAAGAACAAGAAGCAAAAAGGCAAAACGCTGTTCATCGACGCGCGGAAACTCGGCACTATGGTTACGCGGAAGCTGCGCGAACTGACGGATGAAGACATCAAGAAAATTGCCGACACTTATAATGCCTTCGTTGATGGAACACTCGAAGATGAAAAGGGCTTCTGTGCTGTTGTTACTACGCAGGACATTGCAAAGCAGGATTACATTCTCACGCCGGGACGCTATGTTGGTATTGAGGAACAGGAAGATGACGGCGAGCCGTTTGAAGAGAAAATGGGGCGTTTGACTTCTGAACTTTCTGAGCTTTTCGCAAAGTCCCATGAACTTGAGACGCAGATCAAAGAACGACTGGGGGCGATTGGATATGGGCTATGAAACGTATCGTATTGCTGACCTAATTGATGAAATTGCGATGGGTCCATTCGGATCAAATATTAAAGTCTCGTGTTTTGTGGATAGTGGCGTACCTGTCCTAAATGGTAGTAATCTTGAGGGCTTTTCTCTATCCGAAAAAACATTCCGCTATGTCACAAGGAAAAAAGCTGACTCTCTTAACAAGGCAAATGCACATCGCGGGGATATTGTAATAACACACAGAGGAACGCTTGGGCAAATAGTGTTTATTCCTCAAGATTCAAAATATGACCGGTATGTGATTTCGCAATCTCAGTTTAGGGTGCGATGCAACGACAAGGTTTTGCCCGAATACCTTGTCTATTACTTCCACACTCCAATAGGACAGCATAAACTTCTAAGCAATGCCTCACAGGTTGGCGTCCCTGCATTGGCGAGACCATCTTCGACCTTTCAACAGATTGAGGTCGTATTGCCTGAATTAAGTATTCAGAAATGTGTTGTCGAGATTATTTCCACAATCCAAAAAAAGATTGCGAACAATCAAGAGTTAAACGATAATTTAGAGCAGCAAGCTCAATCCTATTTTCAAGAATTATTTGTTGATAATGCTGATCCAGAATGGGCTATCGGAACAATTAGCGATCTTGGTACTGTTGTTGGAGGCAGTACACCTTCAAAAGCTAAACCTGAGTATTACACGGAGTCCGGTATAGCATGGATAACCCCGAAAGATTTATCTATCAACAAGTCGAAGTTCGTTTCTCATGGTGAGAATGACATAACTGAACTTGGTTTGAAGAACAGCAGCGCAGCAATCATGCCAGAAGGAACAGTGTTGTTCTCATCTCGTGCGCCAATAGGTTATATTGCTATCGCCGCTGGTGAAGTAACAACAAATCAAGGTTTCAAATCGGTTGTGCCTAAGCCGGAAATTGGAACACCATTTGTTTACTTCTTTTTGAAAAACACTCTCCCGGTCATTGAAGGCATGGCATCCGGGTCAACATTCAAAGAAGTATCTGGCAGCACTATGAAAAATGTCCCGGCGGTTATTCCTGACGCTGAAACTCTTGCCAAATTCAGTGACTTTTGCGCTCCTATCTTTGCACAGCAACGTATTTTGGAAGAGCAGAATCAATCGCTTGCGACATTGAGAGATAATTTGCTGCCCAAACTGATGTCTGGCGAGATCGATGTGTCTGCTGTCCAGCTCTAAGCTGCTAAATTATCGTTTACCGTCTGAATAACTCTCACCAGTGGCGAGAGTTTTACAAAAGGGACTGCCACTGAATGTCGTTCTCTTACCTCGAAAGGAGACACGACAATGACAGAACAACTCATCACGGAGATACAGCGAAAAATGCTGCCGTATCTTAACAACGAACAGCTCATGCACCTTCGGGATGCAATGGCTGAGACATTGGAAGGGGCAACGATCACCTATGATAGTGGCTCAATTCCAGCAGACGAAGCAGATGCAGTCGAAGCATTTATCACGGCAAAGCGGATCGAAGGCTGTTCGGAGAAAACCCTGAGCTACTACCGGAAGACGATTGAGGCTCTAATTGCCGGAGTTGGAAAGGCTGTGCGACAGATCACCACAGATGATTTGCGCCGCTATCTGACAAACTATCAAGTTCAGCGTAGGTCGAGCAAAGTGACCATAGACAACATCCGCCGGATACTGTCCAGCTTCTTCTCATGGCTTGAAGATGAGGATTTCATTGTGAAAAGCCCGGTACGCCGGATTCACAAAGTTAAGACTGCAAAGGTGGTCAAGGACACCTACACCGATGAAGCGTTAGAGCTGATGCGTGACAACTGCACAACAGCACGAGACTTGGCGATGATTGATCTTCTGGCTTCCTCTGGAATGCGTGTTGGTGAGCTGGTCACACTAAACCGCGAAGACATCAACTTCAATGAGCGCGAATGCGTTGTTATCGGCAAGGGTAATAAAGAACGATTGGTCTATTTCGACGCAAGGACGAAAATCCACCTTCAAAACTACCTTGAGGGGCGAACGGATGAAAACCCAGCTTTGTTTGTTTCCCTGAAAGCTCCCTTTGACCGATTGATGATTGGCGGAGTGGAGACACGCCTTCGGGAGCTGGGAAAGCGTCTGAATATCCCGAAGGTTCACCCTCACAAGTTCAGGCGTACACTGGCTACAACTGCCATAGACAAAGGAATGCCCATAGAGCAAGTCCAGCAGCTCTTAGGGCATCAGAAAATCGACACCACCATGCACTATGCAATGGTGAAACAGCAGAATGTGAAGCTGGCACATAGAAAATACATCGGTTAGGATGGTGGGTAGTATGAATGGAACAATATATATGCCCGTTGGTGAAGTTTGTTCGTCTATTTCGGACACTTATCGCGAAAAAAAGAATATGGTGACGCTTATCAATACCTCGGACGTTTTAGAGGGTAGAGTTCTCAACCACGAACGAGTTCCAAACTCCAATTTGAAAGGGCAGTTCAAGAAGACTTTTCAGCGAGACGATATTTTATATAGCGAGATCCGTCCACAGAACAGGCGGTTTGCCTATGTGGATTTTTCGCCCATAGACTATATCGCTTCAACTAAACTGATGGTAATTCGTGCAAAAAAGGATGTGGTATCTCCTAAGTACCTATACTATTTCTTGAAGAATAGTTCCACAGTTGCAGAACTTCAACTGTTAGCTGAAACGCGATCTGGCACATTCCCTCAGATTACATTTTCCGAAGTTGCCAATTTGACCATACCCGTTCCTTCGCTTGCTGTACAAGAAGTTATCGTACAAACGATGCAATGCCTCGAAGATAAGATCACCTGCAACGAGCAGATAAACGATAATTTAGCGGCTTAGAGCTGGATGGTGGAGACATCAATCTCGCCGAACATCAGCTTTGGCAAGAGACTATCCCTAAGTCGCTTGAGTCTATCGTTTTCGATGGCGTTAATTCGTATTTGCGCGTACATCGGTGAAACGAGAGATTGAAACTCTGCCAGCTCGTCCTCCGAAGGAAGAATTAACTCATAAGAGAGCGTGTCCGACGGTGTTGTTCTTTGTCTACTGCCCGTTGAGCCAGTAACATGACTACACATAAAGTCGGAAAAGGAATTGCTATCTATGACTGAGTACAGGAAATCTGTAATAGTCTTATCTTTTGCTTTATAGACGATGAACTCCGTAGAGCATACTGCATTCCCGGTCAGACAATACGGCTTCCAAACACGCTTCGTTGTTGGGTTGAGTTTTGAGATCATGAAGCACGAGGCATCAATGATGAATTTATTGCTCTTGATGGATGTGGATAGCTCAAAGACCGGAAACCTCGCCTCATCAAAAGCTGGAATGCTATAATGCTCAAGCAGTATCTCAGGCTCTTTCAGTGGGTTGAAACTCTTATTTGAGATCGTCGCAACCTCTCCAAGAGTTACAATACGCCAGTCGGAAGGCAAATCATTAGGCGAAACAGTCTCAAAACGTTCATGATATATTGCCTGAGCTTGCTGCTCTAAATTATCGTTTACCTGATTTGGAGGTTGTACCATGTTTGATAAAGTTCAGGAGAGCTTGAAAAAAAGCAAAGACGAGCGCCAGAAAAAGCGTCTTGAAAAGGAACGGGTTCGTCTTGAGAAAGCCGCAGCAGAAGCAGTTCGTGAGAAAGAGCGGCTTCAACAGGAGGCGGAAAAGATACAGGCTGAAAAAGACCGTCTTCTCTCCCTCGATGATAAGGGGCTGATGGTAGAATTGATTCTGGCAGTGCGAGGTCTATACTCACAAATGGAGTACATTCAAAGTCAGCAGGCTTCTTTATCCGAGCGGGTTGACGATATTGAGTCGGACATCTCTTCCATCCGCAGCGATATTTCAGATTTGGAAAGCAGACTGGGCTCGTCCGATCAGTAAAACTCAATGAAGGAGGCGCAGACGTGATTATTTCACCACAATCTCTTGATACAAACCTAAGTCAGCTTTTAGCGGAGGTTAAGTCCGGCTCAATGCAGTTGCCGGAGTTTCAGCGCGACTGGACTTGGGATGATAACCGAATTAGAGGTATTATCGCCAGTTTGTCGCAAGGCTACCCTATGGGTGCCATTATGCGGCTACAATACGGTAATCCGGACATTCAATTCAAATACCGCACAATTACGGGCGTAAAAGGCGTCTCAGTAAAGCCGGAGCATTTGATTCTTGATGGACAGCAGCGACTTACTTCCATCTATCAGGCAACATCCTCTAAAGAGCCGGTCTCGACCAAAACAGAAAAAGGCAAGGCTATTAAGCGTTATTACTATCTCTCAATGGAGAAGTGCCTCGACGATGATGAGGATCGTTTTGATGCTGTCCTCTCCATCCCCGAAGACCGAAAGATTAAAGAGAACTTTGACCGGGATGTGAAGCTCGATCTCTCCACCAGAGAATATGAATACGAGAACAAGCTGTTTCCGGTCAATATCGTATTCGACAGCAACGCAGTTATGGACTGGTTCATGGGCTACATGACGCACTACGGAATGAAGCCGGAAGCAATGGACGAGTTCAAGCGTTTCCAAGCGGATGTGCTGAATACAATTTCCGGGTATAAGCTGCCTGTGATTACACTGGACAAGTCCACGCCGCGAGAGGCAGTGTGCAAGGTGTTTGAGAACGTCAATACTGGCGGTGTTCCTCTCACGGTGTTTGAGCTTGTTACCGCAACTTATGCCACAAGAGACTTTGACCTGAGAAAAGACTGGGTGCAGTGTCGAAATACAATTTGCGGTTTCGGTGACACGCTGAGAACAGACCTGTTCGATGGGATTGATGAGACTACCTTCCTGACAACGGTTTGTCTCTATACAAGCTATTTGAACAAGCAGTCTGGAAAGACAAACACAATCTCCTGCAAAAAGAAAGATGTTCTGGGACTTCCTTATGAATCGTACATAGCGAACCGGGATGCAGTGCTGTCTGGGTTCAAAATCGCAAAGGAGTTTCTTCTTCGTGATCAGTGCGTTTTCCGTCAAAGAGATTTGCCCTATACAACGCAGTTGATTCCACTTGCGGCAATCTGCGCTGTTCTCGGAAAATCCAAATGCAATGAGCCAAACACAATCAAATCTCTTTCTCGGTGGTATTGGTGCGGGATTTTGGGTGAGATGTATGGCGGTGCGAACGAAACCCGCTATGCCTATGACATTGAGGACATGGTTGAAGAGGTCAATGGACGTCCGAATGCAATGCACACGATTAACAGCGCAGTCTTTTCTTCTACGCGGCTGCTAACCCTTCAAACTCGCTTGAGCGCGGCATATAAAGGTATAATGGCTCTTCTTTACAAGGAGAAGTGTCGTGACTTTATGAACAACACGACGATTGACATTGTAAACAGTATGCTTGAGTCTCCGGATATTCACCATATATTCCCCGAAGCATATTGCGAGAAAATGGGCATCAAGCGCGAACGGTATAATTCCATCATTAACAAGACCCCGATTCTTCCAGCCACCAACCGCTCGATTGGCGGAAATGCGCCGAGTGAGTATCTGGGGGCAATTCTAAAGAAGGTTGATGGACTGACCGAGAATGAGTTGCAAGCACGGGTGGAATCGCACTTTATCAACTATGCAGAATTGAAGGCAGATGACTTCAATGGCTATTTCATCGACAGAGCAAAAAGCCTTCTAAACCTAATTGAAAAAGCGATGAATAAGCCCGTCACTGACAGAGATGCAGAAAACACGCTGGATCAGTTCGGGGCGAGTCTGGCGTAAAAGGGAGTGACAAACTATGGCAGGATATTATACAGAATCAAATTACGAGAACGCTGTCTTGCAGCTTCTCAATGAAGAGCTGGGCTATAACTATATCTATGGACCGGACGTGGAGCGCGATTATCACTCGCCGCTTTATGAGGATGTTCTGCTACCTTCCTTGCAGCGGATCAACAAGAGTCTGCCTATGGACGCTCTGACGGAGGCAATCTATAAGCTCAAGAACTTTGAAACCGGAACGCTTTTGCAGAAGAACATGGTCTTTATGGACTACCTCCAAAACGGAGTCCCGGTAAAATACTATGACAAGGGTGAAGAACGCTCTACCCTTGTTTACCTTGTAGACTTCAAAAATCCTGCCAGTAACGAGTTCACAGTTGCGAATCAATGGACTTTCATTGAGAACTCCGAAAAAAGACCAGATGTGATTCTCTTTGTCAATGGTCTCCCACTCGTCATTGTGGAGTTGAAGTCTCCGTCCCGCGAAGAAACCGATGCTTCCGCAGCATACCGCCAGCTCCGGAACTATATGTATGAGATCCCCTCTATGTTCATTTATAATGCGGTATGTGTCATGAGCGACTTGACCACTTCAAAGGCTAGTACAATCACGTCCGGCGAAGACCGCTTTATGGAGTGGAAAACAACAGACGGCAGCTATGAGAATACGCAGCACGCATCATTTGACACATTCTTTGTAGGACTGTTTGAGAAGACCCGCTTCCTTGACATCGTGAAAAACTTCATCTGCTTTAATGTGGATGGACAGAATACTTTCAAGATACTCGCCGGGTATCATCAGTATTTCGCAGTCAAAAAGGCGATTGAGTCTACAAAACACGCAACCGTGACGGACGGTAAGGGTGGCGTCTTCTGGCATACACAGGGCAGCGGAAAATCGTTGTCTATGGTCTTCTATGCTCATTATCTGCAAGAAGCGTTAGAAAGCCCCACTATCGTTGTCATTACCGACCGTAACGATCTGGACGACCAGCTTTACGGACAATTCGCCCGCTGCAAGGACTTCCTCCGGCAAACGCCGCAGCACGCTGAGAGCCGCAAGAATCTGAAAGAACTGCTTGCAAACAGACAGGCAAACGGCATAATCTTCACGACCATGCAGAAGTTTGAAGAAAGCAACGAAGCTCTTTCGGAGCGTCGGAACATTATCGTGATGGCTGATGAAGCGCATCGTGGGCAATATGGTCTCAATGAGAAGGTTGTGGTCAAGCAGAAGGACAACGGCGAAGTCGAGGCGAAAACCGTTATCGGCACTGCCCGCATTATAAGAGACACGCTTCCTAATGCGACCTACATTGGATTCACCGGAACACCGATCTCCACAAAAGACCGCAGTACACGAGAGGTCTTCGGTGATTACATCGACATCTATGATATGACACAGGCAGTTGAAGATGGCGCGACCAGACCCGTCTACTACGAGAGCCGTGTGATTCACCTGAAACTCGACGAGAACACCCTCCATCTGATCGATAATGAGTATGACATTATGGCTGACAACGCCGATCCGTATGTCATTGAAAAGAGCAAAAAGGAACTTGGTCAGATGGAAGCAATCCTCGGTGCCGACCAGACGATCAATTCCTTGGTAAATGACATTCTTGATCATTACGAGAATTACCGTGAGAATATCCTAACCGGCAAGGCGATGATCGTTGCTTATTCGCGTCCCATAGCAATGAAGATTTATAAGCGCATTCTTGAGCTACGCCCAGCGTGGACGGAAAAGATTGCAGTGGTCATGACGCAAGGCAATAACGATCCCGAAGAATGGCGTGAGATTATCGGCAACAAAGCTCATAAGGACGATATGGCGCGGAAATTCAAAGACAACAACTCTCCGCTGAAAATCGCCATCGTCGTGGATATGTGGCTGACCGGCTTTGATGTTCCCTCACTTGCTACGATGTATGTCTATAAGCCGATGGCTGGACACAACCTGATGCAAGCTATCGCCCGCGTCAATCGTGTCTTCAAAGATAAAGAAGGCGGTTTGGTTGTCGATTACGTCGGTATTGCGGCTGCACTGAAACAGGCAATGAACGACTATACTGCCAGAGACAAGAAGAACTATGGTGATACAGATGTAAGCAAGGCTGCATATCCGAAGTTCCTTGAAAAGCTCTCTATTTGCAGAGATTTGTTCCACGGATTCAGTTATGAGAAATTCATGACCGGAAGCGACCTCGACAGGGCGAAGCTCATCAGCGGCGGAGTGAACTTCATACTCGGCAAGAGTGTTGCAGAGTACGACCTTCCCGACCATGAGAAGACACAGAATGTGTTTATCAAAGAAGCCCTGCTTCTCAAGCAGGCACTTTCGCTGTGCAGCAGCTTGGTAGACGAGCAAACTCGCATGGAGGCAGCTTTCTTCGAGTCCGTAAGAACAATGACCGTGCGCTTGGTTTCAGGCGGTACCGGAAAGAAGTTTACGCTTCCGGAAGTAAATGAGCGCATTAACGAGCTTTTGAAGCACAGCATCAAGAGCGAAGGTGTTATCAACCTCTTCTCCGATGTCCAGACTGAGTTTTCGTTGTTCGATCCGAAGTTTCTTGAAGAAGTGGCAAACATGAAGGAGAAGAATCTTGCAGTCGAACTCCTGAAAAAACTGATTTCCGAACAGGTCTCTGTTTACCGTCGAACAAATATTGTCAAGTCTGAAAAGTTCTCCGAAATCATTCAGAGCGCAATGAACCGCTATTTGAACGGAATGCTGACCAACGAGGAAGTCATTCAAGAATTACTCAAGCTGGCGAAAGACATTGCCGCTGCTGCCGCCGAGGGTGAAAAACTCGGATTGACAGCGGACGAGCTTGCTTTCTATGATGCCCTCACAAAGCCGCAAGCAATCAAGGACTTTTACGAGCATGACGAGCTTATTGCTATCACGAAAGAACTGACAGATTTGCTTCGCAAAAACCAGACAATAGACTGGCAAAAGAAAGAGAGCGCAAGAGCTGGAATGCGCCGCCTGGTCAAAAGGTTGCTGAAAAAACACAAATATCCGCCAGAGGGTATGGATGATGCTGTCCAGACTGTCATGAGCCAGTGTGAGATGTGGACGGACAATGTAATGACCGCTTAACTCCCCTACGAGAAAGGAGTAGATCATGGGCAATTCAGTCATGTTGAATGGAATCGAATATGCCGGAGAACAGATTGCCTACAAAGACAGCACCTATGAGCTTGTGTCAAAGGTCGCTTACCTGATCGGCGTCCCGCTTCGTATTTTCCAAAATGAACACGAGCCGCCGAAGATAGAGATATACAACCGGCTTGAACAGGATAAAAATGCCCGTATCATTCGTAATCTATGTATCATCCGCACCGCCATTGAGCGCAACTACCGGAAAATAAATGACATCATGCGAATGGAGTATCGAGGGCTGCTTTCAATGCCAGAGATCATCCCGGCTTCCAGTATGCAACAGCTTTCAAATGACGGAATCAACTTTATCAAAAAGGCGAGTACAAAGCTCTGCCACCACATTATCGAGATCAACCGGCTGATTTCAGACCGCATTAACAACTGCAAAAGCCTCTTTCCAATCTGGATTAACTGGGCGTACATAAAAGAGCTGTTCATCATGCCAAACGGCTTGACAGAGGACGGAACGAAAGATGCTGCGGACATCTATTACGCAAGTCTCTCCTACTACCCCTATCAAATGTATATCAACTGGGTACCGATGGACGAGGGTAATGTCCTCTATAATGATAAAAAGTTTGCTACCCTGCTTTATCAATGGCATTGCGACGCCTTCACGGAATACAGTAAAGTCTCCGATGCAGGGGCTTTTGTAAAAAACAATATCTACGACTTCATAGATGACAGTGAGAAAACCGTATTGGTAGTGGACTGCGAAAACTCCGACCCGTACAAGCTGTGCGCCACGCTCAAAAATCTTGATTATGAGGTCATGCAGAAAATTACGGCGATCATTCTCTTTGATGACGTACATACCGCTACGGCATGGCGGATTCTTGAAAACTACACCCGCATCCCCGTTGAACATATCATGATTGAGCGGATCAAGCAGAACAAATCACTGGTAGACATCAAGCTCACCGCAAGAGCCTGTCAGGAACACTACCAGAAGCAAGTGGATTCCTTCGTCATCGTCTCAAGCGATTCCGACTACTGGGGGCTGATCTCTTCCTTACCGGACGCCAGATTCCTTGTCATGATTGAGCGGGAAAAATGCGGACCGGATATGAAGGCAGCACTTGCAGAATCTGGGATATTCTACTGCTATCTGGATGACTTCTACTCCGGCAACAGCGAGGACATCAAGAAAAACGCACTGTTCAAGGAGATGTACCGCTGGATTGACAACTCCGTTCACCTGAACGTCAACGATATGTTTGATGCGGCTCTGCGAAACACGCGGATAGAAATGTCTCCCGCAGAGCGGCGGCAGTTCTATGAGAAGCACATCAGGCACATGACGCTGACCATCGACGAGAACGGAAACGTCAGCATTGAACTGAAACGCGGATAACCTTGGTTTCTATTCCGGGAGGAATGTGGATGGACAACAGATTCTATTTTGGATTCAATACATCGGAGGAACGGAAAAAGCGCAGAAAAGCAGAGCTGTACTCCATGAGTGAGCAAGTCAGCACCTTCTTTTGGGATGAAGCCCCGCAGCATGGATTGGAAACGCGTGAGGGGCAGCAGGATATGTCCTTTGAGATTGTGGACGCCCTCATAAATGATCAACATTTTGCGATTGAAGCTGGCGTGGGCATTGGCAAATCCTTTGGCTATCTTGTGCCGGTGCTGCTGTACAGCAAACGCATGAACAAGCCGGTTATCATCGCAACCTCGACCATCGCGCTTCAAGAACAGCTCTGGCGTGATGTCCACGCGGTCATGCCCCTTCTTGGGCTGAACAGAGATGTGATTCTGGCAAAAGGACAGACTCACTATCTCTGCAACAAACGCGCAGATGAGTATATGTGCGATCCGAAAGCAGCTCCACCGGACGCGCTTAAAGAAGGAATCCAGCAGGGGTATGAGGAACGCAAGGATTTCCCGGAGGTTTTGCCGCAAGGCGTCTGGGACAAGGTAAACGTGCAGCGGTTCAGCATGAAGAATTGCGGCTCCTGTGAAAAGAAGTGCAAATATTACAAGGTCCGTGCAGCATTGAAGTTTACGGATGGCGTTGTTCTGTGCAATCAGGACTTTCTTACCCAGCATCTCATGAAACTACGACGCGGGCAGGACGGACTGATTAACGCCGCCGCTGATCTGCTTGTCGTGGATGAAGCGCACAACTTGGATGATAAGGTGCGGAGTGCCACGACGGAGCGTTTCGGTCAGGGTATGCTCTTTGGAATGATTAAAAGCGCATTCTATGAACTGCGACCCTCTGACCAAAGCAGTGTGTTCGGTGAAAAGCGAGAGGCAGAGAGCACCATCATTGCCTTCTATAACTGCCTGAAAGTGCAAGTCCAAAAGCAGATCGACAATGCAGAGCAGGATATGCGCTACGCTGACCGCTTTTTCTTCGACCAAAACGGCAGTGCGTTTGAGCTGCTTACGGAAATGAACGCCGCCATACACAACCTTTCGTCCAGCATTCAGATTTATTCCAGCATGGATTTCGGAAACAACCGTTCCTTTGTTGCTTCTGATGATCTGGATGCCGTCAGCGAGTCCCTTTCAGAGCTTCTTGACCAGATAGATGATATGCTGATCTGGATCGAGCAGCACGGCAGCAACACGGAACTCGTCTATTGCCCTAAAAACACAAAAGAAATTGTGAGCCGCCTATACTTCAATGGTGATGAAAGAACCATCTTGACCTCTGCCACGCTGACGAACGCCACGAGCGGGTCTCTGGAAGAGCAGTATTCTTATTTTATCTGCAATACCGGCTTTCCCGCTGGTGATCGCGGCTGCTTGTCCGAACCAAAGCCTTCCCCATATCCATACGATGAACACGCCATGATCTACTATTGCGACGATCTCCCACACCCGACCAGAGAACATGAAGCCTTCATTGAAAAGGGTGTGGAGCGACTGCTTGAGATCCTAAGCATTTCCAATGGAAAGGCACTCGTGCTGTTTACGGCAAAGACCGACATGGAAGAGGTCTACTCCATTCTCGGTAAGAAAAATCTTCCGTATAAAATCCTGATACAGCAGCCGGGATCGTCGCAGGACAAGGTGCTGAACGAGTTTAAGGAAGATACGAACTCTGTGCTTCTGGGGACGGGTGCATACTGGGAAGGTATCAGCATTGAAGGAAAAAGCCTTTCCAATGTCATCATTTTCCGGCTTCCGTTCCCTGTCCCCGATCCAATTATCGAGTATAAGTGTTCCGTTGCTAAGGACGCTCTGATGGATGTTCGCGTTCCCGAAATGATTATCAAGCTCAAGCAGGGCATCGGGCGATTGATCCGTAATTTCACAGACACCGGCATTGTCTGCATCATCGACCGAAGACTGCGGGACGAACCGCCTGAACGCTATCATGACATCACATGGGACTCCCTGCCCATCAAAAATCGTACAAGCAGTCTGGACGAACTGAGGAAGTTTTACGAAGGTCTGCCCTCAGCCAAGGAATGATGATACAAACGGCAGTCTCTTCGGAAACATAGAGCAGCCCCCCAAAAAACGACAATCAGAAAACGGAGGTGTATCATGATGTACAATGAAAATCTGCACGAAGAAGAACGACATTTGATCCAGCAGATTGCCGAACAAACAGAGAGAGGAAAAATCGACTGGGAACTGACAGAGTACAATCCGCTGTCATTTCTGAACGAGGACAAGATAGACAAAAACCCAGCAGTAATCGGTCAGTCTTTCTCCTTTGAGGCAATCATCGGCGGATCTCGTTACGAACTTGATGTCATGGAGAATATTGATGTGCCGTCTGGTATGGGAGACTACACCATAACCTTGACGCGGGATGAAATCGAAAATTATCTTAAAATTGAGGATGCGCTTTCCTTTGACTGTGACCGCTATGAATGCTCGCCGGAGGAAGTGGCAGAACGATTTGCGGATAGCCCCATTGTACGTCTCTGCAACGCCATCATTCCCACCACGCTTGAGCAGGAGGATTTAGAAGAGGTCTTCACATGGGCAAGGTTTTTCAACGAGGTCGGGATTTCTGCAAAGCTGATGAATCATCCGCTGACCAAGCTCTGTGAAAAGCTGTTCGACGAACACCGTCTGATGGACTTCCATCGCTGCGTCTTGGATGTGGACTATCGAAAGCAGCTCCTAAATGAACTGGCTCATAACTAAGACACGAAAAAACGCCCCCGACACTGTGCCAGACGCACAGTGCCGGGGGTGTTCCCGTTTCCAGCGATTTATTTTTCCCTCGGCAATGGACTGTCCATAAGGTGACACTTTCCGTTTTACGAAGCCGCGAAAATTCGATGTGTTCCGTGGAGATGTTCACTGGGCAGCATACGCCGTACTCGTTTCCAATAATCACTGAGCAGTGCAATGTGTATTCACTATCGGGAAATACTTCACGGTTTTCACAACGCTTGATTCAGGAGTGGGATTTTTGCCTTATTCCCGCGTGACATCAAGGGCAACCGGATTGATGACGATGATGGTCTTGCCCTTTTTGTGGGCATATCTCACGGTATTCCCGGTACCGCTGGGGCATCCATTCCATACTGCGAGAATATAATCGGCGTGATCGACCATGTACCGATTTCTCTTGTCCATGCAGTCCGACGTGTACTCCCGTTGCAGCATGGTCTCCTTGTCACACTTTGCCGCGATATTATAATACCGTTCCCGTGAAGCCACAGACCATTTGATCGCTTGTGTCTCACAAGGGATTGCGCTTTCCAGAGTAATGTGAGGGTATTTTGATTTCAAATCGAGTACAATTTCCGCAGCGTACATATCGACGCCAAGAGCCATGCCGGTAATAAAATGCGTGACGCCCTCGTTCTCGATGAGTGCTACAATCTGATCCCGCATAACAGATTTCAAAGAAGTACAACGCTTATCGGATTCATCAAAGCCGAACGGAAGACTCTGCGGTCTATGACCGGTAAACGCACAAGTCTTGCCTTGAACGGATTGCTTTTCAGCTTTTTGAGCAGACTTTCTAAACTCAATAATGCGCGACATGACACCCCTTCTTTCACTCTTTTGGTAGGTATCTCCATTCTATCACCCTCATCACGGACAGTCAACGCATTGTCGTTAGTAAAATTAACGACGGCGTACCGTGGATAATGACACCGCCGTTAGGTACACTAAATGCAAAGGTGGTGAGGCTATGCGAGAGAAGAAGGACATCAATATTGAAATCGGCGGCAATATTCAAGTGGCAAGAGAACAGGCGGGCTATACGCAGGACACGCTCTCAGAAATGCTTGGCATGACGCCGAATCACCTGAGCGCTATTGAGCGTGGTGCTTCCGGTATTTCTCTTGAAGCCTTGCAGCGTCTTTGCCGTTTGCTCGGCGGCAGCAATTATGGGCGGAATGAAAACAAGTAATTCTTCAGCCAAAAAAACCATGAAAAAAGCCGGCGAAAAAGTAGTTGAATTCGTTGACACCGTAGCTTCTTTTATGTAAAAAAGCAAAAAGCAAAAGCCGAAGGATTTCTCCCTCGGCTTTCGCTTTTTTATCATCGACCCAAAGAGCCGACGTCATGGATTAAATTATCAGTCGTTAGCATGACCTGTTGTACCGAATACAACATCAATCTTGTGTGCTACAACTTCCTCAATAAGATTTCTTGCAGGAGTAAGATATTGACGAGGGTCAAAATGAGTTGGATTTTCAGCAAAATGCTCTCTTATTGCTGCTGTCATTGCGATACGAATGTCAGAGTCAACATTGATTTTGCATACTGCCATTGATGCTGCTTTACGAAGCATATCTTCAGGGATACCGATAGCATCAGGCATTTCACCGCCGTATTTGTTAATAAGCTTGATATGGTCTTGGTTAACTGATGATGCACCGTGAAGTACGATTGGGAAACCAGGAAGTTTCTTGCCAACTTCTTCAAGAATGTCAAAACGAAGCTGTGGCTTCTGGCCAGGCTTAAACTTGTAAGCACCGTGGCTTGTACCGATAGCGATTGCAAGTGAGTCAACACCTGTTCTTGTAACAAAATCATATACTTCTTCAGGTCTTGTATAAGATGCGTTATCAGCGTCAACCTTTACATCATCTTCAACACCTGCAAGTGTACCAAGCTCACCCTCAACAACTACGCCGTGAGCGTGTGCATATTCAACAACCTTCTTTGTAAGAGCGATATTTTCTTCATATGGAAGTGAAGAACCGTCAATCATAACAGAAGTAAATCCACCGTCAATACAAGCTTTGCAAGTTTCAAAGTCAGGACCGTGGTCAAGGTGAAGGGCAATCGGAAGACCTGTTTCTTCAGCTGCTGCCTTTACCATAGCAACAAGGTAACCGTGTGATGCATACTTTCTTGCACCTGCTGAACATTGAAGAATAACAGGAGCGTTAAGCTTCTTTGCAGCACGGGTAATACCCTGTACAATTTCCATATTATTTACATTGAAAGCACCGATAGCGTATCCGCCTTCATATGCTTTTTTAAACATTTCAGTAGTAGTAACTAATGGCATTTTTATATCTCCTAAATTACTAAAAATTATGAGTGAAATTCACTCAACGGTGATATTATACATCATATGAATTAAAATATCAATAATTATTTTTAAAGTTCTTTATTTTTTGTATTTTTTTCGTCATATTCTATTACTTCGCGGGCAATATATATAGGTCTTTTCTTGGTTTCAATATAATTTTTTGCAAGATATTCGCCCATAATTCCCGTGGTAAAAAGCTGAATTCCGCCTAAAAACGATATAAGTATAACAAGCTGGGTAAATCCGTCAACTTCAATATTGCTTACAAGCTTTCTTATTAAGGTAATAATAATATAAATTATACTTAAAAATATGGTTGCACCGCCGACATAGCCGGATATTTTAAGCGGTACGGTTGAAAATGCAATTATTCCGTCAATTCCGTATTTTAAAAGTTTTGAAAAATTAAAACTGCTTTTTCCGTTTTTTCTGCTTTCGGCTGTGTAAGGAATATATTTTGTGTTAAATCCAACCCAGCTGAAAATGCCCTTGCTGAAACGGTAATATTCACCCATAGATAAAATAGCGTCTTTCACACTTTTGCGAAAAGTTCTGAAATCGCTTGCCCCGTCAACAAAATGTGTATCGGTATATTTATCTGCAAATTTGTAAAAGCTTTTTTTGCAAAATTTAAAAAATGCGTTTTCATGCCTGTTTTCCTGGCAGGCGCATACGCTGTCAACACTTTCGTCATTTTCCAAAATATTTATCATTTTTTTTACTATTTCGGGATTCTGCTGTAAATCGGTATCAATAATGGTGATGTATTCGCCGCGGCAGTGCTCAAGCCCGGCATACATTGCCGCTTCCTTGCCGAAATTTCTTGAAAAATTGATTATTTTAATGTTTTGGCAGCTTTCTTTTTTTAATTTCTTCAGCTCGCCTATTGTGTTGTCTGCGCTTCCGTCGTTAATAAATACAAGCTCATATTCATCTGTATTTGCAAAAGCGTCAAGTACGGCTTTTGCAAAAGGCTTAATATTTTTTTCTTCGTTATAACACGGGCAAATAAATGATTGCTTCATTTTTTCACTTCCTTATCGAACATTTTATATTATGTATTCGATATTGTCAAATATAGTATTATTCTAAATTTCCTGTTAAAAGCATTATTGCACTTAATGCGGTAACAGGGGCAGTTTGCGTACGCAAAATACGCGGGCCTAATGACGCTATTTTGCCGCCGGCTGATTTAATCAGTTCGACTTCGCTTTCTTCAAATCCGCCTTCAGGGCCTATATATACAGATACACTTTTTATATCTTGCGGTATTATTGATTTTAAGCTTTCGCCGCCGCCCTCGTAAAAAAGTATTTTTAATTCGCTTTCGTCATTTTCAACTGCTTTTTTAAGTTCGGTCATATCCATAATTTCAGGCACAATGCCGCGCCCACTCTGCTGTGCCGCTTCAAGTGCGATTTTTTTGTACCTTTCGCCTTTTTTCTTCGCCTGCTTTTCATCAGGTCTGCTCACACTTCTGTGAGTAAGCGTAGGGCAAATTGCCGCAATGCCGAGTTCTGTGCATTTTTGTATTACATCTTCAAGCTTGCTTGCTTTCGGCACTCCCTGGTAAAGCGTAACTTTTACACTCGGTTCGCTGTTATTTGCCTGCTTGTAACATACACTCAATGTAACAAGTCCGCCGCTTATGCCGTTAATTTGGCACCCGTAGTCGTTTCCGTCACCGTTTGTTAAAGTCAGCATATCGCCCTTTTTCATTCTAAGTGCTTTTGCAATGTGGCGCGATTGTTCCTCATTAAGCGTAATTTGCCCGTTAGGTTCAAAATCTATAAAAAGCTTTTGCATATTTTCTCCTTATTTTAAATTATTCCTTGCCCAGTGAAATAAATATTGCTGTGCTATTCCGCCGATACCGTCAAAGCATTTCGGCAAGCCGTTTGGATAATATTCCATAACCCTTTTCATCCATACATCAATAGGAAATGCGTCATAAAACCCGAAGCCGAACAGCAGTGCGCAGTTTGCAACTTTAATTCCCACTCCGTAAATGTTTAAAAGCTCTTTTCTTGCTTCTTCAAGCGAAAGGGTTTTTATTTTTTCAAGGTCAATTTCTCCGTTTGAAACGCTTTTTGCAAGGCGTTCAAGGTATTTTGCCCTGTAACCTGTACCGAGTGCTTCAAAATCCTCAACCGTAAGCTTGCTCAAATCTTCGGCAGACGGAAAAGAGTAATATCCTTTTTTTACTTCCTTTCCGTATTTTCTGCAAAGCCTTTCAATAATACCTTTTATTCTTTTAATATTATTTTGCTGGCTTATTACAAATGAGCAGAGCGCTTCCCAGCTGTCCTGGTTTAATATCCTTATTCCGTAATATTCATCAATGGTGGAGGATAAAAGCTCATCTTCTTTTAATGTATTGCATATTTTAACATAATCTTTGTCAAAATCAAAATAATTTCGCCATATGTTATCAAAATCCTGCTTTGCGGTGTCTTTTAATATAAATGTATCGTCACCGAGCTTTTTGATGTTTAAATACACACCTTTTACAACACCGCTGTAACTTCCGTCTTTTTCTTTAACCCAGCGAAAAGCTTGCCCGCAGTCGAGTGTCAAATCAAGGTCAAAGCATTTTACACCGTGCAAAATTACATCGCTGTCTTTAATTTCAATTTTCATAATTTCCTCTTGTCAATTGTTTTTTAAAAATTGTATTACTTTTGTAACATCTTCGTACAAAGAGTATAACATTTTTTTGTCAAGAGTGAAAGTTAAAAATAGCAATTTACACAAAATTTTTAGTTCAAAGTCGAACTTTCAAAAATGTTGAAAACTATGTGTAAAGTTATGAAAACTCAAATTTTTTATCCCTAAAAAGAGTTTTCAACAGTAAAAAATGCCCAAACAACGCACTTTCCGG
>OGHD01000362.1_pt1 | contig 22747 bp, 17 predicted proteins | sample 1571341 | NCBI WGS metagenome assembly OGHD01 (sample SAMEA2582026, study PRJEB24529) | metagenome | biome: Human gut stool | place: China | collected 2011 | reverse complement strand
GGCAGCACTTTACGGATGATGGACATCGACCATCTTCATCGCTCTCTCGGCTGGAAAGGCTGCGGATATCACTTCGTTATCCCGACCGATGGTACGATCGAGACCGGTAGGCCCCTTGAACAAGTGGGCGCTCATTGTAAGAACCACAATCGGTACAGTATCGGGGTTTGCTATATCGGAGGACTCGCCAACGATGGAAAGACTCCCATGGATACCCGAACGGAAGCCCAACGAGAAGCCCTACAGGGTTTGTTTCGTGAATTGCATCAGCGATTCCCCAAAGCCCTAATCGTGGGACATCGGGACTTGGACCCGTCGAAATCCTGTCCCTGTTTTAATGTCGTGAACGAGTTTTCCGATTAGTTTAACGCAGGGAGTCCCTTCACCTCCCTCGAATGCCACGCTTGGTAGGCGGGAGCGGAGAGTTCAGGTACAGTCAATAACTTGTAATCCGCCCCGTTCTGCTTAGCTATATGTTTTCGTTCATACAAACGAAGGGAACGATCCGTTACGGAAACCATGACAACCGGAAAAGGATAAGCGTACAGGCGCATCGGCGTGATCTCACTATCCGGAAAGGCACGACGCAATTGATAAGCGGAACGTTCGAACGCGACCCAATAAGATCCCGTACAATATAAATGGATCGAGGTCTGATTCGCACACTCACGATTCATGATCTCTCTCAAATGCCCTTTCAGCAATAGCATCAAACGGATACCGGAGGGAGTTTCGCTTTCCTTTCTCATGACAGTCTACTATTTAATGTTTTAGCCAAATATCGTAATCGTGTAAACGCTGTATCAACAAGGCCTTGCTTCTCTTAGGCGAAGGGTCATCACGCCAGGGATCTACCAGCTCATGCGCCATACGGTAATACAGGTTGCTATTCGTGCAGCCGTAAAGCGTGACGAGCAGCAAGGCACGAGAATTCACTGCCTTAACCAATGGAAGCATATTGCGTAGGGTGGAATACAAGCGTTCAAACTCCTCTTCCTGATCCAACAGCTTATAGGCCGGAAGGAGTAATGAGTAAACCTTGCAACGCATCACGTCGGTCTCCACACGAAGGGAAGCATAGCCCTTCAGCACCTCACGAACCAAAAGTTCGTCTTCCTTTCCCAATTTACCCGAGAGATAATAACGCCCCAACGCCTTGTGCATACCTTCCGATAAACGATCGTTATCCAAATGGGTATAAACATGCTTGCCTTTCGTATTCAACTCGATCAGCTCATACTCGCCTTGCCTTACCTCAAATAGAGGAACCCACATACAGTCAAGGATACGTACCATGACATCCTTATGACCTCCACCCGGTTGCACCACCACCTCAGCCTCCATCCCCATGAAAGAACCCGAGGTGATACGTACACGGTCACCTTTCAGCAAGCGACCGCTATCCGGTACGTACACCGGAAGCTCATTGGAATAAGATTCAGCCATCCAGCGTAAGGTCTCCATCTCATGATCTGACAGGTAAGGAAAATAAGAGTGTTCGCCCACGGATACCCGAGGAAGAAGATTATATCCTTAATTCCGCAACACTATTATAAAATATTTTTTTTAAGTACCTGAGCAACAAAAAGTTGCTCAGGATTTTGCCATGTCAGAGGATTCACTTAACTTAGTGTTGCAAAAAAATAATCAAACAAAACCTCATCAGGCATGGCAAAAATACAAATAAAATCCGAGAAGCTCACTCCTTTTGGAGGAATATTTTCAATCATGGAGCAATTTGACTCCACATTGTCTTCTGTGATCGACTCAACCCTCGGTCCAAGGTGTAGATTGTTCGGTTATCAGTACAGCGAAATCATCCGTTCACTCATGAGTATCTACTTCTGTGGTGGCTCATGCATTGAGGATGTCACTACTCATTTGATGAACCATCTCTCGCTTCATCCGACACTTCGCACTTGTAGCTCTGACACTATCCTCAGAGCGATAAAGGAACTGACGCAAGAAAACATCTCATACACATCAGATACGGGTAAGAACTACGATTTCAACACGGCTGACACACTCAATACCTTACTGCTCAATTGTATGTTTGCATCCGGCCAACTGAAAGAGGGCGAGATGTATGATGTTGATTTCGACCATCAGTTCATAGAGACTGAGAAGTATGATGCAAAGCCTACATACAAGAAGTTCCTTGGTTATCGCCCTGGCGTGGCGGTTATTGACGACTTGATTGTTGGCATTGAGAATAGCGATGGTAACACCAACGTTCGTTTTCATCAGAAGGACACGCTGAAGAGATTCTTTGAGAGATTTGAGCAGAACGGACTTACAATCAATCGTTTCAGAGCTGATTGTGGATCATGTTCCGAGGAAATCGTGGAGGAAATAGAGAAACACAGCAAATCCTTCTATATCCGCGCAAACCGCTGCAGTTCGCTCTACAATGACATCTTTGCTCTTAGAGGCTGGAAGACTGAGGAAATCAATGGCATTGAGTTCGAATTGAACTCTATTCTTGTTGAGAAGTGGAAGGGTAAAGCATACCGACTTGTGATTCAAAGACAGAAACGGATGGACGGTGTGCTGGATCTTTGGGAAGGAGAATACACATACCGTTGTATCCTGACTAACGACTATGAATCTTCCGCAAGAGAAATAGTCGAGTTCTATAATCTTCGCGGAGGAAAGGAACGTTTTCGTTAAGTCAAATGAGCAGAATAAAGCTCGCTTTAATTATGCCATGGCGAGAAAACGAAGGATGAAATCCAACGTATCTTCGATGATATGAACAATGGTTTCGGGTGGGACAGATTGCCCAAATCCTTCATGGCAGAGAACACTGTGTTCCTTCTTCTTACGGCACTTATCCGTAATTTCTACAAGGCCATTATCCACAGACTTGACGTAAAGAGGTTCGGACTCAATGCAACAAGTCGCATAAAAGCGTTTGTCTTCAGGTTTGTCTCTGTACCAGCCAAGTGGATCAGAACATCAAGGCGGTATGTGCTGAATATCTATACCTGTAATAATGCTTACGCAGATATTTTTCAGACTGATTTTGGATAACGCCTACAACTTATGGGTATGATACTGCGTATTGCCTCAAGTCGCATTGTGGGGTAAGGGGATATTGTAGGCATAAGTGGGTTTTTCAGCCTCAATTTATCTGCTAATTCAGTAATGAGAGGACGTGTACACGCAATAAACACGTTGAAGGGCTTAGTTGCGGATTTGAGGTCTATCTTTCTTTTGTGGCTTTTCAAGCACCACCCACACACCTGCATTAACCTTGCCTTCATGCCGAATGATGCCAGCTTTCTGCATTGCCGCCAAATCGCGTTCTATCGTACGCTGTGTCACCGACAATGTTTCCGACATTTCTTTTCCAGTAACAAATGGGTTGGCTTTGATGGTGGACAAGATAAACCGTTGACGTTCAGTAAGGTTCGTTTCCGACATGTTCCCGACATTATTGGTGTCATTAGTGCCATTTACACCGCCATTACGGTAAATGATAATCAATGTTCCGCTGATATGATTCTCGATTTTAGGCTCAGGAAGTCCCATCTTTTTCAAGCCTTGACGTATCTTGTTAATGCCACGTCCCCATGTCTCGATAAAGCCAGCCTTGTAGAAGGCATTGGCTATGTTGCGATTGCGAGGTTGTGAAGCATGTTCGGCAAACAACTTCTCTTGATTGATACCTTCGGGCAGTTTGCCTTCGTTCCAGAGCATGATACTGTCATCGTACACTTTCATTTGTGTATGTACTCCCATATAGTCACGGTGTACAATGGCGTTGCAAATTGCTTCACGCATAGTGCTTGGTGTCACCACAATCTCTATGTATTTCTTTTTGCCCTCTGTAAGCAAGTTTACATCTTCCACGATGCCAAGGTAGTTGACAATCTTATTAGGAATGTCTTCCATAAGTTTCTTGGCATCAGGCAGACCTATCACTTGCTTTTCATCGTGATAATCAATAAATTAATATGAAAAATATTTGCTCAATTCAGATAAAATGATTACTTTTATGTGTTAAAACTCGTAAGGGCGACATGAAATACTACTCACAATACCGTATACACGATTTGTTTGAACTCCAAGAGCCTCTCTCGGGATTGAGCAGCTTGGTCTGCATGCGAAAACAGGTGTTTGCGAAAAGATATGTGGGAATTTCTCCCCTGTCTGCCAAAAAATGACTAACTTTGCATTGTAAAATGCATCACACTATGGAGATATGTATCGTTTCGGGCGCACGCCCCAATTTCATCAAGGTCGCCCCGCTCATCCGTCAGATAGACAACTTGCGGAGGGAGGGAAGCCCCATCAGCTATTCGCTCGTCTATACGGGCTGCCAAGGAGACCCCACGCTGGAAGGAACGCTCTTCGACGACCTGAGCATCCACCTGCCCGATGAGTATCTGGGTGTGGACTGCGAGAATCTCAACGAGCTTACGGGGCAGGTGATGTCTCGTTTCGAGGTCTATCTGCAGCAGCATCCCACCGACGCCGTGGTAGTAGTGGATGATCTTGCCTCAACTATGGCCGCTGCCATCGTCACCAAGAAGCAAGGTATCCTGCTGGCCCATATTGCCGCAGGCACACGCTCCTTCGATATCAATATGCCGAAGGAGATCAACCGCCTCGTCATCGACGGTCTCTCGGACCTGCTCTTCACCGCAGGCATCAGCAACAATAGCATTGCCAATCGTGAGGGAGCGGAGCTGTCGAAAGTCTATATGGTGGGCAACATCCTCATCGACAACCTCCGCTTCTGTCGTCAGCGTATCGAAGGCATCGGCAACGAGCTGGCCAAGCATCCAGCCCTGCCCGCCATCACGGACGCTTCCTACCTTGTGCTGACGCTCAACCGCAAGTTGCTCATTGCCGACACTCAGAGACTGGAAGCCATGTTGCGCGTCCTCGACGCCGAGGCCACAAAGGCTGGCGTTCCCGTGATTGCACCCTTGCGTGGCCGATCCCGGGAGACGGTGGAGCAAATAGCCGCCCAACGAGCGCTGAAGTCGCTGCGCTTTGCCGAACCTTTGGACTACCTGGAGTTTGGATTCCTCACCGCCCACGCCCGCGGCATCATTACCGACTCGGGCAACGTGGCCGAGGAAGCTACGTTCAACGGTGTGCCTTGTATCACGCTGAATAGCTATACGGAGCACATCGAGACCGTGAAGGTAGGTACCAATGTGCTTGTGGGCGAGAATCCCGACCTGCTCCAAACCGCCTTGAACGACCTGTTGCAGGGCAAATGGAAGAAGGCTGCCTTGCCCGAGCGTTGGGACGGCCGATCGGCAGAGCGTATAGTCGCCACCATCATCGAGCAACTTCAGAAGAAAAAGGAGGTATAAGCGACTGGCATGCACGGAGGGAAAGACAACTACACCTACCTGACGACGGCTCCCATCCGCCGGGTAATACCGACAATGGCCGTTCCAACCATTGTCGGTATGCTGGTGACGAGTTTGTATGTCATAGCTGACACATTCTTCGTCGGACAGCTCGACACGCAGTCCACGGCTGCGGTGGGCGTTGTCTTTCCGCTGATGTTCTTCATGCAGGCCTTTGGTTTCTTCTTCGGTCACGGATCGGGCAACTACATTTCGCGCGAACTGGGAGCTCGCCGGCATGGCAATGCCCGCCGCATGGCCGCAGATGGGTTCTTTCTTTCACTCTTTACGGGGTTGACCCTCATGACCTTGGGCCTGGTCTTTCTGCATCCTTTGGCCCTGCTCCTCGGTTCCACGCCCACCATCTTGCCCCTGACGGAAAGCTATCTCTCGGTCTCGCTGCTGGGAATGCCTTTTCTGATGTCGTCACTGACGCTCAACAACCAGCTCCGCCTGCAGGGCAACGCCGCCTATGCGATGGTGGGCATTGTGACAGGTGCGGTCCTCAATGTGGCCTTGGATCCCTTTTTCATCTTCCTGCTCGATCTGAAGGTGCAGGGAGCCGCCCTTGCCACGGTCATCGGACAAGTCGTCAGTTTTCTCTTGCTGTTTCGCATGTCCCACCACGAGGGAAACATTGGCATTTATTGGCGCGACTTCGCCCCTTCCTGGCCTGCTGTAAAAGAGATATTCTATGGAGGTAGTCCCTCCATGTCCCGTCAGGGACTGCTCTGCGTATCGACGATGCTGCTCAATCACGCCGCAGGAACATGGGGCGATGCTGCCATTGCGGGCATGAGTATTGTCGGAAGAATCACGATGTTGGTGATGGCAGTAGTCATCGGGCTCGGCCAGGGCTTTCAGCCGTTGTGCGGTTTCTGCTATGGAGCGAAACTGTATAGTCGGCTCAAGCGTGCCTGGTGGTTCACGACGATAGTCGGCACGGTCTTCCTCCTTGCGGTCTCGGGCTTGGGATGGCTCTTCAGTGCTGAGCTCATCGCCCTCTTCCGCGACGATATGGAGGTGGTGGCGGTCGGCGTTGTGGCCCTCCGATGGCAGTTGCTTACCCTTCCGCTCTGTGCTACCATGATGTCGAGCAATATGCTCACGCAGACCTGTCGCAAACCGTGGCGTGCGAATCTGCTGGCAGCCTCTCGCAATGGTCTCTTCTTCATCCCCAGCATCCTCGTACTCCCCTGTTGGCTGGGACTGACGGGCGTGGAGGTCTGTCAGAGCGTAAGCGACCTGTTTGCCTTCATCGTCACCGTTCCGGTCATGGTCTATACCTTCCGAGAACTGCGGGCTTAGTCCTTGGCATTCTTGCTGGCACGCATGCTCCTCTCTGGTCTTTGCCCACCTCATAGAGCGGACATCAAATAGCAGCCTCGTACTACTCAAGTTCGTCTCATTAGAGAAAAAACAAGTTTCACCCTCAATATTCCGATTCCTATGCGCATCCTCACCCTCTCAACCCTCCTTTTCGCTTCGCTTTCCATGCAAGCGCAGCAAGCGGCCTATTCCAAACTCTCGCCTTTCGTACGCGAAGTGGCTACCCTGGCGCGCGCAGAACTACGCCAGCGCCCACAGGTTGGCAACATGGAAGGACGCGAACTGTCGGCCTTCATCCGTACAGAGGGTGACGCCGATGAGCTCTTTCAGCGCTATGGCGTGGAGCGCTTGGCGAGTTTCGGACCTTCCCTCCATATCGTCTCCATCCCCTTGCGCCATATCGGGGCTTTGTCGCTTGACGGACGAGTGATGCGAATAGAAACCCACCGCTCCTGCACCGTCACGATGGACACTACGCGCACCATTGTCAATGCGACTCCAGCCTATGAGGGACGCGATCTGCCGCAAGCTTTCACGGGCGAGGGCGTGGTCGTCGGCGTGCAGGACATCGGTTTCGACCTGACTCACCCCACCTTTTATACGCGCGACATGAGCCGTTATCGTATCCAGGCCTTGTGGGACCATCTGTCGCCTGACACCATCGGATCGCCCTACTATGTCGGCCGCGATTATCGAGGCGAGGAGGCTTTGCTCCAGTTGGGTTGCCCCTATGACGGCAACGTGCAGACCCACGGCACCCACACGGCAGGAATAGCTGCCGGAAGCGGCTTCGACTCCCCCTACGGTGGCATTGCCCCCGACGCAGACCTCTGCTTGGTATGCAATGCGACGGGAGACGACGCAGCCATCATCGACACGTCGCTCATCTATAAATACACGACGGCCACCGACGCCCTGGGCTTCAAGTATATTTTCGACTATGCAGCCAGCGTTGGCAAGCCCTGCGTGATCAATTTTAGCGAGGGAAGTCCTGAGAGTGCCCACGACGAAGACCGCCTCTACTACGAGGTGCTCGACTCGCTCCAGGGACCAGGCCGCATCCTGGTGGCCTCGGCGGGCAACAACGGCGAGCGACTGGCCTACTTCCGCAAGCCTCGTGGCGAGGAGCACGCAGGCCTTTTCGTCGCAGCCAACTCACCTGTCGGCACAGCCACTCTGCGGTCTGCCGACCCCTTCACTATCCGGATCAAGACCTATGCCAACCCCGCCGCACCCATCAGTTTCGACTATCCTACGCAGGAGGTGCTCGCCGCCTCCGACTCTTTGCTCTGCGACACCGTCATGACCTCGCCAGGTAACCGCATGGTGGTGCTGGTCCAAGCCTATGAGGCCCCTGCCGTTGGTCAGGGTGTGTTCTATGACGTGACGATGCAGCAGGAGCAGCGACTTGGTACGCCGAGCACGGCCCTCGACGTGAGGGGGACAGAAGCCGACGTGGAGTTCTTCTACAATGGTCTTTTGACTTGGAACAGCGACTTAGACCCCACAATGTCGGCAGGAGAGCAGAGTCATAGCATCCTCGTGCCGAGCGCGGCAAACCGCGTCATCAGCGTGGGAGCGACCACCTGGCGCAACCAGTTTTACAACTACCAGGGCGACTGGCACGTCAGCAAAGGAGGCAATGGATTCAAAGCCGACTACTCCTCCGTGGGCCCGACGATGGATGGGCGGACGAAGCCCGATGTCTGTGCGCCAGGCACCAATGTCATCTCGGCCTATAGTTCCTTCTTCATAGCCAATCCGGACAACCAAGGAGCACCGCTGCGCAGCGATGTGGCTCATTTCCAGTATAATGGGCGCACCTACGCATGGAATGCCAACTCCGGTACTTCCATGTCCGCACCCGTAGTGGCAGGAGCCATTGCCCTTTGGCTGCAGGCCTGCCCCACGCTCACGCCCGAGCAGGCTCTTGAGACCATTGCCGCCACGAGCCACCGCACCGTCTCCGGACTTCCCGTCCCCAACAACCGCTATGGCTACGGCGAGATAGACGTCTATAAAGGATTGCTTCATCTGCTCCACTTCGACAGGGTAGGGGAAGTCTCCGCCACTCCGCTTCGTGGCGTCAAGGTCCGTATAGGGGAGGGCGTCCTCACGCTCTCTTTTGACGAAACTCCCACGCAGCCTTTCGCCGTGACAATCTTCTCGCCCACAGGCGCCAAGGTGGGCTGCTGGCAGCTTCCTGCCAACCAGCCCTCCTACCAGCTTCCACTGCCCACGACGAAGGGCGTCTTTATCCTCCAGGTGGAAGGCAAGCAACGCGCTTCTACGCTCGTCCGCTTGTAGGATTCGGGCCCGTTGTGGCAACGAAAGCAGACAGAGAAAAGCAAAATACCTTTTTTTAGGTATTGTGTACTTTTCCGCCAAGTCGTACCTTTGCAACCGTAAAACAGTTAGTACAACTTGGTAAATGAAATCTTGTTCAAAAGGAATTATTTCATAATGTTTTTGTAATGAAAAAAGGCCGGCTGTGAAGTCGGTCTTTTGCCATCTATGATCCTCAGGTGCTCGTTGAGGCTTGCTTGGAATCTATGATCTCCCAAAGCGTTCGTTGTGATTGGCTTGTACTTCTATTTCCAAGAAATGCTCCAGACCGAGATAAGCCTTGTTTTGAGAGCGTGGGCGATAGGAAAAGGAAGAAAAACAGAGAAACTGAGGCTCGAGAGTCTTGGCAGAATGAAGAGAAATGGCTAACTTTGCAAGCAGCTTGCTATTGATAGACTGTTGTAGCTTGCGAATCATAAAAGACCAACTATATGGAAAAAGAACTATTGCCCAAGGTGGCACACTACGATATGATGGCCGACCCGTTTCGTTGCGACTTCTCCAAGCATCTGACGGTGGGCCAGTTGGGCAACGCCCTGCTCAATGCCGCCGACTTCCACTCTGACGACCGCGAGTTTGGTATGAACTACCTCCACACCATCCACCGCACCTGGGTGTTGAGCCGCCTGTGCATAGAACTGGAGGCCATGCCCCGCGCCTACGACCCGTTTTTTATCGAGACCTGGTGCGACAGTGCGATGAAGTATTTCACGAGCCGTAACTTCAAGATCGGTTCGCCTACGGGGAGCGTCTATGGCTACGGCCGCAGCATCTGGGCGATGATCGACACCGAGACGCGCCAGCCTGCCGATATCCTTGCCATCCATGACGGCCTGCTTACGGCCTACCTGGACCGCGACTATCCGTGCCCCATTGCCAATCCCTCGCGCGTGAAACTCGGCGACCGCCTGGAGTTGGTGCGAGAGTTGGACACTTTCTATAGCGATGTGGATATCAACGGCCACATCAATAGCGTGAAGTACATCGACCATGTCCTCGACCTTTGGCCGCTCTCCTGGTACGAGTCCCACCGCCTGCGCCGCATCGACGTGGCCTATGTGGCAGAAAGCTATCAGGGAGACCGGCTTCGTCTCTATCGCCAGCCGCTTTCAGACGATGGTCTTGCTTTTGGCGTGAGCGTCTGCAAGGTGAGGGAGGGGGAAGAGCAGCGTGAGGTCTGCCGTTGCGAACTGCGCTTCGAGTAGAAACGCGGATTCTCTGCAAGGGTTTTTGCGACTTTCGCGCTTTTAGTCTTTCAGCCAAATCTTGCTGCCATCCGTTGCCACCTGTTCCTCGGCCATGAGGCGGTTGAGCACCTGTCCAGCCTTGACGTGTCCAAATAGCGCTTTGATCTCGGCGAGCGCGTGGCCCTTCCGGTCCGCCAGTTGTTGCAGGATAGCCTGCCGCAGCGCCTCGTCGCTACTTTCCTTGCGCCTTGCCCGGCAGACGTCGCAGTGGCCACAGTCCTCGCTCTCGGTCTCGCCGAAATAGCGGAGCAGCTGGCGACTTCTGCATTCGCTCTCATTCTCACAATAGTCAATCATGGCGAGGATGCGCTTCTCGAAGTCGGCCTTGCGGTCCTCATAGACTTCGGGACCAATGATCAGGTCTTCTCCGTCGATTCTGTCCTTGCGATAGGTGATGAGGGGAATGTTTTTGCGAGGGATAAACTTCACGATGTGCTTTTGGTCAAGTGCCCGAAGCGTCGTATAGGTCTCTTCGCGCGACAAGTTGGCCTCCTTGGCCACAAAACTCTCGTCGATGAAACTGAAATCGACAAACAGATCCCCATACATCCGCAGCAATGCCGTGATGACGGCGTTCTCCTTGGGCGTGCTATGGTCGAGGCGGTACAAGTCCTCTCGCTGGAGTAGGAACCGCAGCCTTGCCTTGCTGTCCGGGTTGGGATCATAGTAGATGTAGCCCGCCCGCTGCAGCAGTTCCAGCGACGTGTGCACCTGGGTGGGGAAGTGGCGGTATGCCCGGCAGAACCGCTCCAGGCTAAACTCAAATGTATGGCCCGCTCCGCAGCCTACGCCCACGACGAAGAAATAAGCGATTTGGTCGTAGATGGTGCGTATGAGTTCTTTCTCGGGAAAGGAGGAGGCGACGCGGCATTTGAGTTTGTAGGCATCGTCCTCTTCGTAGAGCAGCACGGCGTAGGCCTGGTTGCCGTCGCGTCCCGCGCGTCCCGCTTCTTGGAAATACTCCTCGATGGAGTTGGGGGCGTCCGGGTGGATCACCATGCTGACGTCCGGTTTGTCTATACCCATGCCGAAGGCGTTGGTCGCCACCATGACGCGCACCTTGTCGGTCTGCCACAGGTTTTGCCGTTCCTCCTTCACGCTAGGTTCCAGTCCCGCATGATACCATGTCGCACTGATGCCCTGCTGCATGAGCATTTTGGCCAGTTCGCGTGTGGCCTCCCTGCTGCGCGTATAGACGATGGACGATCCGCTGGTCTGACGGAGAATGTGGAGCAGCTCCGCCTCCTTGTCCATGGTGCGGCGCACGATATAAGAAAGGTTCGCGCGTGCGAAACTCATCTTATATACGTTGGGCGTGCGAAACTGGAGTTGGCGCTGGATGTCCTCCACCACGGCGGGAGTGGCCGTGGCGGTCAGTGCGAGGATGGGAATCTCGGGCAGCAGTTGCCTTATTTTCGCTATCTCCAGGTAGGAAGGGCGGAAGTCGTAGCCCCACTGGCTGATGCAGTGGGCCTCGTCCACAGTGACGAAGCTCACCCTCATGTGGCGCAGTTTGGCCAGGAAGAGTTCGGAGCCGAGTCGTTCGGGCGAGATGTAGAGCAACTTCACGCCCCCGAAGACGGCGTTCTCCAACGTCTGGACGATGTCGGACCGCTGCATTCCCGCGTGGATAGCTGCCGCCCTGATGCCTCTCCTGCGCAGATGGTCCACCTGGTCCTTCATCAGCGAGATCAGGGGCGTGATGACCAGGCACACACCCTCCATCGCCAGCGCAGGCACCTGGAAGGTGATAGACTTTCCTCCCCCCGTCGGCATCAGTCCCAGGGTGTCCTTCCCAGCCCCTATGCTCTCGATGATCTCGCGCTGGATGCCTCTGAAGTCAGGGTAGCCCCAGTGCTCACGCAGTATGGCGCGATAGTCTGCCTCCACTCTTTTATCCCTCTCCTTCCTCCGTCTCGGTGGGTCTTATGTCCTCTATCTGCAGTTGCACCGCCCCCCGCTTGAACACGTTGTCCTCGATGGTATAGGCTATGTCAAACGACCGTTTCGACTTGATGTAGCGTGCTGCTGCACTCTGTCCGAAGGCGATGCCGTTCATGACGTTGTTCGACTTGGAATCGACCAATTCCAGTTTGATGTGCTCCTGCTCGCGTCCCACCACCTTCGACGTGCCGAAGTCATAGACATCCTTCGTGCAGAAGATAGGTTTCGTGTTGCCCGGTCCGAACGGAGCGAAGCGCTTGAGGTCGTTGTGCAGCTTCTTCGTGATATCCTTGAAGTCGATGAGCGCGTCGATGTGGAGGAAAGCCTCCGTCTGCTCCGGCTGGATGTGGCTATCCACATAGGCCTGGAATCGGTTGCGAAACTCTCTCACGTCGCTCCAGCGCAGCGTCAGTCCTGCCGCGTAGGTATGGCCGCCGAAGTTGAGCAGCAAGTCGCGGCAGCTCTTGATGGCCGAGTAGATATCAAATCCCGCCACGCTCCGAGCCGATCCTGTCGCCAGGTCTCCCTCGCGCGTGATGACCACGGTGGGGCGGAAGTAGATCTCTGTCAGTCGGCTGGCCACGATGCCCACCACGCCCTTCTTCCAGTGTTCGTCGTAGAGGACGATGCTGCTCTGGTGGCTTTGGCTCTCCAGTCGGTTCACGATCAGGTTGGCCTCGTCCGTCATCTGTCGGTCTATGCCCTTTCGCTGCTCGTTGTACGTGTCGATGTGGCGTGCCCTTCGCAGCGCCTCGTTGATATCCCGCTCCACGAGCAGATCCACGCTCTCCTTGCCACACTCCATGCGTCCGCTGGCATTGATGCGCGGTCCTATCTTGAAGATGATCTCGCTCATCGACAGTTCGCGCCCGCTCAGTCCACACACGTCCACGATGGCCTTGAGGCCGACGCTGGGGTTTTGGTTGAGCTGCTTCAGTCCGTGGAAAGCCAGGATGCGGTTCTCGTCCACCACGGGCACGAGGTCGGCCGCGATACTCACGGCACAGAAGTCGAGCAGCGGGATGAGGCGCGAGAAGGGAATGCCGTTGTTCTTGGCAAAGGCCTGCATAAACTTGAATCCCACGCCGCAGCCACAGAGCTCCTTGAACGGGTAGGTGTCGTCCGCCCGCTTCGGGTTGAGCGTCGCCACGGCACACGGCAGTTCGTCGTCCGGCACGTGGTGGTCACAGATGATGAAGTCAATGCCCAGCTCCTTGGCGTGTGCTATCTCCTCCACCGCCTTGATGCCACAGTCGAGGATGATGATGAGTTTCACCCCCGTCTCCTCCGCATACTGCAGTCCTTTGTGGCTGATGCCATACCCCTCGTCGTAGCGGTCGGGGATGTAATAGTCGATGTTGGAGTAGAACTGTCGCAGAAATTTGTACACCAGCGCGACGGCCGTGCATCCATCCACATCGTAGTCGCCATAGACCAGTATGCGCTCCTTGCGCCCCATGGCGTCGTTGAGGCGGTCCACGGCGAGATCCATGTCCTTCATCAGAAACGGGTTGATGAGATCGGCCAGTTGTGGACGAAAGAAGCGCTTGGCCGCCGACTCGGTCGTGATGCTGCGATCGATGAGCAGGTTGGCGAGTATCGGGCTGATATTCAGCTTCTCACCCAACTCCTTGGCCGCACGTTGCCGATCGGGCGAAGGCGATTCGTAATTCCATTTGAAATGCATTTATATTGTTCTTTTTTTGATTTCTTCTTCAGCCTGCCGTGAGGCAGCGTCCCCCGGCAGTTGTGCCAGGGGCACAATAGGGGAGTGTAAAGTTACAAAAAATAATCCGGATTGTATCGGGGCGTATTTGTTTTTTTAGTTTTCTTAAAGGATGCTTCCATGCCGGGGCGTCACGATCGCTACGCCCGCGCCCGCTCGGCCTCGTATGATAGCATCATCCCCACGCTCCCTCCGAGAGAAGGAACGTGGGGATGAGAACTTGTGTGGATGCGGGCAGTTCGCCTCGGTCAGACGTCGATCTGCAGTCCGTCGTAGGCGAAGCTCACCCCCTCGGGCAACCGCTTGCTGGCCTCGGCGTAGCGCCCGATCTTGTGGGTGAGATGCGTGAGGTAGGTGCGCCGTACGCCCAAACGGTGTGCGAAGTCGATGGCATCGCTCACCAACTGATGGGAGTGGTGGGGCGGATCCCAGCGCAGCGCATTGACCACGAGCGTGTCAACGTCCTGTAGATAAGGTAGTTCTGTCTCGTCAATCGACTTCATGTCGGTGATGTAGGCCAGTGGTCCGATGCGAAACCCGAGGATGGGCATCTTGTCGTGGAGCACCACGATGGGCACGATCTTGAGGTCGCCGATTTGCAGCGGATCGTGCGGAGCGATGGTGTGGAGAGCCAGTTTGGGTACGCCTGGGTAGAGATGCTCGCCGAAGCAGTAGGGCATGGTGTGGTGCAAGCCGCTGCAGGTGGCTGCGTCGGCATAGATATTGACTGGTCCGAGTTGGCAGAACGGGCGCACGTCGTCAATGCCCGCCACGTGGTCGTAGTGGATGTGCGTGATGAGCAGTCCGTCGATCTTGCGGAAGGGCTGGCGAAGGATCTGCTGGCGGAAGTCGGGTCCACAGTCGATCAGCACGCGCGTGGTCTCCGTCTCTATGAGCGCGGAGGTGCGTAGACGCTGGTCCCGCGGGTCTTGGCTGCGGCAGACCTCGCAGTCGCAGCCGATGACGGGCACGCCGTTGGACGTTCCCGTACCTAAGAACGTCAGTCTCATCGGATATTCACCTCGGGGTTGATTTCTATACCGAACCGCTCGGCCACGTCGTGGCGCACGGCCTCGCAGAGCTTCTTGACCTCCTGGCCCGTCGCCCCGCCGAGGTTGATGAGCACGAGCGCTTGGCGCGCATAGACCCCCGCCCGTCCGAGCGACCGTCCTTTCCAGCCACACTGGTCTATCAGCCAGCCAGCGGGTACCTTGTAGCGAGTCGTCCCGTCGGCGTCAGCCATCTCGTAGTGGGGAATCTGTGGATATTGCGCCTGCAGTTTCCTAAACTTCTCTTCGTCTACGATGGGGTTCATGAAGAAGCTGCCCGCGTTGCCAAAGACCTTGGGGTCGGGGAGTTTGCTGCGCCTGATCTCGATGATCGTCTGTCGCATCTGCTCCGCCGTGGGGTGGGTGATGGCCTTCTCGGCCAGGGCCGTACGGATGTTGCCATAGTCGAGTTGCGGATCAAACTGTGTGGAGAGCCGGTAGGTGACGGAGGTGATGAGGAAGCGGTCGCGCCACTCGTGCTTGAAGCGGCTCTGTCGGTAGCTGTAGCCACAGTCGCTGCCCTTGAGGCGGCAGAGGCGTCCCGTCGCTATCTCCACGGCCTCCACCTCTTCGATGAGGTCGCAGGCCTCCGCGCCGTAGGCACCGATGTTCTGCACGGCGCTGGCACCACACTCGCCCGGTATCAGCGAGAGATTCTCCGCACCGTGGTAGCCATTGGCGACACACCACGCCACGAAGGCGTCCCACTCCTGTCCTGATCCGCAGCGCACGCGTCCTTCTCCCAGCGGCTCGATGAATCGGATGGCGGAGTGGATCACCGTCCCCTCGTAGTCGCCCGTCAGTAGCAGGTTGCTGCCGCCGCCAAGGATGAGCAGCGGGCCGTCCTCGGGGGTGAGGGTTCGGACCAGCTCCTGCGCCTCTTCGACGGAGCCATACTCCACGAATCTGCGGCAGCGGACGTCGATGCCGAAGGTGTTGTGGGCCAGTAAACTATAGTTTTTTTTGTCTATCATCTGTTTTCTCCTTCATTTGAATAAGAATCCTACGTTCGGACACGAATCCTTTGTCTGGGACACGATTCCTTTGTTTGAACACGATTTCTTCGTTTGGGACATGATCCCTTCGTTTGAGACAAGATTTCTTTGTCTGAACAAAAATCCTTCGTTCGAACAAAACCGATGCGCCCCGGTCTTGTTTGGCCGTGGGTCGCATCGGGTGTGATGTAGTTGTGGTGGGCCGGACCCTGTGGCCCGGATCAGATCAAAGACGAGATCAATATGCCTTAATCTTCTCCAGGCGCCATTTGCCGTGACGCTGCTTGAAGACCAGTCGGGTCTCGATGCCGTTGGAGAGTCCTCTGAAGACCAGGATCTTGCGCTGGCTCTTGCCATACTTCTGGCCGTAGAGGATATTGTAAATCATATTGTCGGGCACGGTGGGCAGGAAGGTGCTCCACTCCTCGGCTGGTATCGTCGTCTCCACGTGGCTTGTCTCCTCGCCGTTGGGGTCAGGACCGGAGTAGGGCAGCGGGTTGCGGATCATTCCCGCGCCGTTGGCCGCAAAGAACTTCTGCAGGAAGTTGAGGAAGGAGGCATTGACATTGTCCTTGAAGCTGATCTGATTGATGCGCTCCATGCGCCACTTGCCGTCTCCATGTCCAAAGGCATACTGGTCCACCAGTCCCTCGCGCAGATAGATCTTCTCCACGACCACGCTGTCGAGTGAGGTCGATTTGGCGTTGTCCATCTGCTGCTCGTTGTCAAAGATGAGCGTATAGTATTGCTGGCGCATGAAGAAGTGCTCCGTCTTCCACTGGCTCTTCTGTAGCATCTTCGTCTTGCCACCCCGCGTCACGGGTAGTGGAAATACGATGCGGGCGCGCTGCAGGCGCCTGTTGGCGATGAAGTTGAAGAAGAAGTCGTCGAAGAGCTGGTCGGCGGCCTTCGGCATCGGTGTCTCCTCGACGATCCGTGCGATGGTGTCGGCGTGGGTCGTGTCGGCGATGGTGTCGGTGTCGATGGCCAGCGTGTCGGTAAGCGCCTCTGGCTTTTTGTCCGTGCAGCCGGTGTTCAATCCGACCATTACGCAGCAGAGCGCAATGGTCAACAAGAATAACTTTCTCATTCTCTCAATATTATATATAGATATACTAAAATACGGGTGCAAAGTTAGCGTAAAGCGCAGACAATACAAAATAAAAATCAGTTTTATTTTGCGGTTCATCTGATTTACTGTAACTTTGCAGAAAAATTAAAGCGAGCTATGTTATTAGAGAAGATAGAAGGACTTCTGAAGGAAGTCAGCACGGTGACGGCGCAGAGTGCCGAGGATGTGGAACGTTTGCGCCTGAAGTACCTCAGCAAGAAGGGCGAGATCAACGCCCTCATGGGCGAGTTCCGCAACGTGGCCGCCGACCAGAAGCGTGCCGTCGGCATCAAGATCAACGAGCTCAAGCAGCTTGCCCAGAGCCGCATCAACGCGCTCAAGGAGCAGGTGGAGGACCAGGCGGCGCAGAGCGACGATATCGACCTGACGCGCACGCCCTATCCCGTGACGCTGGGTACGCGCCATCCGCTGACGCTGGTGAAAAACGAGATTATCGACATATTCTCCCGTATGGGCTTCACGCTCTATAGCGGTCCCGAGATCGACGACGACCAGCACGTCTTCACGATGCTCAACTTTGCCGCCGACCATCCCGCACGCGATATGCAGGACACTTTCTTCATCGACAGGAGCGATCCCTCCGACGTGACCAAGAACGTCTTGCTGCGCAGCCACACCTCGGGCGACGAGGCCCACTATATGGAGACCCACGAGCCCCCCATCCGTATCCTCTGCCCGGGCCGCGTCTATCGCAACGAGGCGATCTCGGCCCGTGCCCACTGCTTCTTCCACCAGGTGGAGGGTCTGTATGTGGACAAGGGCGTGAGCTTCACCGACCTGAAGCAGGTGCTGCTCACCTTTGCCCGTGAGATGTTTGGCGCCGACACGAAGATCCGCCTTCGTCCCAGCTACTTCCCCTTCACGGAGCCCAGCGCCGAGATGGATATCTCCTGCAATATCTGTGGCGGCAAGGGCTGCGGCTTCTGCAAGCACACGGGATGGGTGGAGATCCTGGGTTGCGGCATGGTCGATCCCCACGACCTGGCCGCCTGCAACATCGACCCCGAGGTCTATACGGGCTATGCTTTCGGACTCGGTGTGGAGCGCATCACCAACCTCAAATATCGCGTCAGCGACCTCCGTCTCTTCTCCGAGAACGACACCCGCTTCCTCCGCGAGTTTGAGCAGGCGTAGGCGCCGCGTCGTTTTGCCAGCAGCGAGCCATCCTTGCCGGCAGCAAGATAGGGTAAGATACTAAGGTAAGATATTAAAGGTAAGATATTGAGAAATGACAATCCCGGGTCTCACTGGTTGTGGTCCGGGATTGTCTTTTTGTTTTCCTTTAGGGCTGTTTTCCTTTAGGGCTGCTTCACCTTTAGGGCTGCTTCACCTTGCGCATGGACAGGGCGATGCGGCCACGGCGCAGGTCCACCTCCGTCACGCGGACCATGACCTGCTGGTGGAGCTTCACCACCTCGTTGGGGTCTTTGACAAACTTGTCGGCCAACTGAGAGATGTGGACGAGGCCATCCTGATGGACCCCGATATCGACGAAGGCCCCAAAGTTGGTGATGTTGGTCACGATGCCAGGCAGTTCCATTCCCTCGCCCAGGTCGTCGATGGTGTGGACGCTGTCGGAGAAGCGAAACTCCTGGATGGGCTGGCGCGGGTCGCGCCCCGGCTTCTCCAGTTCGGCGAGGATGTCGTTGAGCGTGGGCAGTCCGACGGTGGACGTGATGTAGCGCTTCACGTCGATCTGCCGCTGCTTCTGCTTGTCGGCCACGAGTTGCGCCACGGTGCAACCCTCGTCGGCCGCCATGCGCTCCACGATGGCGTAGCTCTCGGGGTGGACTGCCGAGTTGTCGAGCGGATTCTTCGCCCCAGGGATGCGTAGGAAACCCGCACACTGTTGGTAGGCAGCCGGTCCCAGTCGCGGCACCTTGCGCAGCTGGGCCCGCGAGGTGAAGGCGCCGTGCTCCCTGCGGTAATCGACGATGTTTTGCGCCAGGGCCGGTCCGAGACCGCTGACGTACATGAGCAGGTGCTTCGAGGCCGTGTTGACATTGACGCCGACGAGGTTGACGCAGCTCTCCACCGTCCGGTCGAGCGAGTGCTTGAGTTTGGCCTGGTCCACGTCGTGCTGATACTGTCCCACGCCGATGCTCTTCGGGTCGATCTTGACCAGTTCGGCCAGCGGGTCCATCAGTCTTCTGCCGATGGAGACCGCTCCGCGCGTCGTCACGTCCTCGTCGGGAAACTCCTCGCGCGCCGTCGGCGAGGCCGAGTAGATGGAGGCGCCGTCCTCGGAGACCGTGAAGACGCTCACCTCCGGCAGGGCGGGATTGTAGTCGAGCATCTCATCGACAAAGTCCCTCGTCTCGCGGCTCGCCGTGCCGTTGCCTATGGCGATGGCCTCGATGGCGAAGTCCTTCACCATGCGTGCGGCCGCCACAGTGGCCTGGGCACGGTGGCGCTTGGGCGGGTGAGGGTAGAGGATCTCGTGGTGGAGCAGGTTGCCCTGGGCGTCGAGGCAGGCGATCTTGCAACCGTTGGCAAATCCGGGGTCGATGGCCATCACGCGCTTCTGTCCCAGCGGGGCGGAGAGGAGCAGCTGGCGCAGGTTCTCGGCGAAGACATGGATGGCCTCTTCGTCGGCCTTTTCCTTGCTCAGCGCCGTAAACTCATTTTCGATACTCGGGTCTATGAGCCGTCGGAAGGCGTCCTCCACGGCCTCGCCCACGAGGCTTTGACAGGCGCCGTGGCCTCTGACAAACTGTCGGCGCAGGCGGTCCTCCACGGGTTCTTCGTCGGCGATGGCGATACCGACGCGCAGCACGCCCGCCTCCTGGCCGCGGCGCATGGCCAGCAGTCGGTGGGAGGAGCAGCGGCGCAGCGGCTCGGAGAAGTCGAAGTAGTCGGCAAACTTCTGTGCCTCGTCCGTCTCGGCCATTTTCTTGACGACCTTCGCGCTGATCACGGCCTCGCGGCGGTAGGCCGCACGCACGGTGTTGCGCGCCTGCTCGTTTTCGCTCACTCCCTCGGCGATGATGTCCTTGGCGCCAGCCAGTGCTGCCTCCACGTCGGCCACGTCGCCCTTGACGAAGCGCTTTGCCGCCTGAGCGGGGTTGGCCTCGCGCTGCAGCAGGAGGATCGTGGCCAGCGGTTCCAGTCCCTGCTCCCGCGCCACCTGCGCCCGGGTGCGCCGCCGCGGCTTGAAGGGCAGGTAGATGTCCTCCAGCTCCGTGGCGTTCCAGCAGTTGCGGATGCGCCGCTCCAGCTCGGGCGTGAGCTTCTCCTGCTCGGCGATGGTCTTGAGGATCGTCGCCTTGCGCTTCTCCAGTTCCTTGAGCTGCGCGTTGAGTTCGCTGATGCGTGTGATCTGCACCTCGTCGAGATTGCCCGTCCGCTCCTTGCGGTAGCGTGCGATGAAGGGGATGGTGCAGCCCTCGTCGAGCAGTTTTAGCGTGGCCTCCACCTGGTGTTCGCTGATGGACAGGGCGTTGGCGATATGTTTGGCAAATGGATTCATTGTCTTGTAGCGTTTGGTTTTCTTGTATCGTTGGGCAGCCGTCGCAATGGAAATCTTGTTTCCTTATTGCCGAGTGCAGCCTAACTTTGGCAAAGTTACGGAAAAATCATGAAACCCACCGCCGAATCGGCCAAAAATGTGTAACTTTGCACCTAATTTAATAAGGAGTATAGCATGATTTCGATAGAAGGACTTACCGTGGAGTTTAGCGCGAAGCCATTGTTCCGCGACGTGAGCTTTGTCATCAACGACCACGACCGCATCGCCCTGGTCGGCAAAAATGGTGCGGGCAAGAGTACGATGCTCAAGATATTGTGTGGCGAGCAGCAGCCCACGAGCGGCGTGGTATCCATTCCCGGCGGCACCACCATCGGCTATCTGCCGCAGGTGATGCGGCTGGCCGACGACACGACCGTGCGCGAGGAGGCTCGCAAGGCTTTCTCCGACAATACCAAGATGCAGCAGCAGCTGGAGCGGATGCAGCAGGAGATGGCCGACCGCACCGACTTCGAGAGCGAGGGCTACGCCCAGCTCGTGGAGCGCTTCACCCACCTCCACGACCGCTACATGCTCCTCGGCGGCGAGAACTATGAGGCCGAGATCGACCGCACGCTCCAGGGCCTGGGCTTCAGCCGCGCCGACTTCTGCCGCCCCACGCGCGAGTTTTCGGGCGGCTGGCGCATGCGCGTCGAACTGGCCAAGATCCTTCTGCGCAAGCCCGACGTCCTCCTCCTCGACGAGCCTACCAACCACCTCGACATCGAGAGCATCCAGTGGCTGGAGCAGTTTATCCAGCAGAGCGCCAAGGCCGTCGTCCTCGTCAGCCACGACCGCGCCTTCATCAACAATGTCACCACGCGCACGCTGGAGATCACCTGCGGCCATGTGGAGGACTACAAGGTGAGGTACGACGAGTATGTCGTGCTGCGCAAGGAGCGCCGCGAGCAGCAGATGCGCGCCTACGAGAACCAGCAGAAGGAGATCGCTGACACGCGCGCCTTCATCGAGCGCTTCCGCTACCAGGCCACCAAGGCCGTGCAGGTGCAGCAGCGCATCCGCCAGCTGGAGAAGATCGTGCCCATCGAGATCGACGAGGTGGACAACCGCAGGATGCACCTCAAGTTTCCGCCCTGCCTCCGCTCGGGCGACTACCCCGTGATCTGCCAGGGCGTGGAGAAAGCCTATGGCGACCATGTGGTCTTCTCCGACGTCGATCTGACCATCAAGCGCGGCGAGAAAGTGGCCTTCGTGGGCCGCAACGGCGAGGGCAAATCGACGCTCGTGAAGTGTATCATGAACGAGATACCCTATGGCGGCACGCTCAAGATAGGCCACAACGTGCAGATCGGCTATTTCGCCCAGAATCAGGCCCAGCTCCTCGACGAGCGGCTGACGGTCTTCGAGACCATCGACGAGGTGGCGCGGGGAGAGATGCGCCTGAAGATCAACGACCTGCTCGGCGCCTTTATGTTTGGCGGCGAGGCCTCGGAGAAGCCCGTCTGCGTGCTCTCCGGCGGCGAGAGGTCGCGCCTGGCGATGATCCGCCTGCTGCTGGAGCCCGTCAACCTGCTCATCCTCGACGAGCCCACCAACCACCTCGACATGCCCTCCAAGGACGTGCTCAAGGAGGCCGTCCGCGCCTTTGACGGCACGGCCATCATCGTCAGCCACGACCGCGAGTTTCTCGACGGCCTCGTCACGAAAGTCTATGAGTTTGGCGGCGGCCACGTGCGCGAGCATCTCGGCGGCATCTACGACTGGCTGCACTCCCGCCGTGCCGCCACCATCCACGAGGCCGTGGGACTGGCCCAAACTCCCTCGGGAGGCAGCGCCTCGCCTGCAGCGCCCCAGGAACCGAAGGCGGGCAAGCAGAGCTACCTGGAGCACAAGGAGGAGCAGAAGAAACTGCGCAAGGCGCGCAAGGCCGTGGAGGAGTGTGAGCGCAAGATCGCCCGCCTCGAAGCGCGCGTCAAGGAGCTCGACCAGCTCTTTCTCGATCCCGCCAAGGCTTCCGACATGGGGCTCGTGACGGAGTATGTCGACACGCGCCGCCAGCTGGACGAACTCCAGGACGAGTGGCTGGTGCTGGCCGAGGCAGCGGGGGAGTAGTCCTCCTGCCTTGCGCTGGGCGGCCTTGC
>OGHD01000352.1_pt1 | contig 23035 bp, 21 predicted proteins | sample 1571341 | NCBI WGS metagenome assembly OGHD01 (sample SAMEA2582026, study PRJEB24529) | metagenome | biome: Human gut stool | place: China | collected 2011 | reverse complement strand
ATACGGAGCGAGGCTTGACAATGGGTGGGAAAGCTTCATTGATTCCATGTGATTTTGGGAATGACGCTCATAAAAAGCCTCCAGTAAGTAAAGAATCCATATGTTTTTCCTGCCTTATCATACACTGTTCGGTTTTTTTCGTCAAGAGGGAGCACTCGCCCCCTCTTGACAGCGGATCAAAACTGCGGCTGTACACTGTCGAGTGCGTCCAGAAGCCGGATACGCTCCTGCTGACCGCTGCGGGCATTGACGGCGATGATGCAGCGCTGCCCGTCGTCCGTCTCGCACAGATATTCATAGCACAGCCTTTCACGCGCACCGTAGAGCCGCAGCAGCGCCATGCGCAGCGTCCACCACTCCATGCGCTGACTGGCATCAGATACCAGCGTGTGCTGCTCCAGCACCTGCAGCAGCTTGGCGGCATCTGAGAAAACGAACTGGCCCGCACTGTCTGCCCACTCCTGCAGCAGATCCGCCAGCGGCGCAAGCGCTGCGGCTTCGATCTCCGTCAGGCGCGTCCAGGAAAGGTGCCAGGGCTGCTGCGCCCCTTCCTTGAAATGATCAAGAAGCGCCACACCTACCGCAACTCTGAGGCTACCACCTCTATCCTGACCATCACCTCCAACGTGGTGTACGGCAAGTACACCGGCGCTCTGCCGGATGGCCGCGCCGCCTTCACCCCGTTTGCCCCCGGCGCCACCCCCAGCTACGGCGCAGAGCAGAACGGTCTGCTGGCCTCGCTGAACTCCGTGGCAAAGCTGCCCTACCACTGGGCACTGGACGGCATCTCCAACACCCAGACCATCAACCCCGAGGCACTGGGTCACAGCGAGGGCGAGCGCGTGGAGAATCTGGTGCAGGTGCTGGACGGCTACTTCGATCAGGGCGCACACCACCTGAACGTGAACGTCTTTGGCAAGGAGAAGCTGCTGGACGCCATGGAGCACCCCGAGAAGGAAGAATACGCCAACTTCACCATCCGCGTTTCCGGCTACGCCGTCAAGTTCATCGACCTGACCCGCGAGCAGCAGCTGGACGTGCTGGCACGCACCTGCCATGGCGTCCTGTAAGACCCTTGGGTACGTCCACTCGCTGGAATCCTTCGGCTCGGTGGACGGCCCCGGCGTGCGCTTTGTGGTGTTTTTGCAGGGGTGTGCCCTGCGGTGCAAGTACTGCCACAACCCCGAAACATGGGCAGAGGGCGGCGAGGCGTGGACGGCAGAAGCGCTGTTCCAGCGGGTATACCGCTACCGCAACTACTGGGGCAAAAAGGGCGGCATCACGGTCAGCGGCGGCGAGCCGCTGCGGCAGATGGATTTCCTGACTGAGTTCTTCACGCTGGCGCGTGCCAAGGGCGTGCACACGGCGCTGGACACCGCCGGGCAGCCTTTCCGCCCGGATGACCCGGCCTATCTGGCGGCGTTCGACCGTCTGATGGCTAACACCAGTCTGGTGATCTTAGACCTCAAGGAGATCGACCCGGAGCGCCACCGGCAGCTCACCGGCAAGGACAACGCCAACATCCTTGCCATGGCGCGGCACATCTCCGACCTCGGCATCCCGCTGTGGGTGCGGCACGTCCTTGTGCCCGGGCTGACCGATGACGAGGAGGGGCTGCGCAAAACAGCAGACTTCATCCGCAGCCTGAAAACGGTGCAGCGGGTGGAGGTGCTGCCCTACCACACGCTGGGCCTGTTCAAGTGGCAGAAGCTGGGCATCCCTTATCCACTGCCGGACGCCGTGCCGCCCACCGCGGAGCAGGTGAAGCGTGCAGAAGAGCTGCTGGAAGTGAGCCGGTATCCCGGCTAAGCTCCTGATTTGAAAAACGACCGTTTCCGGTGTGCAGAATGCGCCGGGAGCGGTCGTTTTTTCTTGACTTCCCTTCTGTACACCGTTATAATGAAAAAAGTAAAAAAGGAGAAACAGCCATGCAGATTTTCAATACGCTGACCCGCCAGAAAGAAGAATTCGTGCCGCAGGTGCCCGGTGAATACCGCATCTATGTCTGCGGCCCTACCGTTTATAACTATATCCACATCGGCAACGCCCGCCCGCTGATCGTGTTCGATACCCTGCGCCGCTACCTTGAGTACCGCGGCAACAAGGTGTTCTATGTTTCCAACATCACCGATATCGACGATAAGCTCATTAAGAAGGGACAGGAAGAGGGCACCTCCATGAAGGAGGTCGCTCAGCGCTTTGAGGCCGAGTACCTCAAGGATGCCGCCGGCCTCAACTGCAAAAAGCCCACCGTCCAGCCCCGGGCTACCGAGCACATCCAGCAGATCCTGGATATCGTGAAGGATCTGATCGACTCCGGCCACGCTTATGTTGCCAAGAACGGCGATGTGTACTTCCGGGTGAAGAGCGATCCCGAGTACGGCAAGCTGAGCCATTTGAAGCTGGACGATCTGGAGAGCGGCAACCGTGAGCTGCGCAGCCAGATGGACGACGACCTGAAGGAGGACCCCGCAGACTTTGCCGTGTGGAAGGCCGCAAAGCCCGGTGAACCTGCATGGGAGAGCCCCTACGGCATGGGCCGTCCGGGCTGGCATATCGAGTGCAGCGCCATGAGCCGCACCCATCTGGGCAAGACCATTGATCTGCACTGCGGCGGTCAGGATCTGATCTTCCCCCACCACGAGAATGAGATCGCACAGAGCGAGTGCGCCAACGGCTGCACCTTTGCCCGCTACTGGATGCACAACGGCTTCATCAACGTGGACAATCAGAAGATGTCCAAGAGCCTGCACAACTTCTTTACCGTGCGCGATGTGGCGGACCTTTACGGCTACGAGCCCATCCGCTACTTCATGCTGACCGCAGGCTACCGGATGCCCCTGAACTACACCGTGGACCTCATCGAGAGCTGCAAGAACAGCCTGGAGCGCCTTTACACCTGCCGTGAGAACCTCGATTTTGCCCTGAGCAAGACCGCGTTCGGCACCGATGAGACCCTGACTGCCAAGGCAGACGAGGCCCGCGCCAAGTTCTGCAAGGCCATGGACGATGACCTGAACACCCCCGATGCGCTGGCTGCCGTGTTCGATCTGGTCAAGGAGATCAACACCCTGTCCGCTGCCTCCTCCAAGGCTGCGCTGGAGGCTGCCGCCAAGGCGTTCGATGAGATCACCGGCGTGCTGGGCCTGATGTACAACCGCAAGAAGGACGAGGTGCCCGCTGAGGTGACGGAGCTGGTGGAAAAGCGCGCCGCCGCCAAGAAGGCCAAGGACTGGGCCGCTGCGGATGCCATCCGCGCACAGCTCACCGAGATGGGCTGGGCTGTCAAAGATACCGCCCAGGGCCCGCAGCTGAGCAAAATTTAACTTGAATCCCGTTATTGACCTGTACGGTACAATGCGGTAAAATGAGGGTGCGGGAACACTGTGCTGTGTGTTCCACGCACCCTTATTTTTGCATGATACAAGAACCTATATAAAAGGAGGTCTTTGGCTGATGAAAACCAAACGGCTGATCTCATTGCTGCTGGCGGCAGTGTTTGCCCTGAGTGCGGCGGCCACACCGGCGCTGGCGGCTTCGGCGGGCAGCGAACTGCCTGCCCTGACCACCGCAGGCGTGGATGAGAACAACAGCGTTGTCTCGATCCGCCTGACCGCAGACGGGGATCTGACCTATGGCTCCCCCTTTACCCTGAGCGTCCAGACCACCCCGGCAGATACCCAGTATATCGGCGTGGTGATGGGCACCAGCGGCGAAGCGCAGGGCTATGTGACCCTGATCCTTTCGGGCAAGATCCGCACCCTGCTCAAGATGATCCCCCTGCCGAAAAAGATGTCGGCGAACCCTGAGCAGGAAGAAGAGTTCAACATCTACGCCTACATCAAGCAGCTGATCGACGGCAACGACGTGAGCGTGCTGCTGCGGGTGGCTGATGAAGTGGTCTCTGTGATGGATGTCCTGAAATTCTACATCCCCACGCTGAAGGATGTCTCCACCGGCATGAAGCTGTCGCTGGAGCTCATCCGCAAATATCTGCCCGAGGGCGTGTTCAGCCGCATCTATCTGGACGAGCAGCCCACGGAAGCCGGCAGCTATGTGGGCGGTGCTGTGGCGCTGGAATCCGGTGATGTGAACACCGCCGGTATGGCGTTCTTCCGCATCAAGCCCAAGAGTGCAGGGGTGCGTGTCTACTGGGCACAGGAGCTCCCCGCCAGCATGACTGCGGCAGAGGCCCAGAACTACAACGTCACCGCAGTGGTCGAAAGCGACGGCCAGGTGGTCGAGGGCGGCAAGGTGACCTACACCTATAAAAAGAAGAGCGGTCTCTTCGATTTCCTGGGCACGACCCAGAGCGGATTCCCCACCGAGCCCGGTGAGTATATCCAGACGGCCAAAGCCGCCGGAAACTACTCCAGCAGTGAGATCAGCCGGACGATCGTGATCCAATAACTGAATAAGCAAAAAACCTCCCTGCCACGCCGGCAGGGAGGTTTTTGTTTGTTCTTACATCCTTATTGGCGCTTACATCCGGAACCGCCAGCCCCAGCCGCCGCCACAGCAGCAGTTGCACAGCAGGTTGAGCAGGATCATGCTCCAGCACCAGCGCATCAGGCCGCCGGGCTGGGCGTAGGTGGTCTGGGTGCGGTAGGTGCGGCCCGGGTTCTGCAGATTGCGCAGGTTCATCTGGTACTCGGTGTTGCCGGGCTCCATCTGGGCGGCGCGGCGGGCATCCTGCAGGGCATCGATGCTGTTGCCCAGACCCTGATTGGCCAGCGAGGAGAGATAGTACCACCGGGCGGTGCGCACGGTGATGCCGTCCAGCACGCGGCGGGCCTCAGGGTAGCGCTGGTTGATGATAAAGTTGCGGGCGGCCTGCATCTCAGGCGTGTCTGCACCGTTGTAGCCGGGGCCGCGCTGCTGTTGATAATTGCCGCCAAAGCCAAACCCGAACCCGAAGGGGTCGTAGCCGAAGCCGAAGTCTCCGAAATCCCCGCTGGAGTAACCGTTCTGCTGGTACCCCTGCTGTTAGCCGCCGTAGGAGGGGCCGCTCTGCTGGCCGTAGGCACCGCCGTAGCCGCCGCCCATCTGGGGGCCGGTCTCGCCCTTGGTGATGGCATCGTATGCCGCCTGCACCTCCTTGAAGTGCTCTTCGGCGGTGGGGTCGTTGGGGTTCAGGTCAGGGTGCCAGCGTTTGCACTTGGCACGGTAAGCCTTTTTGATCTCGTCTTCACTGGCACCGCGCTGGATGCCCAGAACCTCATAGGGGTCTCTCATCGGTCTACTTCCTCACGTCTCTATTACCATCTGTGCGGCCGCTGTGCCGCACAAGCAATCTCTAGTGTACAGGACTGGAACGGAAAAATCAAGGAAAACCGCCGGGATCAGGCGGTTTTGTCCTTCTTTTTTGCATTTTTGCAGTGATATTTGAGCCACACGCCCGAATACAGGATGTTGCGCAGAAGGTCAACGTCCTCCACACAGGGCAGGCGCTCAAAGCTGCGGGCGCAGTTGGCCAGCAGCAGCTCAAAGATCTCCCGCATCTCTTCCTCGTACCCGGGCTCTCTGCTCAGGGTGCGCAGGGGATTGTATGCGCCCTTGCGCTCATCCCGGGCTAGGTCATCGTAGGCATCCAGCAGGTAGATGTACTTGCCCAGGTTGAAGCCGATGCTGCGCAGCTCCGGCGACCAGTGGTCCTGCCTGTAATCGAACAGCTCGGCCATCAGTTCCCCAAAGCAGCCGGAAACGGCATCCAGATCCTCGCTGCCCTCGGCCTCGTACCGGGCCAGCCGATCCAGACAGGTGCGGATGGCGCTGCACTGGCGGGGCCAGCGGGCGGCGGCCTCCTGCGTGGGGGCAGCAAGCAGCGTTTCAAAGCCCAGGCCCAGCAGGCTGTGGTCGTCGTTCCACTTGTCCTGCGCGTTGTAGTAGTGCAAAGCCACGCTCAGGTCTGCACAGTAATCGGTGGGGCCGCTGGAACGCCACTCCACCTTCCGGATGGGGTGGATGGGGCAGTGGTCACAGCCTGTCGCACAGGCGCTTTCGCCCTCATACAGGCTGCACAGCAGCAGATCCAGAAAGGTCAGGTCATAGCTCAGGGTCAGCCGCCCCCGGGTGCCGTGCAGCGCGCCAATGCGGCGGCAGAGCCCGCAGTAGGCCGAGCGGTACCGCGCCTGTGCCTCCGGGCTGAGTGCGGCCTGATTCGGGATAACATATCCGAACATGGCTCAGCTCTTCTTGATGAACTGGGTGCCGCAGCGGGGGCAGGAGATCTGGATGCGGCCGCGGCCGCGGGGCACGCGCAGCTTCTGGCGGCACTGGGGGCAGCGGTAGTAGTGGTAGACCTTGCGGTTGGCCCACTGCTCTTTCCAGCCCTTGAACTTGTTGTCCACCCGGTCCTTCAGGGTGTAGAACTTGTAGTTCTCCTCGGTGCGCTTGGAGATGTTCCGGCTGAAGGTGCGGTAGTAGCAGAAGATCAGCAGGGCCGCGCCCAGATAGGTGAACAGGTTGACCCGGCTGATGATGGCGATGAGGAGCAGCACCAGCGAGGCAATGCTCAGGAATTGGTTCAGGCCATCGGTGCCATAGCGGCCGATCATAAACTGACGAAGTTTCTCTCTCATAGATTTCCGGTCCTTTGTCCTCAAGAATAACCCTCTCAGCCACGCGGACGCATGGACAGAGAGGGCGTTTGATTGTTCACAACAATAGAATATCAGCCAACCATGATAAAACTTTGAACAGATTGCAAATCTACCATGAAAGGACGAAATTTAATTGGCATTCTCTGCACCGGAGCGCTTGCGCACGGTCAGGGCGGCCTCCACATCCAGCGCGCCCTCCATCCGGCAGTGCAGCACGGCACGGCCTGCTTCACCGGTGGTGGCAAGGTAGGTGCCCGCCATGCCGCCCCGCAGGGGGACGATGGCCGGGCCCAGGATCTTCACCGGGCCTTCCACGCTGAGTTGAACGGCCTCACCGCAGTAGGGCAGCAGGTTGCCGTTCTGGTCAATGGCCCGCAGGCTGACTGCCGCGCAGTCCCAGGTGGGGCCGTCGGTCAGGATGGGGTTGTGCACCACGCATTCCAGCCGGACGCTCTGCACCGGCTCCCGCACCACGGTGCGCACCGCCCGGCCGTGCCAGACGGCCTCAAAGCGGTATTCGGCGGCGGGGCTGCCCAGCACGCCGATGTACTTGTAGTACATCCGCAGCACATCGTTCCAGCCCAGCCGCAGCGAGAGCATCCGTGCCCGGGACAGGGGCGAAGGCTCCATGGCGTCCCGGCGCAGCTCGTTCAGGATGGCAGCTGCCTGCAAGGCAGAAGCATGGTCCATCCCCTCATACTTTTCCAGCAGGGAGCCCACAAAGTCGTTGATCTCAATGGGTGGGTGCGGCAGCGCCGCAAACCGGCCGCGCCGGTCGGGGGCAAATTCGGCCACGAAGTCATTGCCGCGGTACAGACGCACGCTCTCGGCGTTGGTGAACACCCAGCAGGCCCCCGGTACCCCGCCAGGCAGGTCCCCCAGTGCCATGGCGGAAGAGACTTCCAGCACGATGTCCGAAGGAGCGCGGGGCGTTTTCTGGCTGGCGTACACGGCGGCGGAGAGCTTCGGGTTGCGGAACAGGTCCATCACGCCGTGGTAGCAGATGCGGTCGCCGCTGCCGAATTCCCGGTGGGTGTTGTAGTCGGCCAGGCACCAGCCAAAGCTGCCGGCCACGCCCTGCTGGGCAATGGAATCGTTGAGCACGGCGGCAAAATGCAGGGCCTGCACCAGCCGGTGGGCCTCATCGTCAAAGGGCTTGGCCGGGAAGTTCTGCCCGCCGAACTCGCTGATGAGGTAGCCCTTGCGGGTGTCCGGGGTGACGGAGGCGCGGGCCTCACAGGCGGGGCCTCGGCCCCGGTAGGAATAATCGTTGTAGGCGTACACATCCTCCAGCAGCTGCTCGCGGCGGCGGATATGGGCACCCGCCGTGGGGCGGGTGGGGTCCAGCCGATGGATGGCCTCGTTGGTGCGCTTGTAAAAGGCTTCATCATCGGGGCTGCCGTTGACCCGTGCACCCCACAAAAACACACTGGGATGGTTGCGGCACTGGCACACCATCTCCCGGCAGTTCTGCAGGGCCTGCGCCTTCCAGGCTTCGTCGCCGATGTGCTGCCAGCCGGGCATTTCGGTGAACACCAGCAGGCCCAGCTCGTCGCAGGCATCCAGGAAGGCCGGGCTCTGGGGGTAGTGGCTGGTGCGCACGGCATTGCAGCCCAGGTCCTTTTTGATGAACTGGGCATCCAGCCGCTGCAGGCTGTCCGGCATGGCGTAGCCCTGATAGGCGTAGCTCTGGTGCCGGTTGATGCCCCGCAGCACCACCCGCTGGCCGTTCAGGTACAGGCCTCCGGCCACGAACTGGACCGTGCGGAAGCCGAACCGGACCGTCTTTTCGTCCAGCACCCGGTCGGGCAGACCGCTGGTGCCGGGACGGATGAGCTTTACGGTAAGAGTGTACAGGGTGGGGTGCTCAATGCTCCACGGATGCACCCCGTTCAGGGTGCCGGTGATGGGCAGGGCAAGTTCCCCACGGTAGACAGCCCGGCTTCCGGCGGGGCTGCGGATCTCGGCCTGCAGGGTGCAGCCCACCGTCTCGCCCACCGTGGCGGTGTAAATGCGAAAGTCGCCTTCGGCCCGGGCCTCTACGAACACATCCCGCAGGTAGGCGGGCTCCTTGATGTCCAGACTTACGGCACGGTAGATGCCGCCGTAGGTCAGGTAGTCGATGGAACCGCCGAAAGGCGGGATGTTCAGGTCCTCGCGGCTGTCGCAGCGTACAGCCACGACATTCTTCTTGCCCAGATGCAGGGCGCTGGTCAGGTCCACCGTAAAGGCGGTGTAGCCGCAGCCGTGGTGGAACAGCCGCCGCCCGTTGCAGAACACGGTGGCGTCGTGGGCGATGGCTCCGAAGGTGAGCAGGACGGTGCGGCCTGCCCACTCGGCAGGGGCAAAGAACTCCCGGCGGTAGCCGCACAGGCGCTGGTGGTCGTTCTCGTTGCAATAGTTGTAGGGCAGGGCCTTGACCGTGTGCGGGATGCGCACCGACTCCAGCTCCAGTCCGGTGCATTCCGGGCGCACCAGCGCGGGGTCGAAGGTGGGGCAAAACAGCCAGCCGTCGTTCCAGTCGTAGTGTTCCATAGTCGGGTCTCCGTCCATAGCAAAGTTACTTTACTTCTTATAGTAGCACAAAGTTATGAACGAAAAAAGCACCTCCCGCCCTTTTTGTATACCTTTTGGGCAGCAGAAGGGGAAGAGTGCTGCCCAAAACAACAAATGCTCCCCCGGAATGGGGGAGCATACTGCTCAGCGGATGAAGTTCGTCATGGGGCGGGGCTGGTTCTGCGGGTGGTCGAACCCGGCAGCCTTGCCGGCCTCGATGCAGTGCAGCAGCCAGGCCATGTTGCGGCCCAGCTCCTGCATCACGGCGCAGCCCTCGGCGTCCTGCAGCACCTGCTCGGCATTGGAGCCGTGCACCATGGCCCAGTAGGAGCCGTTCACCAGCGGCATGTGGAAGAACTGCGGGTACTTTACCAGCTGGTCCAGCGTGGTGGTGGTGCCGGCGCGGCGGGCCGAGCAGCAGATGGCGGCGGGCTTGTAGGCCAGATATTTGCCGCCTGCATAGGACAGCCGGTCCATGAAGCTGGTCATGTTGCCGGAAGCCGAGGCGTAGTGCACCGGGCTGCCAAACACGAAGCCGTCGGCGGTCTTTGCCTTTTCAATGGCCTCGTTGACCACGCCGCCGAACACGCAGCCATTGCCGCTGCGGCAGCCGCCGCAGCCGATGCAGCCGCCCACCGGCTTGCCGCCGACGTGCAGGATCTCGGTGTCGATACCGGCCTTGTTCAGCTCCCCGGCAATCAGGGACAGGGCGGTGTAGGTGCAGCCCTTTTCGTGGGGGCTGCCGTTGATGAGCAGAACGTTCATAAAAATACTCTCCTTTGGTCCAAAATGCGCCGCAAAATGCCCGGCGCCTGTGCGATACTCTGATTGTAGCACAAAGCCTCCGGGCGTGCAATGCGCCCCGGTACTTGACAAGAATGCACGGTTTGATGATAATAAGAAGAACCAGAAGAGGATATGCAGCGCCGGGCGAGGCTATGCGAGCGCGCCCGGCCGACCAGAAGGAGGTCAAATCATGCGCGTGATCGCAGGAGAAGCCCGGGGACGGCGTCTGGAAGCCCTGCCCGGGACGGACGTGACCCGGCCCACCCTTTCGCAGGTGAAGGAGGCCATGTTCAGCATTGTACAGTTCGACCTGCCGGGCGCGCGGGTGCTGGACCTGTATGCCGGCAGCGGACAGCTGGGCATCGAGGCGCTGAGCCGCGGCGCGGCCCGGTGCGTGTTCCTGGATGAGAACCGCGAGGCGGTGAACATCGTGATGCGCAACTGCAAGACCTGCGGTGTGTTCGACCGCAGCCGGGTCAATGTGGGCGAGGCTGCCCGGTATCTGTCGGCCTGCCGGGAGCAGTTCGACGTGGTGCTGCTGGATCCGCCGTTCCGGGGCGGTACGCTGGAAAAGATCCTGCCGGCGGTGGACAAGTGCACCGCACCCGGCGGCACTGTGCTGTGCGAGAGCGAAACGGGCCTTGTGCTGCCGGCACAGGTGGGCGGCCTGACCCTGCAGAAGCAGTATAAGTATGGCAAGGTGCTGCTGTGGAAATATACGAAGCCCATGCAGCAGGAGGGGGAAGCACGATGAACGTGAACGAGCTTTTGGACACCATTGAAGATACGCTGGAAGAGAGCACCAGCATGCCGCTGTCCGGCGGCAAGCGTCTGGTGGACGTGGAAAAGGTCCGGGATTATCTGGATGATATCCGCGCAAACCTGCCCGGCGAGCTGCGGCAGGCCCAGCAGATCGTGAACGACCGTGCCCAGATCGTGGACACGGCCAATGCACAGGCCCAGGCCATCGTGAAGAAGGCCGAGGAGCGCGCCCGCATCCTGGTGAGCGATGCCGAGATCGTGAAAGCCGCCCAGCAGCGCGCCGCCGAGATCACCGCCGCTGCCCAGAGCGAGTCGCGCACGCTGCGTCAGACCGTGACCGACTACTGCGACAACATGCTCAAGACCACGGAAGAGGCGATGGTGGAGAATGCCGCACAGGTGAAGAACGTGCGCGCCAACCTGCGCCAGAACGCCAAGAAAAACGGCTGATTTCCACACAAATTACACACATGGCAAAATGATGCGTCCCTGCAGGCAAAAATGACGGCCCGCAGGGACTTTTTTTGTGACATTTTGCCGCAAAAACAGGGACAAAAAACCTTGCAATCGGGGGCTTGATTTGCTACAATAAATGTGTGTCAGTGGGGTAAAGTGGGTAAAAGTAGGGCAAAGGCCCTCTCCACAGCCCCGAAAGGGGGCAGGCAGCATGTTCTTTGGCCGGTATGACTATACCATCGACGCCAAAGGGCGGCTGAACTTCCCCGCAAAATTCCGCGACGCCATGGGCGAGAGTTTCGTGGTGCTGGAATGGGTGGACAGCTGCCTGTTCGCACTGCCCATGGAGGAAGTCCAGCGGCTGGCGGACAAGCTGGAAAGCGATGAACTGATGGACAGCTGGGCGATCTCCGGCGACCTGTTCAGCACCGCCTGCGAGGTGGTGCCGGACAAGCAGGGACGCATCCTTCTGCCGGCAGAGCTGCGCAGTTATGCCAGGCTGGAAAAGGATGTGACCATCATCGGCAACCGCAACCACGCCGAGATCTGGGCCACCGACGTCTGGAACGCCCGCCGCGCGGCGGTGAGCAATGAGCAGCGTGCAGCCCGGCTGCGCAGCCTGCACATCTGACATAAGAATTCTGCAAGAGAGAAAGGAGGCCGTGCCAATGGCTTCAGAAGAAAACGTGCCCTTTGACCCGACCTCATTTGAGCATATCCCGGTTCTGTTGAACGAATGCCTGGAAGGGCTGGCCATCGACCCGGCGGGCACCTATCTGGACGGCACCGCGGGCGGTGCGGGCCACTCCCGCCAGATCGCCCTGCGGCTGGATGCTGCAAAGGGCGGGCGGCTGATCTCGCTGGATCAGGACCCCGACGCCGTGCAGACGGCCCGGGCCCGTCTGGCCGGGCTGCCGGCCACCGTGGTGCAGATCAACTTCCGCTACGCCGGGCAGGCGCTGGAAGAGCTGGGCATCGACAAGATCAACGGTGCACTGCTGGATCTGGGCGTTTCCAGCCACCAGCTGGACGATGCGGCCCGGGGCTTTTCCTACCGGGCAGATGCACCGCTGGACATGCGGATGAGCCAGCAGGGCGAGACGGCGGCAGATCTGGTGAACACCCTCAGCCGTGAGGACCTGGCCCGCATCCTGCGGGACTACGGCGAAGAACCCTTTGCCTGGCAGATCGCCGGCAAGATCGAGGAAGCGCGGGAGAACGCGCCCATCGAGACCACTTTGCAGCTGGCCGACATTGTGGCCAGCGCCATGCCGCCGGCGGAGCGGCGCAAGAACAAGAACCCCTCCCGGCGCACTTTCCAGGCCTTGCGGATCGCGGTAAACCACGAGCTGGACGCCCTGGAGGAGGGGCTGGACACCATTTTCGAGCATCTTGCGCCCGGCGGGCGGCTGTGCGTGATCACCTTCCACTCGCTGGAGGACCGGCTGGTGAAAAACAAGTTCCGCCGCTGGGCCACGGCCTGCACCTGCCCGCCGGAGTTCCCGGTGTGTGTGTGCGGCGGCAAGGCCAAGGCAAAGCTCATTACCCGCAAACCCATTGAAGCCAACACGCAGGAGCTGGAAGAAAACCGGCGCAGCCGGTCGGCTCATCTGCGTGTGTTGGAAAAGTGCTGAGGGATGCCGAAGGCATCCTGTGAGGAGGAGAGGAAACCATGGGTCAGGCAGCATACGATTACAACACCGCGCGGCGCAGAAAAGCGCCGCAGACACAGCGCAAGACCGCATTGCGCGTGGAAAAGGGCGGCAAGCGCCGTCTTTCGCCGCTGCAGGCAGCGCTGCGCAATGCCATGCATCTGGTGGCGGCAGCCCTGCTCACCGGGTTTGCCATCAGCCTGCTGATGAGCGAGGCCCAGCTGGTGGAGCTGAATGATCAGATCCAGGACGCCAAGGCCCAGCTGGTGAGCGCCCAGAGCCAGTACACCTACTACAACAGCACCCTGAACAGCAAGACCAACATCACCAGCGTGGAAGAAGCGGCCAGCCGTCTGGGTCTGATGAAGATCGACCCCAGCCAGATCACCTACATCCGGCTGAACGAGTCCGGTGCGCTGGAGCGTCAGCAGTCCCCTGTGCGGCAGTGGACCAGTTTCATCTACAACGGTGCCGTGACCATTCTGGGCACCGTAAAATAACATCAAAACGGGAAAGCGTGCGGCAGCGCACGCTTTTTCGGTTTTTAGCCGGTCCGGGGCAGCCGCCGCGCGGGCCGATATCCTGAAGAAAACAGCAGGCAGAACGGGTGCTCCGCCCTGTCTGTGGGAGAACAGCATGCAACAAGATTCCAACAAGAAAAAGAGCAAAGGCTACCGGGTGCGCCCGGCTTTTGCGCGGGAACGGCTCAACGGACGCACCCGGCGCGTGTGCAGCATTCTGGGGCTGGCGGCGGTCGTGCTGGCATCGGCCGTGGTGGTCCACAGCCTGTATGTCATCCAGATCCGGGACGGTGCCAAGTACCGACAGTATGCCGCCCAGCAGCAGCTGCTGGACACCACGGTCAAGGCCACCCGCGGCGAGATCTACGACGCCAACGGCATTACGCTGGCTTCCACCAGCGTGGTGTGGAACATCTGGGCTGACCCCAGCTACAGCAGCATCCTGTACACCACCAGCACCAACGACGATAAAACGACGGTGCGCACATTTGACCCGACCATGTGCGCCGAGGTCAGCCAGGGCATCACCCTGCGGCTGCTCTCCGGCGATGGCGAGAGTCTGGACGCGGTGGACACTTCCTCGGAGGAATACACCCAGCAATACCAGACCGTGTACGATGCACTGTCCAAAATTGATTCCTCCTATGTGGTGCTGGCCACCAAGGTGAACAACGCCGTCAAGCTGTCCATTGAGGATTATGTGTCCGGTTTCAACAAAGCGCACAAAAAGGGCTCCGGCGCAGACCGCATCGGGCGGGTGTCCGTCTCGACGGAAAAGAGCTCTCAGCGCAACTACCCCTACGGAGCCTTTGCGGCTGCCGTGCTGGGCTTTACCGACGGCGAGGGCGTGGGCACCTACGGCCTGGAAAAATCCTACCAGTCCACGCTGGCCGGTGTGGACGGCCGCACCATCACCCGGCGCAACGCGGTGGGCAACGCCATTGCCGACCAGAACGCCACCACCTTTGCCGCCAAGGACGGCTCCAATCTGGTGCTGTCGCTGGACGTGAATGTGCAGGAGATCGTGGAACGCTACCTGACTGAGGCCGTTGCGGCCAACAACGTCGAGAACCGCGGCTGTGCCATCGTGATGAACGTCAAGACCGGTGCGATCCTGGCCATGGCCTCCAAACCGGACTTTGACCCCAACACGCCGCTGGATTACAGCGCCAACCTGGCCTACCTGCAGGAGCAGGTGGCCGCAGAGCCGGAGCTGTACACCATCTACCTCCGGGACGAAAACGACTCGAAGAAGTTCAAGCTGGACGAAAACGGCAACAAGATCGTGGACCCGGACCCGGATTATACCGGCACCTACCGCGATATCCTGTGGAAGAACAAGGCCATCACCGAGCTGTACTACCCCGGCAGTGTGTTCAAGGTCATCACCTCGGCCATGGGTCTGGACTCCGGCGTGGCGACCATGAACACCACCTTTACCTGTGCCGGTGCCTACGGCGTGGCCAAACAGACCTACCACTGCGCAGGCCACAAGGCCCACGGCACCATCAACATGGCCGACGCTCTGCGCCAGAGCTGCAACATCTACTACATCCAGCTGGGCCAGCGCGTGGGCTCCCAGCAGTTCTACAATTATTTTGACGCCTTTGGCTTTACCGAGCGCACCGGCGTGGACCTGCCCAGCGAGACCGGCCTGATGAAGTATTATTCGGCCAATCAGCTGGGTGAGGTGCAGCTGGCCTCCTCGGCATTCGGCCAGGCCATGGCCATCACGCCGCTGCAGATGTGCACTGCCGTGGCGGCAGCCGTCAACGGCGGCTATCTGGTCACCCCCCATGTGGTGGATAAGATCACCGACACCAACGGCAACGTGGTGGAGGAGATCGGCACCAACATTCGCCGTCAGGTCATCAGCGAGTCCGCCAGCGATGTCATCCGCCAGATGATGGAGTACGAGGTGGGCAACGGCACCGGCGGCGGCAAGAACGCCTACGTTTCCGGCTACCGCATCGGCGGCAAGTCCGGCACGTCGGAACAGCTGAACATGCACCGCCGCGCCGACGGTGACTACAAGAAGGTCGCCTCCTTTGCGGCCGTCCTGCCCGCCGATGACCCGGAGATCCTGGTCTATGTGATGCTGGATGACCCCAACAACGCCCGCACCGACTATTCGTCCATTCTGGCCGCTCCTGTGGCCGGCAACATCATCAGCGAGGTGGCCCCCTATCTGGGCATCGCCACCGATGGCGAGGACCGCAGCCAGACCACCGTCACGGTGCCCAACCTGATCAGCACCGAGTGGAGCAATGCGCAGGTGCAGCTGAACATCAAGGGCCTCAAGCATCAGCTGATGGAGTCGGCATCCGACCAGACGGCGGCGCTGGTGACCTGCCAGTACCCCCATGCCGGGGCTAAGGTGCCCTACGGCACCACCGTGTATCTGTATACCGACACCTACGACGGCAGCCTGACCGAGGTACCGGACGTGTCCGGCAAGAGCGCGGACTTTGCCCGCCAGATGCTGGCGGCCGCCGGGCTGAACTGCGTGGTGGAGGGTGACGCCAACGGCGTGGTCCAGAGCCAGAGCAGTGAGGTGGGGGCCAGCGTCCAGCGCGGTACCATTGTTACCATTACCTGTGGATAAAGGAACCAGAAAAACGAGAGGGGAACGAACTATGGAAAAGATCCATGCAAGCAAGCTGCTGGCAGGGCTTGTGCCTGCCGGCTTCCTCACCAGCGACCCGGAAGTGGAGCTGGTCACCACCGACAGCCGTGAGGTGCGGCCGGGCTGCATCTTTGTGGCCTTTCCCGGCGAGCGGTTCGACGGCCACGACTTTGCGGCCAAAGCACTGGAAGAGGGCGCAGCCTTTGTGGTGGTGAACCACCCGGTGGAGGGCGTCCCGGCCGAAAAAGCCATCCTCTGCCCGGACAGCTACCACGCCATGATGGTGATGGGTGCCAACTACCGCAGCCAGTACCACCCCAAGGTGGTGGGCGTGACCGGCAGCGTGGGCAAGACCACCACCAAGCAGATGACCTACGCGGCCTTGTGCGGCTTTGGTGAGACCATCAAGACCGAGGGCAACCAGAACAACGAGCTGGGCATGCCCCGCACCCTGATGCGCATCGGTGCTTCCACCGAATACGCTGTGATCGAGATGGGCATGAGCCACGCTGGCGAGATCGACCGTCTGGCCCGCGCTGCCCGCCCGGATGTGGGCATCATCACCTGCATCGGCGTGTCCCACATCGGCAATCTGGGCAGTCAGGAGAACATCTGCAAGGCCAAACTGGAGATCTGCAACGGCCTGCCGGAGGGTGCACCGCTGGTGCTGAACTACGACGACAAGTTCCTGCGGGCGGCAAAGCTGCCCGCCCATGTGCGGCCGGTGTGGTTCAGCATGGCCGATGAGAGCGCCGATGTGTGCGCACTGTCCATCCGACAGGAGAAGGACGGCATGAGCTTTGTGCTGGAGGATCAGGAGGAAGGCACTTTTGTGGTCAAGATCCCGGCTATGGGCAAGCACAATGTGGCCAATGCGCTGGCGGCCTACTGCGCCGCCACCCGTCTGGGCTGCGATCCCCGCAAGGTGATCCAGGGCCTGGCCGCCTTTGAGCAGACCGGCCGCCGCCAGAAGGTGGTGGACAGCAAGGGCGTGACTGTCATTGAGGACTGCTACAACGCCAACCCCGACAGCATGAAGGCCGCTCTGGCCATGTTCAAGGAGTTTCCCTGCAAGCGCCGCTTTGCTCTGCTGGGCGATATGCTGGAGCTGGGCGACCTGAGCCGCGAGGCCCACGAGGAGCTGGGCCGTCTGGCCGCCGAGAGCGACCTGTACTGTCTGGTGACTTACGGCGAGCAGGCCAAGCGCACCGCCGTGGTGGCCGCCGCCAAGGGGCAAAAGACCCTGCACGCCAACAACTACCGCGAGGCAGCGGATGCCCTGCTCAACCGCATCCAGCCCGGTGACGCCCTGCTGGTGAAAGCCAGCCGCGGCATGGCGCTGGAAAAGGCACTGGAAATTTTCTACGCAGAGCAGAAAGATGCCAGAGAATAACATTCTGGCGAAAATTGGAGACTGAGAAATGATTCGTTTCGCCTTGATCGTCGCGTCAACACTGGGCTTTGTGCTGACGGCGGCGCTCGGCAATTTTATGGCACCGCTGCTGCAGGAGCTGGAACGCTTCCGGCCGCAGGAACAGCAGGAGCCGCAGACCCCGGTGCAGAGCCGGGTGCCCGCGCTGGGCGGCCTGTGCCTGATGGTGAGCACACTGGCTGCCGTAGGCGTGGGCTGGACGGCGGCCTGCATCGCACAGCCCACGCTGCTGGGCAGCGAGAGCCAGCTGATGACCCGGCTGCTGATCGCGCTGTTCGGTGCACAGGCTTTCGGGGCCATCGGGCTGGCGGATGACGCCGTCCGCCTGCGCAGCCGCGCACAGCTTGGCCTGCGGCGTCTGCCCCGCCTTGCACTGGAAGCCGCCGCTGCGGCAGCGGTGCTGGTGCTGCTGGCAGTGAACGGCTGCCTGCCCACCGGCCTGCAGCTGCCCGGTGCGGGCTATGTGGAGTTGGGCGGCGCAGCCCCGGTGCTGTGGGGACTTGTGCTGGTGGCGCTGGCAGAATGTGCCCGTACCGCCGACGGAGCCGACGGCACCGTGTGCGGCACGGCCTTTGCGGCCATGCTGGGCCTCATGATGCTGGAAACACGGCTGGGCTGGTTCCCGCTGGCGGTGCTGCCGGCAGCACTGGCCGGGGCACTGCTGGCCTTTCTGCTGTGGAATTTTCCGCCCGCAAAGCTGCGGCCGGGCAGCTGCGGCTGCCTGTATCTGGCTGGGGTGCTGGGCTGCGTGCCGCTGTGCATCGGGTATGCAGAGTTGAGCATCCCGCTGGCTCTGCCCTTCTGGGCAGAGGGCGGCATGGTGCTTTTGCAGATCCTGTACCACCGCATCACCGGGCGGCCGCTGTTCCGGGCGGCTCCGCTGCACCGCTGGCTGGAAGCCCGGGGCGCGGGCCCGGTCACGGTATTTTACTGGCTGTGTGCGCTCGGCGTATGCGGCCTGGCGCTTGCCCTGGCCTTTGTGCGCTGAGGGCACAGGGCCGGATATTGGACAAAAAGGGGAGAAAACGAGCTGATGGCAACCATCCGCAAAAAAAGAAAAGAACCGGTCTCGGTGTTCCAGCGGGACCCGGGGCCGTGGTCGCGGCTGCTGATCAACTGGCTGGCCACGCTGGCGGTGATCATGGTGTTTGGTCTGGTCATGCTGTTCAGCGCCAGCTACACCACCGGTTATCTGCGCATGGGCGACAGCTTCCATTACATCAAGCAGCAGGCGCTGTGCATGCTCATTGGTCTGGGCTGCATGTTCGCCATGAGCTATGTGGACCACCGCTTCCTGCGCAGGATGGTGGTGCCGGGGTACCTCATCGTGCTGGCCATGCTGGCGGTCACCCTGACCATGGCCCCGCTGAACGGGTGCCGCCGCTGGATCCGCTTTGGCGGGTTCACGCTGCAGTCCTCGGAGGTGGCAAAATTTGAGATGATCCTGCTGTGCTCCAGCCTCGCGGCCAAGGCACCGCAGGTGGAAAAGCTGAGCCCCGGTAAAATGGTGATCATGAACTTCCGGGAGTGGCTGCATGTCCGGGTGTGGAAGCAGCTGGTGATCCCGGTGCTGCCGCTGATCCCGGTGATCGCGCTGCTGGCGCTGGAACCACACATGTCCGGCATCGTGCTGACGGTGGCCGTGGTGGGCACCATCCTGCTGCTGTCCGGCAGCGGCGGCATCCTGACCTGGGTGGGCGCCGGTACGGCGGGCCTCATGCTGGAAACGCTGCTGTCCCATGTGGACTCCATCCCGTATCTGCAGGACCGTCTGGACGGCTGGACCCAGGACCTGAGCAAGATGACCGACCAGACCGTGCAGAGCCTGTACGCCATCGGTTCCGGCGGGCTGACCGGCCTGGGGCTGGGCAACAGCGTGGAAAAACAGCTCTGGCTGCCCGAGAGCACCAACGACTTCATCTTCAGCGTCGTGTGCGAGGAGCTGGGCTTCGTGGGTGCCGTCATCGTCATCCTGCTCTTCGTGCTCTTCCTCGTGCAGGGGCTGTGGCTGGCCTTCCACGCCGAGAACCGCTACTGCACACTGGTGGGCATCGGCATCATGGCCCAAATTGCGTGGCAGGTGTTCTGCAACATCGCGGTCGTCACCAACACCCTGCCCAACACCGGCATCTCGCTGCCCTTCTTCTCCTCCGGCGGCACCAGTCTGATCCTGCTGCTGGCCGAGATGGGCGTTATGGTCAATATCGGACGCAACGGTGAACGGGCCCGTCTGGAACGGGAGGAAGCCCACGCCGAGCAGGAGCGCCGGCGCAAGGCAAAGACCATTGTGCTGGATACCGCGCGCAGAGCACAGACAGAACAGTAAGGAGGAACCAAGATGCGTGTACTCATTGCAGCCGGCGGCACTGCCGGCCATATCAACCCGGCTCTGGCCATTGCGGGAGCCATCAAAAAAGCCGACCCCACCGCCGAGATCCATTTTGCGGGCCGGAAAGAGGGCATGGAGTACCGTCTGGTCACACAGGCGGGCTATCCCTTCCATCACATCGAGATCACCGGCTTTCAGCGGAAGCTGAGCCTGAACAATATCAAGCGGAATTTCATTACCCTGTGGAATCTGGCACTCTCCGGCCCCAAGGCCAAAAAGATGATGAAGGACATCCAGCCCGACCTGGTCATTGGCTGCGGCGGCTATGTGTCCGGCCCGGTGGTGCGCTGCGCCGCCAAACAGGGCATCAAGACCGCCCTGCATGAGCAGAACGCCTTTCCCGGCGTGACCAACAAGCTGCTGGCTCCGGATGTGGACATCGTGTTCGCCGCCGTGCCCGCCGCCGTGGAAAAGCTGGGCGCACCCGAAAAGACCATCGTGGTGGGCAATCCCGTCCGGCCGGAGGTGTTCACCCAGGCGAAGAACCGGGAAGCCATCCGTGCCGAACTGGGTGCAGGCGACCGCACCGTGATCCTCTCCTTCGGCGGCAGTCTGGGTGCCCGCCGTGTGAACGAGGTGGTGGCCGACCTCTGCGCATGGGAGCAGAAAAACCACAAGCCCGTCCTCCATCTCCATGCCACCGGCCAGTACGGCGTGCAGCTGTTTCAGGATCTGGAAAAGAAAAAGGGCTTTGCCCCCGGCGAGAGCCTTGTGGTGAAGGAATACATCAACAATATGCCCGAGCTGCTGGCCGCAGCGGACCTTGTCATCAGCCGCGCCGGTGCCCTGACACTGGCTGAGCTGGAGGCTGTGGGCCGTGCCGCTGTGCTCATCCCCAGCCCCAACGTGGCCGAGAACCACCAGTATTACAACGCCATGGAGCTGCAGAAGGCCGGCGCTGCTGTGGTCATTGAGGAAAAAGACCTGACCGGCGAAAAACTGGTGCAGACCGTTTCCGGGATGCTGGCCCAGCCCGGCAAGCTGGCTGAGATGGGCCGCAATGCCCGGAGCCTGTCGGTGGACGACAGCCTGGACCGCATTGCGGATGCCCTGCTCAAGCTGGTCAAGACCCCGTAACGGAAGGAAAAAACAGAGGAAAGGAGGTGCAGCCGGATGCCGCAGAATGACCGGAACGGCCGGAACCGCAAGCGCCGCCGGGCCTACGATCAGGCCCGGGATGACCGGCGCGGCGGGCAGAGCACCCAGCGCCGCAGCAGCGCGGGTGCAGGCAGTGACCTGGGGTACAGCGGGTACGCAGGATATTCCTCCGGCGGCCACCCCATCACGAACCCCAATTATGACCCCGACGCGCCCCGCCCCAGCCGGTATACGGAGCGCACGGTGAATTACGGCTCCTACCCGGATAACAGCATCACCTTTCCCACCGGCGGGCGGAGCAGCCAAAGCGGCGCACAGCGCCCCCGCAGCGGGCAGAACGGCCAGCGGCGCACCTCCGGGGGCAATCAGCGGAACCGCCGCCCGGCCAGCGGTCAGAACCGGAACGCCCAGCGCCGCCCGCAGAACGCCCAGAATCGCAGCGGCCAGCGGATGCGGCCGGTGCAGAGGCAGAACGCCCGGCGTGACCCCGTCCGGCGGGAGGGCAGGAAAAAGCGGAAGCTGACCCGGGCCGCCATCCGGCGGCGCAGGCTCATGCGGCGGCTCACGGCCCTTGTCATGCTGCTCTGCGTTATCGGCGCGGGGGTCTACCTCACCGTGACGATGCTGTTCAAGATCAGCTCCATTCAGGTGCAGACAGCGGACGGTGTGGTGCAGGAGGCCGGCGGCTATACCAGCGACCAGATCCTGCAGGCGCTGGATGTCCATCCGGAAGAGAATATCTTCAGCTTTGACCCCGGCAGCAAGGCCGCCGCGCTGGAAAAGGTGTTCCCCATGCTGGAGGATATCCGGGTGGAGCGGGATTACCCCGGCACCGTGGTGGTGCGGGTAACAGAAGCCCGGCCTGCCTGGGCCATGCAGACCTCCTCCGGCTGGCTGACCCTCTCGGGCGGCCTGAAGATCCTGGAGAAGGATTCTGCCCAGCCTGCCGGTCTGCCCACTCTGTACGGCGGCGAACCGGTCTCTGCCGAGCCCGGCGAACAGCTGACCTTTGCGGCGGAGCCCAAGGCCGACAGCACCCCGGAAAGCGCCGCCGACAGCAGCGCCTCCGGCACTGTTGAGGAGGAGGCGGACCAGCGGCTGGAAAGCCTGAACACCCTGCTGGCTGCGCTGGATGCCGCAGGCATGAGCGCCGACGTGACCCGCATCGAGTTTGCGGATGTGGACGAGATGGCCTTCCTCTATCAGGACCGCATCAGCGTCTGGCTGGGCACCCTGAACGAGCTGGAATATAAGCTCAAGCTGGCAAAGCACGTCCTGCTGAATGAGGACGGCAAGGGCTGTGCCGCGACCGACACCGGAAAGCTGGACTTCACCCATATCAGCATGTCCAGCACCCGCAAGTTCACCTTTGCACAGGGCGAGCCGGAGCTGCCCTCCGGCTACATCGTGCCTGAACCGGTGGAGGAAACACCCGCCGAAGAGGGTGTGACCGGGGAAACGGCAGACGGCACCGCCCCGGCAGAGGGCGATGCCGCCGCAGATGCTGCGGCTGAAACACCAACGGATGCCGCCGCAGCCCCGGCAGGACCCGAAGCCGGACAGACTGTACAGCCGACCCCCGCCGAGGGAACGACCCCGGCAGCGGGCGATGCAAACCAAACCCAAACGACCCAATAAGGAGCGTGTAATGTTATGAAGCTGGAACAATTACTGGAAGGCGTGCCCTTTACGCTGGTGCAGGGCAGCCTGGATACCGAAGTGCAGGACATCATCTACGACAGCCGGAAGGCGGCTCCGGGCCTTGCCTTTGTCTGCATCGTGGGCACCCAGCGTGACAGCCACGAGTTTGCCGCGGACTGCGCCGCCAAGGGCGTGAGCGTGCTGGTCATCCAGCACGACATCGACCTTTCTGCCATGCCCGGTGTGACCGTGGTCAAGGTGGAGAGCAGCCGCTATGCCATGGCGCTGATGAGCGGCAACCTCTTTGGCAACCCCTCCCGCCGGATGACCATGATCGGCGTGACCGGCACCAAGGGCAAGACCACCACCACCCACATGATCAAGAGCGTGCTGGAAGCTGCCGGCCGCAAGGTGGGCATGATCGGCACCAACGGCATCTACTTTATGGGCCAGCATAAAGACACCGCCAACACCACCCCGGAAAGCTACGAGCTGCAAAAGACCTTCCGGGAGT
>OGHD01000350.1_pt1 | contig 23088 bp, 20 predicted proteins | sample 1571341 | NCBI WGS metagenome assembly OGHD01 (sample SAMEA2582026, study PRJEB24529) | metagenome | biome: Human gut stool | place: China | collected 2011 | reverse complement strand
TTCTATACACTTTGTTGGCATGCAATACAACATAACCTTAGGAAATCCGTAACACCACCTGTAAGCGGCAGTTCATAAGTTAAACTCAGGTTTATATCAGTCCAACCTCACGGAATACTTCACTCAGTTCTGCCGGCATAGCGCCGGCCAGTGATCTGGCCAGTTCTTCCGGTGTGCATTTCCGGTAGCCAAGTACCCACTGAACGGTCATAAAGATAGAACCCTGACAGTACATTTCCAATTGAAACTGCAGATGCGGAGAAATCTTTTTGCCGGTACGGCTTTCAATCTGATCCGTATAGAAAGCGGTGATCAACTGGAAATCATGATCGCGCAGACAATTCTGGTCATCGTTTTTAAATGCAGCCTTGAAAAACAGCTTTTCTTCCTGAATGTAGGTAAATTTATTTACAAGACCTTCATAGACAGATTTTCCTTCCCCCATATGTTCAAAGGATTCTAAGAGAATTTTGTCAAAATACCAGTTGATGAGGTCATATTTATCCTGAAAATTACGGTAAAAAGTCTGTCTTGTGACACCGCATGCCTCTACAATTTCCTTCACAGTGATTTTTTCTACAGGTGCAGTTTTCATACAGCGTTTCATGGCATCTGCCAGCTCATATTTTGTTCTTTCGTTGGATTTTGTGACTGCCATAGTTTTCTCCTCATTTGTACAGACCTTTCCGGATAATCACATTTTAGCATAAATCAAGTCTGTTCGGAAAATATTTCTATATGAAAAAAAAGTAAACATTCCAAAATTTTTCTAAAATGAGGTTTTATACTTGCCAGACTCCATGTTTTGAAGTATAGTACTCTTCGCTTTGCTGATTCAAAAGAGAAGAGAAGGAGACTACAAAATGACATTTTATCAGGAGTTACAGCTTAGTTCTGCCGGTTCAAAACAGTTGATCAAAAATACGACAGACAAAAAAGAAAAATGGCGTCATATTCTTATCTATAATTTTAAAGTATATCTTGTTATGGCTTTTTGTGTGGCGGTTGTCACATTGTATACAAAACTGACAGGGCAGGAAAACAGCGTTGTAGGAGTAACGGTCCTGTTGGCGCTGCTTGTGCTGAGACAGGCAGATTTTGGCATACGGACGAGTCATGGATTGTTGTCCATTGTGGGAATATTTACGATCATGATGGCTGGCCCGCGACTGGCAAATATGGTATCTCCGGTGGGAGCATTTTTTATAAATTGTGTCTGTATCCTGCTTCTTATGATTTTTGGGTGTCACAATGTCATTATGCATAATCATTCCACGTTTGTGCTCGGGTATCTGCTCTTATATGGATATGATGTGAGTGGCAGAGCTTTTGAGATGCGGGTGATTGGACTTACGGCGGGAATGCTTGTGTGCATGGCGGTTTTTTATAAAAATCAGAAAAACAGACCTTATCGCAGAACATTTAAGGATTTATTCCGGGAATTTGATGTTCGGTCTGCGAGAAACCAATGGTATCTGAAACTGACACTGATCGTCTCAAGTGCAATGCTGATCGTTTCACTGCTTGGACTTCCGAGAGCAATGTGGGCAGGGATCGCATGTATGTCAGTCTGCCTTCCATTTACAGAGGATGGAAAAATGAGGGCGGTAGACAGGGGCGTGTTTAATATTGCCGGATGTGCGCTGTTTCTCGTCCTTTATCTGATACTGCCGGAGTCAGGAAGAAGTATGATTGGAATTATTGGTGGAATCGGCGTGGGTTATTCTGCCGGATATAAATGGCAGACGGTTTTTAACACGTTTGGAGCGCTTGCAATTGCAGCTTCATTGTTCGGACTGCCGATGGCGCTGCTGCTTCGGACAGGAATCAATGTGACTGCCTCTCTTTATACAGTGGTTTGTAATGTCGTATATGATAAATTGCATGGCAAAAGAGCAGAAATCGCAGAAAACCTCGTAAAACCATAAAAAACACTGGTATTTTGCAAAAGTGTGTGCTATAATCCTAGAATGACTGCGATAGTCGTAGTACGCCCATTTTTAGGCAGAGCCAGAAAAACCGCGGGTTTATGCGACTTTGGACGTGGCTCGATTAGCGCATTAAGCGTGAAATGTACATGGATATTTTATATATATAAGGAGGAAAATCATTATAATGAGTGTACAGGTTGAAAAATTAGAAAAAAACATGGCAAAACTTACTGTTGAAGTACCAGCAGAAGAAGTAGAAAAAGCTTTACAGGCTGCTTACATGAAAGAGAAGAACAAAATCAGCATCCCTGGTTTCCGTAAAGGTAAAGTTCCAAGAGCTATGATCGAGAAAATGTACGGTACAGCTGTATTTTATGAAGAAGCAGCAAACATCTTAATTCAGGATAACTATGCAGCAGCTATGGAAGAGAGCAAAGAGGATATCGTTTCCAGACCAACAATCGACGTTGTTCAGATCGAATCTGGAAAACCTTTCATCTTCACAGCAGAAGTAGCTGTAAGACCAGAAGTAACACTTGGAAAATACAAAGGTGTTCAGGTAACTAAGATTGACACAACTGTAACAGACGAAGAAGTAGAAGCAGCACTTGAGAAAGAGCAGCAGAAGAACTCCAGAACTGTAACTGTAACAGACAGACCAGTTGCAAACGGTGATACAGCAGTCATCGATTTCGAAGGATTTGTTGACGGCATTGCATTTGAAGGTGGTAAAGGAGAGAATCATCCATTAGAGATCGGTTCCCACTCTTTCATCGATACATTCGAAGATCAGTTAGTAGGACACAATGCAGGGGATGAAGTAGAAGTTAACGTTACTTTCCCAGAGAAATATCAGGCAGCTGATTTAGCTGGAAAACCAGCCGTATTCAAAGTTAAGATCAACGAGATCAAAGCAAAAGAACTTCCAGAATTAAATGATGAATTTGCTTCTGAAGTATCTGAGTTTGATACATTAGCTGAGTACAAAGAAGACTTAAGAAAACATCTTGAAGTTGAGAAAGAGAACGAAGCAAAACGTACAAAAGAAGATGAAGCAATCAAGAAGATCATCGACAAATCCACAATGGAGATCCCGGAAGCTATGATCGAGACACAGTGCGAGAACATGATCAATGAGTTCGCACAGAGAATCGCACAGAGCGGTCTTTCCATGGAGCAGTACATGCAGTTCTCCGGTATGACAATCGACGGATTAAAAGAGCAGGTTCGTCCAGAAGCTGAGACTCGTATCAAGAGCAGCCTTGTATTAGAGCAGATCGCAAAAGAAGAGAACATCGAAGTTTCTGAAGATGAGATCAATGCAGAAGTTGAGAAGATGGCAGCTCAGTACGGAATGGAAGCTGACAAGTTAAAAGAGTACTTAGGAGAAGCTGAGAAAGAATCCATTAAGAGAGATTTATCTGTGACAAAAGCAGTTGACTTAATTATGGAGAACGTAAAAGAAAGAGCAAAAGCTAAGACAAAGAAAGAAAAAGAAGCTGAAGCAGAAGAAGGAACAGAAGAATAATTCCGGCAGCGTACAGCAGACAGAGGATTGCATATAATATGCAGACCGGAAATATCACAGACTGGCTCTTATGAGCCGGTCTGTTTGAGATTTATGGCAGAATGCATTTGATGAGAAAAAAGTTCAGTATTTTTTAAAATTCGAACAAGATATTAATTTTTCATAAAACATGTTTTTTTCCTATTCCAACGTCTCTGCATTTGTGGGATAATATTTATCAGTGCAGTGTATGACCGATATATTGCAATAGTGAAAGAAGTGCGGATCCCATGATAGTGCGATCCAGATCATATTTATGAAAAGAAAGGGCAGGTAAGAGATATGAGTTTAGTACCTTACGTCATTGAACAGACAAGCAGAGGAGAGCGTAATTACGATATTTACTCCAGATTATTAAAAGATAGAATTATTTTCCTGGGAGAAGAAGTGAATGAGACAACAGCAAGCCTTGTGGTTGCACAGTTACTTTTCTTAGAGTCCGAGGATCCTGGAAAAGATATTCATTTATATATCAATTCCCCAGGTGGAATGGTAACAGCAGGTCTTGCTATTTATGATACGATGCAGTACATCAAATGTGATGTATCTACTATCTGTATCGGTATGGCCGCCAGCATGGGAGCATTTTTACTTGCAGGTGGAGCAAAGGGCAAGAGACTTGCACTTCCGAATGCAGAGATTATGATCCATCAGCCATCCGGCGGAGCAAAAGGTCAGGCAACCGAGATTCAGATCGCAGCAGAGAATATTTTAAAGACAAAGAAAAAATTAAATGAAATTTTAGCTGCAAACACCGGAAAACCATATGATGTGATTGCAGCGGACACAGAGAGAGATCATTACATGTCCGCTCAGGAAGCAATGGAATACGGACTGATCGATAATGTGATCACAAGCCGCTAATAAATAGAGACATTGGAGAATAAGAAATGACAGGAAGAAATGACGAGAGACTGCGCTGCTCATTTTGCGGTAAGACTCAGGATCAGGTTCGCAAATTGATTGCGGGACCAAACGGAGCCTATATCTGCGATGAGTGTGTCGATGTTTGCGCCGAGATTATAGACGAAGAGTTGGAGAATGATGAATTTGACGGAAATCAGGAAGAGCCTGCGGAGCAGATCAATCTGATCAAGCCGGAGGAGATGAAGGCATTTTTAGATGAGTACGTCATTGGCCAGGATAAGGCGAAGAAAGTTTTGTCCGTTGCAGTTTATAATCATTACAAGAGAATTATGGCAGGATCAGATTCAGATGTAGAATTGCAGAAGAGTAATATTCTTATGCTCGGACCAACCGGTTCCGGTAAAACACTTTTGGCACAGACTTTGGCGAGAGTGTTGAATGTTCCGTTTGCAATCGCAGATGCAACCACACTTACCGAGGCAGGTTATGTGGGTGAAGATGTCGAGAATATCCTTTTGAAATTGATCCAGGCTGCTGATTATGATATTGAGCGTGCACAGCACGGTATCATTTACATTGATGAGATTGACAAGATTACAAAAAAATCTGAGAACGTTTCCATCACAAGAGACGTTTCCGGCGAGGGTGTACAGCAGGCGTTACTTAAGATTTTAGAGGGAACGGTTGCTTCTGTTCCGCCACAGGGTGGAAGAAAACATCCGCAGCAGGAACTGATCCCGATTGATACTACCAATATTTTATTTATCTGTGGTGGTGCTTTTGATGGATTAGAGAAGATCATTGAGACACGTCTCGACCAGAAATCCATTGGATTTAATGCAGAAGTACACGCCAAAGATGAGTACAATGTAGGGGAAGTATTAAAACATGTACTTCCACAGGATTTTGTGAAATTCGGACTCATCCCTGAATTTATCGGTCGTGTGCCGGTAACCGTAACACTGGATATGTTAGATAAGGATGCGATGATCCGTATCTTATGCGAGCCGAAGAATGCACTTGTAAAACAGTACAAAAAGCTGTTTGAATTAGACGGTGTCAGTCTGGAATTTGACAAGGATGCACTCGAAGCAATCGTGGACAAAGCGCTTGAGAGAAAGACCGGAGCGCGTGGTCTTCGTGCAATCATGGAGGCTGTTACATTAGATCTGATGTATCATATTCCATCCGATGAGAGCATTACAAGATGTGAGATCACCAAAGAAGATGTAGAAAAGAATCTTGCAATTGAAGAGAAAGAAGAAAAAGCACTTGTTGAGAAGTTAGAACAGGCTTCTTAAACAAAAGATAACAGCAGGAAAAGCTGTTACAGATAAAGGAATTATAGAAAATGGATACAATGATTATGAAAATGCCTGCAGTTGCCCTTCGTGGAATGGTGATCCTGCCGGGAATGGTAGCCCATTTTGACGTAAGCCGTGCAAAATCCATCAAGGCAGTGGAAGAGGCGATGATGGATGAGCAGAAGATTTTTCTTGTGGCACAGAAAGATGTGGAACAGGAAAATCCTGATATCGAGGACTTATTTAAGATCGGGATCATTGCTGAGGTAAAGCAGGTAATTAAGTTACAAAATAATATTGTACGCATTTTGGTAGAAGGGAAAGAGCGGGCAGAATTGTCCGCTTTTCTTGAAAATCCGGACTATCTGCTTGCGGAGATCATTCGATTTGACGAGGAAGTGGATGACGGACTGCCAGAAGAAGCGAAGGAGGCAATGCTTCGGAGCATTCAGGAGACATTTGGTAAATATGTGGTCGTCAATCCCAAAATGGGAAAAGAGCTGCAACGCCAGTTAAGTGAGATCACAGATCTGGAAAAACTGATGAATCAGCTTGCCAACAGCCTTCCGGTACATTTTGAGGAAAAACAGAAAATCTTAGATGCGGTTTCTATGACCGAACGTTATGAGGTTCTGATGGCACTCTTATTAAAAGAGATCGAGATCATAGCCATCAAGAATGATTTTCAGGCGAAAGTCAAGGCGCATGTGGATAAAAACCAGAAAGAATATCTGCTGAGAGAGCAGATGAAAGTAATCCGTGAGGAGCTTGGCGAAGATAATACGGAATCAGACGCAGATCACTTTATGGATGCTCTGGGCAAAATCAAGGCAGACAAAGAAGTAAAAGAGAAGATCAAAAAAGAGATCGACCGTTTTAAAAATATCAGCTCCAGCTCCTCAGAGAGCGCTGTGGCGCGAGGGTATATTGAAACACTTTTGGAGCTTCCGTGGAGTAAGACATCCAGAGATAACAAGGATCTGAAGAATGCCGAGCAGATTTTAAATGCGGATCATTACGGCCTGGAAAAAGTAAAAGAGCGTATGTTGGAATTTCTGGCTGTCCGCAATCTCACCAGCAAGGGCGAAAGCCCGATCATCTGTCTGGTAGGACCGCCGGGAACCGGTAAAACGAGTATTGCCCGGTCCGTTGCAAAAGCGTTAGATAAAAAATATGTGCGGATCAGTCTCGGCGGTGTCCGGGATGAGGCAGAAATCCGCGGCCACCGAAGAACTTATGTCGGAGCAATGCCGGGACGTATCGTGAACGGACTGCGCAGCGCGGGCGTGAAAAATCCGCTCATGCTGTTAGATGAGATCGATAAGATGAGCAGCGATTACAAAGGGGATACGGCGTCTGCATTGCTGGAAGTGCTTGATGCGGAGCAGAATAAGAAGTTCCGGGATCATTATGTCGAGATACCGATCGATCTTTCAGAAGTGCTGTTTATTGCAACAGCAAACTCGGTGCAGGATATCCCAAGACCGCTGTTAGACCGTATGGAACTGATCGAGGTGACCAGCTACACAGAGAATGAGAAGCTTCATATTGCAAAAGAGCATCTGCTCACAAAGCAGATGGAGCGCAATGGGATCAGACCGGAACAGCTCGCCATCACAGACAAAGCGATGGCAAAGATTATCAGTGGTTACACAAGGGAAGCCGGTGTGCGTAATCTTGAACGTAAGCTTGGTGAGATCTGCAGAAAAGCAGCAAGACCGCTTTACGAGGGAGAAAAAGAGAAGATTAAAGTTACAGAACAGAATCTTGAAAAGTTCCTCGGCAAAGAGAAATACAGTTTTGATAAAAAAAATGATACGGATGAAGTAGGAATCGTCCGTGGACTTGCATGGACAAGCGTTGGTGGAGATACTTTAGAGATTGAAGTCAACATCATGCCGGGAAAAGGTGAGTTCCAGCTGACCGGACAGCTGGGAGATGTGATGAAGGAATCTGCACAGGCGGGAATCAGCTATATTCGTTCTGTCAGTGAAGAGTATCATATTCCGAAAAAGTTTTTCCAGGAGAATGACATCCATATCCACATCCCGGAGGGTGCAGTGCCGAAGGATGGACCGTCTGCCGGAATCACGATGGCGACAGCCATGTTGTCGGCGATCACGAAGACACCGGTCCGCGCTGATGTCGCAATGACAGGTGAGATCACACTTCGCGGCCGTGTGCTTCCAATCGGTGGACTGAAGGAAAAAACACTGGCAGCCAAAAATGCAGGAATTAAGACCATCTGTGTGCCAAAGAAGAATGAGAAGGATATAGATGAGATTTCACCGGAGATCAAAAAAGGTCTGAAAATCGTGTTTGTGGAGCAGATGAAAGACGTGCTGGATGTGGCGTTTGTAAAGAAGTGAATTAAGAAGAGGAAAAGACAATGGTAATTAGAAGTGTAAATTTGGAGACTGTCTGTGGTATCACAAGTAAAATACCGGACAATCCATTTAATGAAGTGGCATTTGCAGGAAAGTCAAATGTAGGAAAATCATCCATGATCAATGCGCTGTTAAACCGCAAGTCGCTCGCAAGGACGTCGGCGCAGCCGGGAAAGACGCAGACCATCAATTTTTACAATGTCAATGATGCCATGTATCTGGTCGATCTGCCTGGTTATGGATATGCGAAGACCTCTGCCAGTGAGAAGGAAAAATGGGGAAAAATGATCGAGAATTATCTCCATACCTCAAAAAAACTGCAGGCAGTCTTTTTGCTGATCGATATCCGCCATGATCCGTCTGCAAACGATAAAATGATGTATGACTGGATGGTTTATCAGGGATTTACACCGATTATCATTGCCACAAAGCTTGATAAGATCAAACGAAGCCAGATCCAGAAGAATGTAAAAGCAATCCGCGAAGGTCTGAAAGTAAAGCCGGGTACGGTGATCATTCCATTCTCCTCCGAGACGAAGCAGGGAAGAGATGAACTCTGGGAGGTTATCGATTCCTTTGTTCTGCCACAGGAGGAAACTGAGAAAGAAGATAAATAACAGTTTGCAGAATGCCTGTGGCCTGTAATGTAAAAATGACATTGCACTGCAAAATCGTTCATGGTAAAATAGCAGTATAAGTGTCAGACAAGACAAAAGCAGCCGGAGATACTTTCCGGCTATTCTGTGAATATAAAGGCGCATCGGAGGATGGTAGAGATGAAAAAGAAGAAAATTGTGATTGCTCTTGGACATGAAGCATTGGGAACAACACTTCCTGAACAGAAAGAGGCAACGAAACGAACAGCAAAGGCAGTGGCAGATTTTATCCGTGAAGATTATCAGGTTGTGATCACACACAGCAACGGACCACAGATTGGTATGATCCATACTGCTATGAATGAATTTTGTAAATTATATCCGGAATATACTGCAACACCAATGTCTGTATGTTCTGCAATGAGTCAGGGATATATCGGTTACGATTTACAGAATGCGATCCGTGCGGAATTATTGAACAAGGGAATCTATAAACCCGTTTCTACGATCCTTACACAGGTTGTGGTTGATCCATATGACGAGGCGTTTTACAAACCAAGCAAAGTCATTGGACGTGTGCTGACGGAAGAGGAAGCAGAGGCAGAGGAGAAAAAAGGAAATCACGTTGTCAAAACAGAAGGCGGGTACAGACGAATCGTTGCAGCGCCAAAGCCAATGGATATCGTGGAGATCGATGCGGTCAAAGCATTGTCCGATGCTGACCAGATCGTAGTTGCCTGTGGAGGCGGCGGCATCCCGGTATTAATGCAGGATAACAACTTAAAGGGTGCCAGTGCTGTTATTGAAAAAGACCTTGCAGCAGGAAAACTGGCAGAACTTCTGGATGCAGACATGCTTGTTATTTTGACAAGTGTTGACAATGTATGCTTAAATTATGGACAGCCGGATGAAAAACCATTATCAACCATGACTGTTGCAGAAGCAAAGAAATACATGGAGCAGGGACAGTTTGGTGAGGGCGATATGCTTCCTAAGATAGAGGCAGCCATCAACTTTATCGGTGACTCTGCGATCAGGTCCGTTCTGATCACAAAATTGAACAAAGATGGTTCAAATATCCATGGCGGTATGGGAACCATGATCACAAAATAATTTTTTTGACATAATGTTTACAAAAAAGAGCAGGTTTTTTTACAAAAGAAAGCTTGCTTTTTTTATGTTTATTTCGTATAATCTCTCCGTAGATGGAGTCGCCGTACCAAAGAAGAAACTTAAAATTTATTATACATTTTTCACAAGAATACGAATAAAAACGGAGAGAAGAGACTGTATTATTGTGAAAAGTGTATAAGTTTTAAGTTTTGCAGAGATTGGTTCGTCGGCTTCGTGCTGGTTTAAGGAGATTGTTAAAACTATAACAGAAATCAGGAGAGGCATACGCATTTCGAATGAATAAAAATCAGCAGGAACACTTGAAAAATGAAACCATAAAAAGAAAGGAAGAATTTATGACAAGAAGAACAAAAATTATCTGTACGTTAGGACCATCCACCGACAATGAAGCGGTGATGAGAGCATTGATCGAAGAGGGAATGAACGTTGCACGTTTCAATTTTTCGCATGGACCGCATGATGAGCAGATGGGAAGATTAAAAATGCTCCGCAAACTGCGCAAAGAATTGGGAAAATATGTTGCAGCTTTACTTGATACAAAGGGACCGGAAATCCGTCTCGTAGAATTTGAAAAAGGAAAAACAGAGTTAAAGACAGGCCAGACTTTTACACTGACAACCGATGATATTCTTGGAACAGATGAGCGCGTATCCATCACTTACAAAAATCTTGCAGATGATGTAAAGCCGGGCGATCATATTCTGATCGATGATGGTCTGGTAGGTCTGGAAGTTGTAGAGATCAAACCGGTTGCAAAACCAGTGAATACCAAGGTCAACGCAAGAGATATTGTCTGTAAAGTGTTAAATGATGGTGTGATTTCCAATAAAAAAGGCGTGAACGTTCCGAACGTTGACCTCACGATGCCATTTATCAGTGAAAAAGATTACGGAGATATCTGTTTTGCGGTAGAAAATGATTATGATTTTATCGCAGCTTCCTTTGTCCGTACCGCAGAGGATGTTATGGAAATCCGCAAAATCCTTGCGGAAAAAGGCGGCGAGGATATTAAGATCATTTCCAAGATCGAGAACATGCAGGGTGTCCGCAATATCGATGACATCATCCGTGTGTCCGATGGTATCATGGTGGCGCGTGGTGACATGGGTGTTGAAATCCCGTTAGAAGATGTTCCGGTTATGCAGAAAATGATCATCAAAAAAGTATGTGAGGCTGGAAAAATCGTTATTACAGCAACTCAGATGTTAGATTCCATGATGAAACATCCAAGACCAACAAGAGCAGAGTCCACAGACGTTGCAAATGCTATTTATGACGGAACGAGTGCGATCATGTTATCCGGAGAGACTGCTGCAGGAATGTATCCAATTGAAGCTGTAAAAACAATGGTCCGTATTGCAACCCGCACAGAGCAGGATATTAACTATTTACAGAGATTCAGACAGCGCAGGACAATGTGTAACCCGGATGTGACGAACGCAATTTCACATGCTACCTGTACGATGGCAGGCGATTTAAGCGCAGCAGCAATCGTGACGGTAACAAAGTCCGGACGTACTGCGAGAATGATCTCCAAATACCGTCCAAACTGCACGATCATCGGCGAGTGTCTGACAGAAAAGGTATGCCGTCAGTTAAACCTTGAGTGGGGTGTAGAACCGATTCTTATCACAGAGGAACAGGATGCAAGCCAGTTGTTTGAAAAGGCAGTTGATGTGGCAGAGACGGCAGGATTTGTTTCCAAAGGGGAATTAGTCGTCCTGACAGGTGGCGTTCCACTTGGTGTATCCGGTACAACGAACCTCATCAAAGTACAGGTCGCAGGACATATCCTTGTGACAGGAAAAGGGTTAAACGGAAAGAAAATTTCCGGAAATCTGTGTGTGTGCCACAGCAATGAAGATTTAAAAAGCTTCAAAGACGGTGATATCATTGTCGCAGCAGACACCACAAATGAAATGATGGCACAGATGCGTCAGGCTTCCGCACTGATCGTAGAAGCAGAGGGTGCAAACTGTCATGCAGCAATCGCAGGGTTAAGCCTTGATATTCCGGTTCTTATCGCAGCTAAAAATGCATTGGATGTCTTAAAGACCAGTGCTTACGTTGAAGTGGACTGCGAGAGCGGGGTTGTAAGTGCGAACTAAACCGGAATTTAACTTATGAACTGCCGCTTGTAGATGGTGGCACGGATTTCCACAGGTTATGTTAATTGCATGCCAACAAAGTGCATAGAAATATAAAAAATAGAACTGTTTGTTTTCAGGACCGGCCGCTCCCAAAATCCTGAAAACAAATCAGTTCTATTTTTTATTGATCCAAGGCTGTGTGGCATGCAACATTCAGGCTGTGAAAATCCGTCAATCCAGGTTACAAGCGGCAGAACCCAAAGTTAACCAGAGGTTCATAACGTAAATGAAAGAAAAACGGTACAGACGAAATATGATGTTTCTGTTCGCCGGGCATTTCGCTGGGCTTCTGAACAACAATCATGTTCAGCTGAAGCTTCCATGATTGTTAGAATCCCAGCTCCATGGCTCACGAAGGAAATCATATTTGTCTGTACCGTTTTTCTTTCATTTACGCTGTGAATGACTTGTGAGAGGACGCTTATACATGCCCAATTTACGCTATGAATTGCACCACAAAATCTGCAATTAACATAACCTCAGGAAATCCGTAACACCACCTGCAAGCGGCAGTTCATAATCTAAAAAGTCTTTGAAACAAAGAATGATATATTTAAATTCTTTGAACATAAGACTATAATGAACATATACTCTTGATATATAAGAATATGTCTTAGAAGTTAGGAAAAAGTGCAATTATGATCACATATATTTGCCACAATAAAAATGACAAAACAGGTGAGAATCTGCCATGTACAAATAATCGATGTGAGACAAGTATATGTCCTAGTTGTGGCGGACGGTCAGATGCCATTTCAGAGATTTTCTGGTGTCCAGAATGTCAGGTGCCGATTTACGAGAAGAATTGTCCGGTTTGTGGACAGGAAGGCAAAAAGCTGACCAGTGATGTAAGACCGGTATTTCCGTAAGAACGCCTGCTTTTAGAAATCATTTTGGAAAAGCCGTTTGCATTTGAAAAAGATTCTGTCTGGAACGGCAACGGAAATAATTATTTTGTAAATGGGAAAAAAATTAAATTTTCTGTCAAAGACCTGAAAAATAAGGATGCAGATGTAATTCGAAAGCAATATGAAGAATTAAAAGCGCAGAATACTTATCAGTATTTTGAAAAACAGATGGAACGTTTTATTTTGTGCAATAAAGAACGATATAACCGGATCGTGGAAGAGGCGAAGGGGTATATCAGAAGCATGACAGAGAATTTTGATATCACAGATATGTTTGTCTCGTTCAGCGGAGGAAAGGATTCTACTGTCACAGCAGATCTGGTGACACGTGCTTTAAGCAATCCACAGATCATGCATATTTTTGCATAAAGAAAACGCAGAACTATATCTGCTCATGTGCAATAAATTTAATAATATTGCTCATGAATTGATTTCAGAAGCAGAATTTTGTGATATTCATGTTAGATTTGTTAAGGTAATTAAAAAACTTGATAAGGACGATAAAAAGAATGTTATTGATATAAAGACGCAGTTCGATAGCATCATTACAGAACTTGATATGATACAAAAGGAATCGAAGTATGTAGGAACAAGCAAAGTATTTCAAGTAGAGCGCGGGCGTGTGTATAATGCAGATGAGTTCGAGGCAAGCGGACTAAAGAATATTACAAAATATGATGAATCTTCAAAAGAACAAAGCAATAAAGAGTATAAAGCCAGATAGTTGTGAGGGCGTGGGAGAAATCCTGCGTCCTTTTTTAATGCCGGTCTGTTGCAATACAGAACATTAATTCGATGTGCAAGAGATGATTATTGGACAGTATAAAGTGCTATAAATAAAGCATAAGGAACAGATGGAACAAATGATGATAAATGAGTTAAAGATGAGCTTTTACGGAGGTGGCAGTTATGCATATACTAGCGTTTATTTTAATATTTATTGTCGGTTCAATAATTGCCGCTTGTGATGGAGATTATTCGGGAATAGCTGCAATCGGTAAGTTTGTAGGATTTTTTGTATTGTTATTCGCAGTATTATGGTTATTTACCCAGCCTGTTTTATTGATAATTGCTATTGTGGTACTGGTTTTAATTGTGATAGCTTTCTCTGCAAAGTAGCATAGGCAGATTAAATATAATGGTGTACCAACATTAGGACTTGCAGTAATTATATATCTTCTCTTATATGGTTATTTATGGTATCATATAAGAGAAGTTTTTAGTTTTATCGGGGAGTTAGGAGGTGCGATATGCCTAAATCGTCAAATCAGAAATTGAAATTGATATATCTTATGAAAATTCTATTGGAACGGACGGATGAAACGCACAGTATTACTATGCCGGAGATTATTGAAGCACTCGCTGCGTATGACATAAGTGCGGAACGCAAAAGTTTGTATAATGATATTGAAAATTTAAGAGTGTATGGTCTGGATGTTATAGGAACGCAGGAAGACAGGACATATTCCTATCATATAGGGAACCGGCAGTTTGAACTTGCAGAATTAAAATTATTGGTTGATTCTGTGCAGTCAGCAAAATTTATAACAGCTAAGAAGTCAAATGAACTTATAAAAAAGATAGAAGGGCTTGCCAGTAAGTACGAAGCATCACAGCTACACAGGCAGGTATTTGTGGCTGGTCGTGTAAAGACGATGAATGAGAGTATTTATTACAATGTTGACAGGATACATACAGCAATAGCAGAAAATTCGAGGATAACATTCCAGTATTTTCAATGGAACGTTGACAAGAAGATGGAACTGCGCCATGATGGAGCACTTTACGAGGTCAGTCCATGGTCATTATCCTGGGATGATGAAAATTATTACTTAATTGCGTATGACAGTAATGAGGAAATAATTAAACATTTTCGTGTAGATAAAATGCTTTATATCAAGTCAAACGGCAAAGGAAGAGAAGGAAGGCAGGCATTCAAATCATTTGATATGGCTGCATATGCCAGAAAAATGTTTGGCATGTATGGAGGTAAAGAAGAGTGGGTGCGCATTGAGTGCGACAATTCTTTTGCTGGTGTAATGATAGACCGCTTTGGAAAAGATGTGTCAATGATCAGATTGGATGATAAACGCTTTGTAGTCAATGTTGAGGTTGCAGTCAGCAGGCAGTTTTTAGCGTGGATCATAGGTCTTGGTGATGGAGTAACGCTTGCTGGACCAGATAATGTTGTTGAAATGATGAATGCTGAAATTGACAGATTGATAAAACAATATAAAAAATAAGAACAAAAATTCGATATGCGAGGTGTGTTTATGGGACACCTTAGTTTTTATAATAAGAATCAGATAAGAGATAAATTCTTACTGGTTCTTATTTTTTTGAAACAGGTGAGGTGGCAGTCAAAACAAAAGTTCGATATACAAGGGATGATTATAGGACAGCATAAGTAGTACTATATAATCAGAAAAAAACGAATAACCTTGATAATTCTTGATTACAGGAGGTATGGCAATGAAAAATTGGATGGATTTAAATGGCGATGGCAAAATAGATGGCGCGGAAATGATGTTTGCAGGAGAAATGCTTTGCACCAGCAGGGAAGAACATGAAGCATTATTTGGAAATGCCGGAGACTTCGATGATGACACAAGGGAGGATTTTGAGATTGATGCTATGGCAGCAGGACTTGATGTAGATGAATTAGAACTTATGGATCCTGATGACAGAGCAGAGGCATTGGAAGAAGCAGGGTTAGACCCGGATGATTATGATTTTGACTGATTTTTTTGCAAGGGAGGCTGATTTGTATGAGAAAAAATTCATTCGGACAGGTACTGGCAATATTCTTTGTGATAATAGGTGTTCTGTATGTAATAGGTTCAATAGGTGAAGCAAGTGAGCCTAAGTGCATTAAGTCAGGATGTGATAATAAGCAGGCAAGTGGAAGCAGTTATTGTTATATGCATAAACCATATACGGGAAGCAGTACATCCCATAGCAGTTCTTCATATAGTAATAAATCGTCTGGCAGTACTTCCAAGAGTAGTACAAGTAGCTCTGGTTCAAGCAGTAGTTACAAAAGTAAATCAAATTCCACAAACAAGTCATCCTATAGCAGTGGCACAAAGAAAAGTACAACAACAAAGAAGAGCACATATGACTCTTATGATGATGGCTATGATGATATTTATATGGATGGCGATTATGACTATGACAGATATGAAAGTGACAGCGATTATGCTGATGGTGTAGATGATGCAATGGATGAGTACGGAGAAGATTGGTAAAGCTGAAAGCATACTGCCACCGGTATAGATGATGCGACAGAAAAGATGCTTCTCTGGTTGATAAAAAAGTATATAAAAAGTATAATAAAAAAACACCTTAATTTCTTAAGGTGAGTTTAAATCTTAAATGCACACACTGTGCAGCTGGAAAAACCAGTGGATTGAATAAATTTTTATTTGAACTCGCAGTGTAAATTCGTAGGGGAACTACGATTTACAATTGCATAATAACGCAAAAAAGGAGATTTGTCAAATGAAACAGGGGAAAAGGGGTTATTATTTAGGACTGGATATTGGCACGGATTCAATAGGATATGCTGTTACAGATGAGCAATATCATTTATTAAGATTTCACGGAAATGATGTATGGGGAAGCCATGTGTTTGATTCTGCATCATTGTGCGATGAACGTAGAGGGTTTCGGTCTGCAAGACGAAGATTAGATCGTCGCCAACAGAGAGTGAAACTTCTTCAGGAGATTTTTGCTAAAGAAATAGCAAATATTGATCCCCGATTTTTTATTAGATTATCAGAAAGCTATCGTTGGAGAGATGATACGGATGATCGATATATTTATTTTAACGAAGAGGAATATACAGACATTCAATACATGAGAGATTATCCTACAATTCATCATTTGATTTGTGAATTGATGGAGAATGAAGAAGAGCATGATATACGTCTGGTTTATTTAGCTTGCGCATGGCTGGTGGCTCACAGAGGGCATTTTCTGAGTCAGTTGAGTGTTGATAACATAGATTCTTTAATTGACATAGAGTCTGTTTACCAAAAGTTTTTACATTTTTTTATAGATAATGGTTGTGAAAATCCATGGATACAAGATGCTGAATTAGTTGGTGGAATACTAAAGGAGCATATTGGTGTTACTGAGAAACACAATCGACTTGGAGAAATTATGCTTGGCAATAGAAAACCAAGCAAAGATGTGAGGGATACCTTTTTATATAGTGAGTATTGTATCATTCGTTTGCTGGCTGGAGGAACTTGTAAACTTCGTGATTTATACGGAAAAGAAGAATATGAAGATTTTGGTTCAGTTTCTCTTGAGATGGATGATGATAAACTAGCTGAAATAATGATCAATATTGGGGAAGATTATGAGTTGATTGCTGTCTTGAGAAGCCTTCATGATTGGAGTGTTTTGGCAGATATTTTGGATGGACAAAATGGACTTACTAATATCTCGACAGCAAAGGTTGCAATATATGAACAACATAAAAAAGATCTTGCTACACTGAAATATTTTATTAGAAAATATTGTCCTGAGAAGTATAATGCTATTTTTAAAGATGCAAGAGAAGATAATTATGTGGCTTATTCTTATCATTATAATAATAAATTGGATGGTCAGATAAAAAAGAAAGCAGATACAGAAACATTTTCAAAATTCCTGATCAAAATAATAAATTCAATAAAACCCGATAAAGAAGATGAAATTATTTATCAGGATATGGACAATAGATTGGGATTGCGTCAATTCTTACCAAAACAGAGAAATACAGATAACCGAGTAATTCCACATCAATTATATGAGTATGAACTAAAGAAAATTTTGGAGAATGCTGCCAAATATTTGCCATTTTTGAATCAAAAAGAGGATGGTATTTCGAATACAGAGAAAATAATCAGTATTTTTAAATTTAAGATTCCATATTATGTAGGACCTTTAAATAAGCATTCTGAGTTTGCATGGATAGATCGCAAATCAGGAAAGATTTTGCCATGGAATTATGAAAATATGATTGATGATGATGCAAGTGAAGAGGCATTTATTAAGAAAATGACTAATCAGTGTACATATCTTCCAGGAGAATCAGTATTGCCAAAAGATTCACTGTGTTATCAGAAATTCATGGTACTCAATGAAATAAATAATATAAAAGTGGATGGCAGAAAGATTTCTGTAGGAGCTAAGCAGGGAATTTATTCTGATTTGTTTTTAAAATATAAAAAAGTGAAAAGAAGTCAGATAGAGGAGTATCTGATCAGTAATGGGCAGTTGGAAAAAAATCGCAGGGAAACTCTAAGTGGTATTGATATTCAAATCAAGTCGTCTTTGTCGTCACATATAGCATTTCGAAGACTATTGGAACAAAAGATATTAAATGAAGCAGATGTAGAAAGAATCATTGAAAGAGCTTCTTATGCAGAAGATAAGGGACGTGTTGCAAAGTGGCTAAGAGCGAAATATCCTCATTTAACGGAAGCTGATATTAAATATATCTGTAAAGTCAAAATTAAAGATTTTGGAAGATTGTCACGTACATTTTTGACAGGGATAGAGGGGGCATGTAAAGAAACAGGAGAAGTGGCAACTATCATCAGTATGATGTGGGAAAGTAACGATAATTTGATGGAACTTTTGTCAGAACGATATACTTTTGCTGATACAATTTTGGAGTTTAAATCAGATTATTATACAGAAAGAAAACAAACACTGTCAGAACGTCTGGATGAAATGTATGTCTCTAATGCGGTAAGAAGACCGATTTATCGTACGCTTGATATAGTAAAAGATTTAGAGAAAGCTTTTGGAAAACCAGAGAAAATTTTTATCGAGATGACCAGAGGTGCTATGCCGGAACTAAAAGGAAAAAGGACAAAATCACGTCAGCAGCAGTTGTTAGAGTACTACGATAAATGTAAAGAGGAAGATGCTAGAGATTTAAAGCAGCAATTGGAAGCATTAGGTGAATATGTTGATAACAAATTACAGAGTGACAGATTATTTTTGTACTTTATGCAGTTTGGAAAATGTGCATACAGTGGAGTGCCGATTTCTCTGGAACAGTTGATGGCTGGATCAAAAGAGTATGATATAGACCATATTTATCCACAGGCGTACGTCAAAGACGACAGTATTATCAATAATAAAGTATTAGTGCTGTCTGTTGCCAATGGAGAAAAAAAGGATGTTTATCCTATCAAATCAGAGATTCGTAACAAGATGCAGAAAACATGGTCATTTTGGCATCATGTCGGAACAATATCAGATGAGAAGTACAAGCGATTGATTCGTTCCACTCCATTTACAGAAGATGAAAAATATGGATTTATTAATCGCCAGTTGACTGAAACATCACAATCAACAAAAGTAGTAGCAGAGTTACTGAAGGAGAGATATCCGGAGGCAGAGATTGTATATTCAAAAGCTGGATTAATATCGGATTTTCGTCATGAATTTGATCTATATAAATCACGAAGTTACAATGATTTGCATCATGCGGTAGATGCATATCTGAACATTGTTGTAGGAAACGTATATCATATGCGTTTCTCCCGTCAGTGGTTTAATGTAAACTCATCCTATAGCATAAAAACAAAAACTCTTTTTACTCATACTGTTAACTGTAACGGAAAAGAAGTGTGGAACAATGATATGCTGCAAGGAGTTTTAAAAACAGCAAAGAAAAATACTGCACATTTTACGAAGCATGCAACATTTAAAACAGGAGGACTATTTGATCAAAATCCAGTAAAAAAAGCACCGGGGCTTACTCCATTAAAAGCCGGTCTTCCTACTGAGAAATATGGTGGATATAATAAGGCGGGTGTTATGTTTTTTATACCGGTCAGATATAAGAGTGGAAAAAAGACAGTGTTGATGGTGCTATCAGTCGAATTGTTATACGGTAATCGTTTCTTAGAGGATGAAATATTTGCAAAAGAATATGCAAAAGACCGTTTGCAACGTATTATAGGAAAATCAGTGGATGAAATAGATTTCCCTATAGGAATGCGACCTTGGAAAGTAAATACGATACTGTCTTTAGATGGATTCCGTATATGCATTACCGGTAATGCAAGTGGTGGAAAATGTTTGATAGCACAGCCAATTATGCAATTTTCTTCTGATGAATATTGGAAATATTATTTAAAGAAGGTAGAGAAATTTGTAGAAAAGGTTAAGAATAATTCAAGCTATGTTTATGATGTTGATTATGATGCGGTGCAACATGAAGATAATTTGAAATTATACGATTTATATTTAGATAAGCTACAGAATTCTATATATCGAAAGAGAATAAACGCACCAATACAGACACTTATAGAGGGACGAGAAAAATTTATAGACTGTAGTGTGATAGAACAGTGTCAGGTTCTGCTGAATATTCATCAGGTATTTGGAAGAATGACATCAGGGTGCGATTTGACATTAATCGGTGGGAAATCACATAGTGCAGCAACGGTTAGTTTTAGTAGTACAATTTCAAATTGGAAAAAGAATTACACAGATGTCCGCATTATTGATCAATCGGCATCAGGTCTTTGGGAAGTAGTGTCAGAGAATATATTGGAGTATCTATGAGTTGGCGTATTGTTGTAATAGAAAGTCAATCAAAGTTAGACTATAAGATGGGGTATCTGGTTGTTCGCAGTCTGGATACAAAACGCATTCTGTTAGATGAGGTAGCAATTCTCATGATTGAGAATCCTGCTGTCTCACTGACAGGAATATTGATTGAAGAATTGACCATCAGAAAAGTGAAAGTTATATTTTGTGATTCAAAACGAAGTCCAATTGCAGAATTAATCCCACATCATGGGAGTCATGACAGTTCAGCAAAGGTTCGGACACAGATTATGTGGGAGCAGACAACAAAGGATAATATTTGGCGTGACATTGTTAGTGAGAAGATTAGAAAGCAAGCGGATTTTTTACGAGAAACAGGTTATGAAGAGCAGGCAATATTGTTATCGGGGTATACAGGACAGATAGAATTGGCTGATGCAACCAATAGAGAGGGGCATGCAGCAAAAGTATATTTTAATGCTTTGTTTGGAATGGACTTTACACGTAGTGCAGATACAGCAACAAATGCATCATTAAATTATGGATACAGTTTGTTGCTGTCAGCATTTAATAGAGAGGTTTGTGCGAATGGTTATTTAACTCAACTCGGAATATTTCATAACAATATGTTCAATCATTTTAATTTATCTTGTGATTTAATGGAACCATTTCGTGTTCTGGTTGACAGGATAGTTTATGAGATGAAACCAACAGAATTTGGGCAGGAACAAAAACATGAAATATGGAAAATGTTAGATCAAAGAGTTGAAGTGGATGGGCAGGAACAGTTTGTAATGAATGCAATAAAAATATATACAAAGAGTGTTCTGGATGCAATAAATGATGGAGATTCTTCAGGAATTAAATTTTATAGTATGAGCTAGGAGATTTGTTGCGGAGAAAGTATGGCAGGATTTCGATTTATGAGAATGATAGTTTTCTTTGATTTGCCGGCAATAACAGTGGAGGAAAAACGATATTATCGGCAGTTTCGTAAATTGTTAATAAAAAACGGGTTTGTTATGCTGCAGGAATCCGTATATTGCAAAATGATAACAAGCCCATCTGTTGAGAATTCGGTTAAATTACTTATTCATAAAAACAAACCACCACAGGGATTAGTGCAGATATTGACGGTGACGGAAAAACAGTTTGTTAAAATGGATTATGTAGTTGGAGAATACACAAGTGATGTCATAGATACAGAAGAGAGGTTGGTAATTCTATGAAGTTGTTTATTCCACAAATAGATTGTTTGCTGGAGCTTGGAAAGGAAAAATGCCAATCTCTAGTGATTGAAAATCAAGCAGTGTGGTGTAGCATTTTAAACGATATGGCTGAGCAATTGCGAGGAAATGAGGGAAAGATAGTACTGTCTTGCAATGACAAAATAATTCCGTTATCAAAAAATGTGGAGCTGATTTCCCAATTTATTCCTTTTGACATGAACCAGAAGGGGTTATTAACAAAAATTATGAATGAGATGCAGAAGATAGCCGTCAGTGAACAACATTTTGCTCAAACAACAATAGCACTGTCGAGTTGGGAAAAATATTTATTAGAATTAACAGCGGATATAGTAGGAAATATAGGGTTTTCTAAAATAAATCTGGAGTCTTTAATAAAATCAGCAGGTATCGAAGTTGAGAACGTATATGATAATCTCGGAGAAAAAATACTGGATTATTTTGAGTTGGTGAGTGTATATGATGGCAAGAAATTGTTTGTTTTGGTAAATTTAAGAAGCTATCTATCAGAGCATGAAATGAAAGAGTTTTTAAAAAATCTAACAGTTCATCAATATGAAATATTGTTAGTTGACTCTGTAGAGCACCCGATATTAGATCTAGAAAAGCGATATATAGTGGATGCAGATCAATGTATTTTGTGCTAATATAAAGATGAGTGATACGACCTATGAAGGGACACGGGTATTTTGCAGAATATTATTCTTGGACGATTTGAGGTTTGAGAGCAGTGTAAATTCGTAGGGGAAACAAACCCGGCACAGGAATCAATTACTTTAAAAAATGTTTGAGAGCAGTGTAAATTCGTAGGGGAAACAAACAAGGGAAAAAGAGAACGGCTTCATTGGTCAGTTTGAGAGCAGTGTAAATTCGTAGGGGAAACAAACCTAATTCATCGCAATTATCACAGTATTTTTGTTTGAGAGCAGTGTAAATTCGTAGGGGAAACAAACCTCGCCATCGTCAGTTGCGATCGCTGTTCCGTTTGAGAGCAGTGTAAATTCGTAGGGGAAACAAACTTTGAGAAAATCGATACACCTTCTGGAGATGGTTTGAGAGCAGTGTAAATTCGTAGGGGAAACAAACTTTGAAAACGGTAATTGTACCTAAATCTTAGTTTGAGAGCAGTGTAAATTCGTAGGGGAAACAAACCGTGTCACAGGACTATCGCAATGTGGTTCAGTTTGAGAGCAGTGTAAATTCGTAGGGGAAACAAACATCGAACGTTTGTTCTGTATGAAAAGAGTGGTTTGAGAGCAGTGTAAATTCGTAGGGGAAACAAACCGGAGGATATGCGAACGTAGACGGAAAAGGTTTGAGAGCAGTGTAAATTCGTAGGGGAAACAAACTTGAAACACCATACATAGAATTACCTCATAGTTTGAGAGCAGTGTAAATTCGTAGGGGAAACAAACTTGAAACACCATACATAGA
>OGHD01000335.1_pt1 | contig 23647 bp, 17 predicted proteins | sample 1571341 | NCBI WGS metagenome assembly OGHD01 (sample SAMEA2582026, study PRJEB24529) | metagenome | biome: Human gut stool | place: China | collected 2011 | reverse complement strand
TGGATGAAAAGAAAAGACAGGTATGGCGCTTCGTCATTCAGACCGCCATCTCGATTCTCACGGCCATAGCCACGGCCCTCGGCGTGACGAGCTGCATGGCGGGCGTATAGCCCTCGGGCTTAGGCTTTGCAGCGCGCCCAGCACAGCACGCCCATCACAAACGCAACACGCCCCAAGGCCAGGGCCTTGGGGCGTGCGTATGAAGAAGTCGTACCGACGATGTGATGAAAAGTCCGAGTATAAACGATATGAGTGCTCCTTGTCGTTTGTAATCCACCGGCCTTGCGGCTTAGTCGCGGAGATGCGATTTATGTGGCCCGCCATTGACTTGAAGGAAGCGGTCTCGGGTTTTCTGTTTTATTTGATGACTATCCCGATCGAATCGATACGACCCTTTTTTCTTCTTTCTTGCGTGCAAAGTTAGCATATTATCTCGTTATCACCAAACAATACGCCCACTTTTTCTCCATTTCCCACGATTTTCTTACATCGCTGCGTCGAGCAGGATTTCGGAAAGGGTGGGGTGGATGTGGATCGTGTCGTGGAGATCCTCGACCGTCGCCTCGCGGCAGATGAGGGCGGAGACCTCCTGGACGATGTCGGCAGCATGGGCGCCATAGACGTGGCATCCCAGCAACTTGCCATCCTCGGCGACAAAGAGCTTGAGCAGTCCCTCCGTCTCCTCCATCGCCACGGCCTTGCCATTGCTGCGATAGAACGACTTGCGCACGGTGTAGGGCGCGCCGCTCTGCTTCAGCTGGTCCTCGGTGGGACCCACGCAGGCTGCCTCAGGATAGGTGAAGATGGCGCTGGGGACGACGTCGAGGCGGATGCCGTCGGTCTTGCCCAGGATATGGTTGACGGCACGCAGGCCCTGTGCCTCGGCGGCATGGGCGAGCTGGATGCGACCGTTGACGTCGCCGATGGCATAGACGCCGGGGACGTTGGTCTGCATGTTGTCATCGACGGTGATGCCCTTGCGGTCGTAGGCGACGCCAGCAGCCTCCAGGTTGAGGTGGTCCATGTAGGCGCCGCGGCCCGTGGCGACGAGGACGACGTCGGCTTCCAAATCGACGCGCTGACCCTTGCGCTCGAAGGTCACGACGGCCGTGTCGCGGCCCTCAGCGCCAGGGATGGTGCGGATGTCCTGAACGCCACTCTGCATGTAGAACTTGATGCCGCGCTTCTCCAGCGCCTTGCGCATGCGCTTGGCGATGTCGGCGTCGATGGGAGGGAGACACTCCTTGAGAAACTCCACCACCGTCACCTCGCTGCCAAACGTCTGGAAGGCGGAGGCAAACTCCATGCCGATCACGCCGGCACCGATGATGCAGAGGCGGCGCGGCACGAAGTCGATGTTGAGGAGCTCCGTGGAGGTCATGACGTTGCTGCCGATGTGGGGGTTGTCGTGCATGAACGGCAGGATCTTCGACTGCGAACCCGTGGCGATGAGGATGTTCTTGGCCGTATATTGCTCGCCGCCGACCTCGACGGTGTGGGCATCGACGAAGTGGGCCTCGCCCTTGACGAGCGTGATGCCGGGCTGGGAGAGCAGCGTGGCGATACCCGAGACGAGCTGGGCCACGACCTGGTTCTTGCGCTCCAGGATGGGCTTGAAGTCGATGCCGTTCTCAGACTTCGGCACCAGCGGGTTGCGATAGAGGTCGGCGTCGTGGGCAAAGCTCTTCGTGGGGATGCAGCCCACGTTGAGGCACGTGCCACCCAGTTCGCCCTTCTCGATGATCACGACCTGGAGGCCGTGCTTGGCAGCATAGCCGGCGGTATGATAACCGCCGGGTCCTGCTCCGATGATGATCAGATCAGTCGTTGTCATGCTGCAGCTGCTTGAAAGTGGTGATCGGATGCTTGGCAGCCTGCACGTCATCGACGCGGCCGATCGGCGTGTTGTGGGGAGCCGACTTCACCTCCTCGGGCGTCTCGCGGGCCTCCTGGGCGATCTTGTGCATCACCTCGATGAAGCCGTCCATCGTCTCCTTGCTCTCGTTCTCCGTCGGCTCGATCATCAAGGCCTCGTGGAAGAGCAGCGGGAAGTAGATCGTCGGCGCGTGGTAGCCGTAGTCGAGCAGGCGCTTGGCCACGACCATCGTCGTGACGCCCGTCGATTTGTCGCGCAGGCCGTTGAAGACAAACTCGTGCATGCAGGTCGTCGGGATCGGGAGTTCGAAGTCGTCCTTGAGCGACTCCTTGATATAGTTGGCGTTGAGCGTGGCGAGCGGGCCGACCTTCTTGACCTGGTCGCGGCCGAGCGAGAGCAGGTAGGTGTAGGCGCGCACGTTGACCAGGAAGTTGCCGAGGTAGGCACCGACGTGGTTGGCCTCCGTGGAGTACTCGCCGTCGCTGGCGGGATTCTCTACGACGAAGCGGTCGCCATCCTTGACGACGTGGGGCTTCGGCAGGAACTGCTCCAGGCCCTTGCGCACACCGACGGGACCATCGCCAGGACCACCGCCGCCATGAGGCGTGGAGAAGGTCTTGTGGAGGTTGATGTGCATCACGTCGAAGCCCATGTCGCCCGGACGGGCCACACCGAGGATCGGGTTGAAGTTGGCACCATCATAATAGAGGAGCGCGCCGCAGGCGTGGACGAGTTTGGCGATCTCGGGAATCTCCTTCTCGAAGAGGCCCAGCGTGTTGGGGTTGGTCATCATGATGGCGGCGATGTCATCGCCCAGGAGCGGCTTGAGGTCCTCGACATCGACGAGGCCCTCGGCGGTGCTCTTCACCTCGACGATATCCAGTCCGCAGACGGCAGCCGAGGCGGGGTTGGTGCCATGGGCCGAATCGGGGACGATCACCTTCGTGCGCTTCACGTCGCCACGGCTCTGATGGTAGCTGCGGATGATCATCAGACCCGTCAGCTCGCCATGGGCACCGGCGCAGGGATTGAGCGTGAAGTCGTGGAGGCCGGCGAGCGTGGCGAGGCTGTGCTGGAGATTATAGACCACCTCCAGGGCGCCCTGAGCCGTCTCGACGGGCTGCAGCGGGTGGAGGTTGTTGAAGCCCGGCAGGGCTGCCATCTCCTCGTTGATGATGGGATTGTACTTCATCGTGCAGGAGCCCAGGGGATAGAAGCCGTTGAGCACACCGAAGTTGTTCTCGCTATGGTTGGTGTAGTGGCGCACGACGGTCATCTCGTCGCACTCGGGCAGCTCGGCGTCCTGCTCGCGGCGCAGCCCGGCGGGCAGCTCGTGATGGGCGAAGCGGTTCTTCGGCAGCGAATAGGCACGACGGCCGGGGCGGGAAAGCTCAAAAATCAGATTTCCGTATAATTTGTTGTTCATCTTTCGTCCTCCTTATTTATTGTTCAAGATAGCGGTGAGTTGATCGATCTCCTCCAGCGTGCGCTTCTCGGTGACGGCGATGAGGAGCTTGTCGTCATCGACCTTGACGCCGGGCAGGATGCCCTGGGCGAGGCAGCGGTCGTAGAAGGTGTCGCGGTCCTCCACGCGGACGAGGAACTCATTGAAGAACGGCTGCTCATAGACGAGCGAAGCCTTGCCCGTGGCGACGAGCTTCTCGCAGAGCGTGTGGGCGCCGTCGAGCCCGATCTGGGCGGCCTCCTTGATGCCCTCCTTGCCCATGATGGAGCAATAGATGGTGGCGAAGAGCGCCATCAGGCTCTCGTTGGAGCAGATGTTGGACGTGGCCTTCTGGCGGCGGATATGCTGCTCGCGGGGCTGGAGCGTGAGGACGAAGGCGCGCTGACCGCGGTTGTCCTTGGTCTTGCCAACGATGCGTCCGGGAATCTTGCGGATCAGCTTCTCCGTGCAGCACATGTAGCCGGCGTAGGGACCACCATAGGCCATCGGCAGACCGAGGCTCTGGACATCGCCCACGGCGACGTCGGCTCCCCACTCGCCCGGCGTCTTCATCAGGGCGAGGTCGGCGATGACGCTGTTGAGGACAAAGAGGGCCTTCTTGTCGTGGCAGGCATCGGCCACGCCCGTGAAGTCCTCGACCACGCCGTAGTAGTTGGGCTGCTGGGCGATGAAGCCGGCGATGTGGCCCCCGGCGAGCTGGTTCTTGAGATCCTCCTTGTCCGTCACGCCGTCCTTCTGGGCGATTTCCTGGAGCTTGATGCCGTGGAAGTGGGCGTAGGTCTTGAGGACGGCGACCGTCTTCGGGTCGAGCGTGGCGCTATAGGCCACGGTGTCGGCCTTGCGCGAGTTGGCGTAGGCCATCATCATGGCCTCGGCCGTGGCCGTCGTGCCGTCGTACATGGAGGCGTTGCTGATCGCCATGCCCGTCATCTCGGCCATCATCGACTGGAACTCGAAGATGTAGTGGAGCGTGCCCTGGGAGATCTCGGCCTGATACGGCGTGTAGGAGGTCAGAAACTCGCTGCGCTCCACGATGTTGGGCACGGCGGAGGGCGTGTAGTGATCATAGACGCCAGCGCCGGCGAAGCAGGTGAACTGGGTGTTCTTCTGGGCGAGCTTGCCGAGAACGTCGCGCACTTCCTGCTCGCTCATGGCCTCCGGCATGTCGTATTCGCCCTTGAACTTCACCTCTTCGGGCAGACCTGCGTAGAGGTCTTCGAGGCTTCCGATGCCAATCTTGGCCAGCATCTGGCGGATGTCATCGTCGGTATGTGGAAAAAACTTATAGGTCATAGTTTAAATAGTAATATGTATAAGAGTAAATGTGAAAACGCTTGCCTGATGAGAAGAAAGGCTTCCACCAGACAAGCGTTAGGTGGGATCAGGGGGCGGGGATTAGTGCTCCTTGGCGCAGAACTCCTCGTAGGCCTTGGCGTCCATGAGGGAGTCGAGCTCGCTCTTGTCGCTCAGCTTCACCTTCATGATCCAGTTGCCGAAGGCGTCCTGGTTGATCAGCTCGGGCTGGTCCTCAAGGGCCTCGTTGACCTCAACGACCGTACCGGAGACGGGGCTCACCAGGTCGCTGGCGGCCTTGACGCTCTCCACGGCGCCGAAATCGTCCTCGGCGGCGAACTCGTCATCGACCTCGGGCATATCGACATAGACGATATTGCCCAGGCTCTCCTGTGCGTAGTCGGTGATACCTACATAGGCCTCGTCGCCCTCAACCTTCACATACTCGTGGCTCTCGCTGTAGTAGAGCCCTTCAATTACTTTTGCCATAGTTTTTGTTATTGACACCCCCGCGGCCCGCGCCCCGGGAGGGGTGGGGGAGTGGGGATGTGGTCATGAATTTATAAATTGTTATCTGGAAAAAATGTTCTTGATAGATTACTTCTTGTAGTGCTTGTCGTAGAACTTCTTCTTGACGACGGTGCCGGGGAAGGTCTTCTTGCGGATCTGCACCTCCACGCGGTCGTCCATCTTGACGGAAGCATCGACCAGGGCCACGCAGCAGCTGCCCTCGGCGGAGATGAGGCGGTAGCCCGTCGTGACCTCGCCGACCTCCTGGCCGTCCTTGAGCACCTTGTAGCCATGGCGGGGCACGGCGTTGCCGTCGAGCTTGATGCCGCGCAGACGCTGGGCAGGACCCTCGGTCTTCTGCTTCAGCAGGGCCTCCTTGCCGATGAAGTCGTCCTTGTCAAACTTCACGAACATGCTCAGGCCGGCCATCACCGGGGTGATCTTGTCGCTCAGCTCGTCGCCGTAGAGGGGCAGGCCCACCTCGAAGCGCAGGGTGTCGCGGCAACCGAGACCGCAGGGCTTCACACCGGCCTCGACCAGCTTGTCCCAGCAGCGGCGGATGTACTCGTGGGAACCGTAGAGCTCGAAACCGTCCTCGCCCGTATAGCCCGTGCGGGAGATGATGATGGTCTCGCCGTCCTTCTCCAGCGTCTTCACCTCGTAGAACTTCAGGTCGCTGCAGGCAATCTCCAGCACCTTCTCGATCGTGGCCTCGGCCTCGGGACCCTGGATGGCGAGCTGGCCGTAGTAGTCGCTCTCATGGCTCAGCACGACGTCGAAGCCCTCGGTCTGCTTCTTGAACCACTCCACGTCCTTGTCGATGTTGGCGGCGTTGATCGTGAAGATGTAGTGGTTCTCCTCCAACTTGCAGATGCAGGTGTCATCGACCACGCCACCGTCCTCGTAGCAGAACATACCGTAGATCACCTTGCCCGGAGCCATCGGACGGACGTCGTTGGTGAAAATGTAGTTGACGTACTTCTCGGCCTCGGGACCGGTGATGCGCACCTCGCCCATGTGGCTCACGTCGAACATACCGACGTGCTGGCGAACGGCATTGTGCTCGTCAATAATGCCACTATACTGGATCGGCATGTCAAAACCGCCGAACGGGGACATCAGGGCTCCCAAAGCCACATGCTTATCATGAAGACAAGTCTCTTTCATCACTATATCCTTTCTTTAATTATTTAGTTATTTTGCGTTATTGATTTCAGCGCAAAATTACAAAAACATTTTTGAGGGTACAAACTATTTGGTTTGTTTTTTCGTTAAAAACATTAAATCCATCACTTTGAACCTAAGTGGTTTAAATTCAGTCCAAAGCGAAACGTTTTTGGCCGCGCAGGTCGTTTCGAGTAAGGTAAATCGGTGAAACGCCAACACTTTGATAAGTGGACGGGGAAATATCTTGCTTGCCCATTAAAAAAAACATAATTTCTGAGGGCAAAATGATAGGCCGGGGCCGGGGTGGTGAGGGCAAAATGAGAAAAAGAAACCCTGCAAGCGGGCGATTTCTCAGAAAAACGCACCACCAACTATTGCACGTCACGAACCATTGTCGTAACTTTGCACCCCCAGCCGACGCAGCAGCTCGGCGAAGGACGAAGAACAAGCAACGCAATAGTCATATATTTATATATAGAGAGAAACATTTGCAATAGTCACTTTTAGAATCATTGATAAAATATGGAATCAAAGCAAGACATCAACGACTTCGAACAGGCGCTACGCACCGACCTCCACCAGTATCTCCTCTCCCTCGACAAGGTGGATGGGCGTCTGCCCGAGGCACCGGACATCGAGGAGCTATGGCCGAAGATCGGCGAGAGCTATCTGCCCGACGGGATGCGGGAGTTTGCCGACTATCCGACGGTCTCGCTCGGCTGGATGATGTTCCTGGGCATGGCGATAGCAAAATACTGGGACACGGACTGGGAACTCTATAGCAAGGTGGCGGATTTGTACCATTATCTAAGGGACCAGCGCGACTACGATCACCTCGATGACCATATCTGCGAAAAAGTGCTGCTGCTGACGGAGGAGGAGCGACAGGCGATGGTCAACGTCGTGGCCGAATGCGCCGCACGCACCTATCACCAGCTCTGCCACGGCAGTCTCCAGCCTGGCACGCCCGAAGCCTTCCGGGGCTATGTGGCGGCGCTCCACCAGCTCTACCTCATGGGCATGGCGATGGAACTGAAACGGCTGGGCTATCACATGACGAAGTGGGGCTAAGGACTGCGCCAAGGGGGATAAGGTTTTGCGCAGAGGGGCTAAGGACTGTGCCAAAAGGGATATTTATTTGTGGCAGCAAACCACATTCCTCGTTAAAATACTTTAATGAGTGATGGTCGTTTGGTGTTTTCTTCATAACTTTACCCCCTGATTTTATGAAATAATTCGGTAAAATGAGTAAATATAGATACCTGACGGTCCTCTTGGCCTTGTCCTTGGCGTTCTGCCTAAGCTCCTGCTTCAAGGACGAGCCGCTCAACGCGGAATGCGACATCGAGCAGGCCTATCTGCGCGCGGGCGACCACCTGGGCAGTTGGTTTCTCTTCGATTCCGACACGCTGCGCAACGTGCAGTCTGACCAGACGACGATAGAATTTACCATGAGCGGGCAGGCGGACCTCACGCGCCTGGCTCCCTACTTCCGCATCAGTCCGGGCGCCACGATCTCGCCGGCCAGCGGCAGCGTACACGACTTCTCCCAGGGCGCCGTGGAATACACGGTCACATCGGAGGACGGCCAGTGGACGCGTACCTACCTCGTCAGTATCAAGAAGATGATCGAATTTGGCAGCGCCCATGACTTCGACTTTGAGCACAGCCACCTGGACAAGGGATTTTATGTTTGGACCGAACCGTGGCAGGATCAGGACGGACAGGTCACGCAGGAGCCGCTTTGGGCCACGGGCAACCCGGGCTACAAAATCAGCAACAGTTCGACGGCGCCGGAAAACTATCCCACGGCGCCCACCGATGCGGGACACGAGGGCAAGGGCGTGCGCCTTATGACCTGCCGTACGAGCGGGCTCGCCGACATGGTGCAGAAGCCCATTGCGGCTGGCAATCTCTTCATCGGCCAGTTTGACCCGTCCGACGCGCTGCGCGACGCGATGTCGGCCACGAAGTTTGGCCGCCCGTTCAGTTTCGACACGCCGCCCAAGGTCTTCACGGGCTGGTATAAGTACAAGGCTGGCCCGCAGTTTACCGACCGCTTCATGAACGTGTTGGAGCAGCGCGACTACGGCACGATCTACGCCGTGCTCTACGACAATCACAACGCCAAGGGCGAGGCCATCTGCCTCTATGGCGACAACGTGCAGACCAGCGACCGGGTCGTGGCGCTCGCCCGCCTCGACAATATCGACGACACGCCGGAGTGGACCCCCTTCACGCTCAATTTCATCTATCGCAAGGCCGTGGACGCCCAGAAACTCAGGACGGGAGGCTATAGCCTGGCCATCGTCTGCTCGTCGAGCACGAGCGGCGCCGAGTTTATGGGGGCCGTCGGCAGCACGCTGTGGGTGGACCAGTTTAGGGTGGTCTGCGAATAGCGACAATATTAGAATCGACTATTTTGGGGAACCAACCATTTGGGGAACCAACCATTTGGAAAATCCACTATTTGGGGAACCCACTATAAATAGGAAATGTAAGAACAGAGACTACGATGAGAAAAATCATACTTGGGGCCCTGCTGGCGACGATCAGTCTCGGCGCGTGGGCAGGCGAGAAAGACCAGGCGGGTGGGAGCGCATGGAACCGCTTCCTCCACGGCTACCGCTACCACGCCCACGTCGGCTACCACATCGGTGGCACGGCGCCCATAGGAATGCCGGCCTCGATACGCACGCTCCACAGCTATCGGCTGCGCCCCAACTTCGTCCTGGGCGTCGATGCCTACCACGCCATCTCGGGCAGGTGGGGATTCGTCGGCGGACTCCATTTCGAGGAGAAGGCGATGCGGACGGACGCGGGGGTGAAGGGCTACCACATGAGAATCGTGCGCGGGGGAGAGGAGCTGGAGGGCGTCTTCACGGGCAGCGTGGTGACGAAGGTGGACATGAGCCTGATCACCGTGCCGCTGCAGATCGCCTACGACCTCAGTCCGCACGTGCGCCTGAAGGCGGGTCCCTACGTGAGCTACGTCACCTCGCGGAAGTTTGAGGGATGGGCCTACGACGGCTACCTGCGCCGACGCGAGGAGGGCCACGACAAGCACGATCCCACGGGACAGAAGGTGATGCTGGGCCACAACGACGGCGAGCGGGGCAACTATGATTTCTCCGACGACATGCGATCCTGGCAGATGGGCATAGACGTAGGCGCCGACTGGTATATCACGAAGCGCTGGGGAGCGAAGGCCGGACTGTCATGGGGACTGACGGGCATCTTCCACAGCGGTTTCGACACCATCGAGCAGACGATGTATCCCATCTATGGCACGCTCGGCGTGGTCTATCAGCTGAAATAGGGATTTTCTCCCCTCCCTCCAGCCGTTGCGCTGCCAGGCCAAGGGTTCAGAGAAATCGATATCATCCGGTCCGCCCGTGGTGATCTCCTCGGACCCGAAGGGAGAATCAAGAGTGTGTAGAATAAAAGAAGCTATTCTTATAACAATAATTATTAATCAAAAAAGTTTAGATGAAAATGAAAAAGTTTTTTTATTTGATGGCCATGGTTTGCTCCATCGGCCTCCTGGCATCTTGTGGTGGTGATGATGATGATGAGGGTGGCGGCAGCGGACCCAGCGGAAAGCGTTTGCCGGCCATCGAGGGCACATGGAACGTATGGAGCCAGGGTGATGACATCAATGGCTACAAGGGTTCTGCACAGATCACCTGGGAGGTGGTGGAGGACGCCAAGATCAACATCGACCTGGGTACGGGTACGGCAATGCCTATCCCCATCAAGACGACGCTTGTGCCCCTCGCCAACAGTATGGCCAACAAGTTCCTGCCCAGTCTGCTGAAGAGCGTCACCTTCACGGCCGACGGTCAGATCAACGCCATGGTGGCTGGCGATATCGACGATGGCCAAACCACATTGTGGAGATCCATCAACGGCTATTCTTCCTACACCGTGATCAACGACCAGCTCATCATGCTCCACATCAATGCTGACAAGGCTACGGAGGGCATGGACGATCCCGAGCTCAAGGCGCAGGTCCGTGCGATCCTCGTCAAGTATAGCGCCATCCCCATCAACATCCGTTGGAATGGTCCCGACAATCCTTACTTCTATGTGGATAAGGCCTTCATTGAGCCGCTGATCGCCACGATGGTGGGCGTCGTCAACAAGATCCCAATCACAGACTTGGACGATGATGACATCAAGACCTTCAAGATGATCAAGGGCGTACTCAACCAGCTCCCTGCCATCATGGATCAGACCACGAAGTTTGAGGCGGGTATCGAACTGACGCGCTAATCCTCCGCTCCCTTTCGGAGCAACCCTCCGCATTCTAACGGAGTAATATCGGAACAACATCCGCAAGGGGTGTGACAACGGCTTTCGCCATTGCCACACCCCTTTTCCGTATAGTTGCAAAGACTATATAGTTGAAAGGCCGTATTCTTGTTTTCCCTACTCAGCAAGCCCGTATAATGGTTATTCCTGCGAGCAGGCCGTGTGGAAACAACCCAGTCACGCCATTCTCCGGCCAAACGCAAAAAGGCTTCCCCCAGCGGTGTGGAGGAAGCCCTATGTCATGAGACGCTATCGGCCCGCACGGCGGCAGGCCGACAGGTGGAAAGTGGATTAGATGATATCGCTCCAGTCCTCCTGCGACTTGCGCAGGTAGCTCTGGTAGCGGCGCTTGGCACTCTTCTCCGTCTCGGCGAAGAGCTCGTCGGCCTCATCCTTGAACGCCTTCTTCAGCGAAGCGAAGCGAACCTCGCCCATGAGGTAATCCTGGAACTTATCCCACTGCGGCTCCTTGGAGTCGAGCGTGAACGGGTTCTTGCCCTCCTTGGCGTTGTTGGGGTTGTAGCGCCACAAGTGCCAGTAGCCACACTCGACGGCGAGAGCCTCCTCGTGCTGGCTGCGACCCATGTTGCGGCGATCCTTGGCCGTGCCCTTGATACCGTGGTTGATACACGGAGCGTAGGCGATGATGAGAGACGGACCATCGTAGGCCTCAGCCTCGCGGATAGCCTTCAGCGTCTGCTCGTTGTTGGCACCCATGGCGACCTGGGCCACATAGACGTAGCCGTAGGTGGTCTCCATCAGACCGAGGTCCTTCTTGCTCACACGCTTGCCACTGGCGGCAAACTGAGCGATGGCGCCGAGCGGCGTGGACTTGGAAGACTGGCCACCGGTGTTGGAATAGACCTCCGTGTCGAGGACGAGGATGTTGATGTCCTGACCCTGGGCGAGGACGTGGTCGAGACCGCCGTAGCCGATATCGTAGGAAGCACCATCACCACCGATGATCCACTGTGAACGCTTCACGAGGTAGTGGTCGAGCGTCTGAAGCTCCTTGCAGACCGGGCAACCCTTCTCGGCGCCAGCGGCGATGAGGGGCTTGAGCTCGGCAGCAGCCTTCTTGCTACCCTCGGCGTCGTTCATGTTGGCCACCCAGTTGTCGGCGGCAGCGATGAACTCGGCGGGAACGTGCTCCTGGGCCTTGGCATCAGCCAGCAGGTGGCAGATGCGCTCACGCATCTTCTTGTTGGCGAGCGTCATACCGAGACCAAACTCACAGAAGTCCTCGAAGAGGGAGTTGTTGAAGGCAGGACCCTGGCCCTGCTCGTTCTTCGTGTAAGGCATAGAGGGCACACTGGCAGAGTAGATGGAAGAGCAACCCGTGGCGTTGGCGAGCATCTCGCGGTCGCCGAAGAGCTGAGAGATGAGTTTCACGTAGGGTGTCTCACCGCAACCGGAGCAAGCACCTGAGAACTCGAAGAGCGGCTGGGCAAACTGCGAGTTCTTAGCACTCTGCTTCACATCAACGAGATGCTGCTTTGACTTCACCTCATGGACGAGGTACTCCCAGTGCTTGGCCTCCAGCTTCATCTCGGGAGCGTCGGCGTTGAACGGCACCATCTTGAGGGCCTTCTCACCCTTCTTGCCTGGGCAGACATCGGCGCAGTTGCCGCAGCCGAGACAGTCGAGCACGGAGGGCTCAATGCGGAAGTGCATACCCTTCATGGCCTTCGGAGCCAGCATGTCGATGGTCTTGCCCTCAAACTTGGCGGCCTCCTCATCGTCGAGGACGAACGGACGGATGGCAGCGTGCGGACAGCAGAAGGCACACTTGTTGCACTGGATACAGTTCTCAGGGTTCCACTCGGGGACGAAAGCCTCGACGCCACGCTTGTCGTAGGCGGCGGTGCCGGAATCCCAGTGGCCGTTGGTCGTACCAAACTTCACGAAGTCGGAGACCTTCAGCAGGTCGCCGGCCTGAGCGTTCATCGGACGGACCACCTCCTTGACGAAAGCGGGAGCGTTGTCCTCGACAACGGCGTCGTCGGCGAGGTTGGCCCATGCGGGATCCACCGTCAGCTCCTTGTACTCGCCACCGCGGTCAACGGCTGCGTAGTTGAGGTTGACAACGTCCTCGCCCTTCTTGCCATAGGACTTGACGATGAAGGCCTTCATCTGGGTGACGGCGAGGTCGGTCGGGATGACCTGCGTGATGCGGAAGAAGGCAGACTGCAGGATGGTGTTCGTGCGGTTGCCGAGACCGATCTCCTGGCCGATCTTCGTGGCGTTGATATAATAGACCTTGATGTTGTGCTTGGCGAAATAGCGCTTCACCTTGTTGGGGATGAAGTTGACGAGCTCCTCACCATCAAAGATGGTGTTGAGCAGGAAGGTGCCACCGTCGCGGAGACCGCGCGTCACATCATACATGTGGAGGTAGGCCTGGACGTGGCAAGCCACGAAGTTAGGCGTATTGACCTGGTAGGCCGAGTGGATGGGCTCGTCGCCGAAACGGAGGTGAGAGCAGGTGAAACCACCCGACTTCTTGGAGTCGTAGGAGAAGTAGGCCTGGCAGTACTTGTCGGTGTTGTTGCCGATAATCTGCACGGAGTTCTTGTTGGCACCGACGGTACCGTCAGAACCGAGACCGTAGAACTTAGCCTCGAAGAGGCCCTCACCACCCATCGGGATCTCTGCCTCCTCGGGGAGAGAGGTGAAGGTGTAGTCGTCGATGATACCCACCGTGAAGTGGTTCTTCGGCTCGGGGAGCTCGAGGTTCTTATAGACGGCGAGGATCTTGGCCGGCGTGGTGTCGCTGGATCCCAGTCCGTAGCGTCCGCCGACGATGAGCGGATGGCGCGGGTCATCGTAGAGGGCCGACTTGACGTCGAGGTAGAGCGGCTCGCCCTCAGCACCCGGCTCCTTCGTGCGGTCGAGCACGGCGATGCGCTTCACGGTCTCAGGCAGCGCCTTGCGCAGGTAATCGACAGAGAACGGACGATAGAGGTGGACAGCCACCATACCGACTTTCTTGCCCTGCTTCATCAGGTAGTCGATGCACTCGCGGGCAGGCTCCGTGGCCGAACCCATGAGGACGATGACGTTCTCGGCATCAGGAGCGCCGTAGTAGTTGAAGAGGTGATACTCGCGGCCCGTGATCTTGGAAACCTCGGCGAGGTGCTTCTCCACGATCTCCGGAACGGCGTCGTAGTACTTGTTGCAAGCCTCGCGGTGGGTGAAGAAGGTCTCTGGGTTCTCGGCCGTACCACGGGTGTCAGGACGCTCCGGGGTCATGGCGCGGTTGCGGAAACGCTCGATCCACTCGGGGTTGACGAGCGGACGGATGTCCTCCATGTCCATGGCCTCCACCTTGTGGTACTCATGGGAGGTGCGGAATCCGTCGAAGAAGTTGATAAACGGAACCTCGCTCTCAAGCGTAGAGAGATAGGGAACCGCTGAGAGGTCCATGACCTCCTGTACCGAACCGGAGCAGAACATGGCGAAGCCCGTCTGACGGCAAGCCATCACGTCCTGGTGATCGCCGAAGATACAGAGCGCATGGGTGGCCAGGGTACGGGCCGTGACGTTGAACACGCAGGGGAGAAGCTCACCGGCAATCTTGTACATGTTCGGAATCATCAGCAGCAGACCTTGCGAAGCCGTGTACGTAGAGGTCAGCACACCAGCCTGGAGAGAGCCGTGGAGGGCACCGGCGGCACCACCTTCCGACTCCATCTCCTGGACGGAGACCGTCTGACCAAACAGGTTCTTGCGGCCTTTAGCAGCCCAGTCGTCGACATGCTCCGCCATCGGTGAAGACGGGGTGATGGGGTAGATAGCGGCCACCTCGGTGAACATATAGCTCACATGGGCAGCAGCGGTGTTACCATCACAAGTCATAAATTTCTTTTCCTTAGCCATTTGTTTAACTTGTTAAATGAAAATACTGTTATATCTTGATTCTTATGAATGCTTTGTATATCGAACGCCTTTACCTTTCATATAGCTCAGACGCTTTTTTCATCAGCCTCTCAGTCTCTGACGTATTTCCCATCATATAGTCTCTGAGGCTTTCCTATTATATATAGTATGGCGCGCGGGGCCGCCAGGGACTCCTTTAGTAGAGAAAACCGAAGAGCCATAGCGGTATTTTCCTTCCCTTGCCGACCACGAGGCCGCTGGAGGCGGTGTAGTAGTTTTTTTTGCCCCTGGCCCTCGACTCGCCCTCGCCCTCGGCGCTGATGCGCACGCTGGTCTCGCCGTCGATGCGGTAGGCGTCGGTGGCTCGCTCCTTGTTGACCGTATGGTCTTTGCGAAGCTGGTTGATGAAGAAGGAGTTGAGGATCTCGCGGTCGCCGAAGTTGCGGGGATAGACCGTGTAGATGAGGTTGGGATTGTTGACGACCACCATAGCGGGCTTCTTAGGGAAGACGGAACCCTGGTGGTAGATGATGTTGAGTAGGCGCGCGTCGGCGAGATACTTAATATAGTTCATCACCGTGGCGCGGCTGGTGTCGATAGTCTCTGCGAGCTTGCTGACGTTGGGCGACTTGCCTGTCTCCAGGGCCAGCAGGTAGTAGAGCTTCTTGATTTTCGTGAGATATTTGAGCTCTATCTGGCGGATCAGCAGCACGTCGACCTCGATCATCATGTTCATCGTCTTGAGCAGGTTCTCCGAGTAGTTGGTGTGCTCCAGGAAGAAGGGGTAGAAACCGTGGTGGAGATACTCCTTGAAGAGTGACTCCACATCGACCTCTGCGGCCACCTCGTGGGCTATCGTCTCGTGCTTCTGGAGCATTCCTTCGAGCGTATGGGGGTGGAAGTGGTTGCCGGTCTTCAGATTGACGTACTCGCGGAAGGAGAAGCCGCGGAGACTGTAGCAGGCAACGATGTCGCCGATCATGGGATCGCTGAGCAGGCGCATCACGCTCGATCCAGTGAAGATGATCTGCAGCTCGGGATAGTCGTCGTAGCAGCGGCGCAGCTCGTGGTTCCACTCCGACTTCTTGAAGATCTGATCGATGAGCAGCACGCGGCCACCCTGGGCGTAGAACTCGCCAGCGAAGTCGTGGATGCCGCGGCCCTGGAAGTAGAAGTTGTTCATGTTGATGTAGAGGCAACGGCGGTCGCGGGCGTCAAACCGCTCCTTGGCTATCTCCAGCAGAAACGTCGTCTTGCCCACACCGCGCGTCCCCTTGATGCCAATCAAGCGGCCGCGCCAGTCGATCTCGTCCATCAGGGTGCGCCTGACAGCGACATGTGTATGTTCGACGAGATAGGTATGTGTTCTGAAAAACGCTTCCATTCTTCTACTTTATTATGGTACTGCAAAGTTACGCAATATTTTTTGATTTGCAAACTCTACTTTGCAAAATTGCGTTTTTTTCGTCTTTTAAGGCCTTTTATCCCCTTACAGACCCTTTTTCAGCCTAAAAATAGCTATCTTTGCCAAGCAATGGCTTTACGACTCCACATTTTCAATCCCGAGCACGATATCGCCCTGGCCAATGGCAGCCCGCTTTTCACGTCGCCACGGGCGGGACGGCAGCTACGTGCCGACCTCGGTTTTCTCCCTGCGCTATGGGCGGGGGAGGAGAGCGTCGTGTGGACCGATCAGCCACATGAGGCCTTGGAAAATGTACGCCGTTTGGGCCTCGACGTGCCACCAGAATTATTTGTCGATACGCCCACGTTGCGCCGATTGGCTCATCAGGTGGAGGCGGTTGATCCGTGGGGATGGGACGCGGCCTTGTGTCACCAGCTGCAGCGACTCGGGGTGAATCCTCGCATTCTGCCAACGGACGAGGAACTGAAGGAAGTTCGGGCGCTGAGCCATCGTAGGACGGCCAAAGAATTACTTGACTCAATACACAATACCTCTCTGATTAACAATACGATAGAAGATTCTATTAAAGCAACAGAAGAAGCTATTGAAAAAACAAGTAAAACTATTGAGCTTGTAGGAGAAACCATTGAGGCTACAAGAGAAGCTATTGAACTTACAGGAGAAGCCATTGAAGTAAAAGACGAAGCCGCGCTCCTCCAGCAACTGGCCCGTTGGCCTGAAGCCGTGCTGAAAGCTCCGTGGAGTAGCAGTGGGCGTGGAGTTCGCATGGTCAGCGCACCGCTCCATTCCTCTGTCCTCCAATGGGCCTTGGGCGTGATGCGGCGGCAGGGAAGTCTGATGGTGGAACCGCTCTATCATAAGGTGGCCGATTTTGGCATGGAGTTTTCTGCCAATGCCGAAGGCTTCACCTATCTTGGTCTCTCGCTCTTCGACACCTCAGGTACTGCCTATACGGGCAATCTCCTTGCTACAGAGGAGGAGAAACGGGCCAAGCTCGCACGCTATCTTTCGCCCACACAGATCGACTCACTGCGCCAGTTGGTCCTGCATTGCCTCAAAGCTATTTCCCCACGCTTCCGCCTTGGCCCTTTCGGCATCGACATGATGATCGTCAGGAAAGAAGATGGAAAGACACGCGTTCACCCCTGTGTGGAAATCAACTTCCGCCGAACGATGGGCCACGTTGCCATCGCGCTCCAGCAGCGTATCACAACGCCCGCCGAAGCGATGGCCGTGACCTTCGAAGACGGCCATTATCACCTGCGCTGCAGGTAGCTTCATCCTCCGTTTATTGTCTCTTCCTCTGTACTTTTTATTCTGTACATGATATATTAGGTTCATCCGAAAAATCGAGTGATAGGTTTTGTTCATAGTTGTTTCCCTTGCAGCAACCCTTGGTCAGCATGGGCCTCGAAGAGGCGATGTCCCCGCGAAGCTGTTCCATTACATGGCACTCTTTCTCGCCATGGCATAACTTGAGCAAGCTCAGTTCTGCTCATGGCTTACCGAAAGAGTTGTTACTTGTTGTAAAAGTTGTTCAAGTTGTCTTCTATGTGTCCACGTCGAATCACTCCATTTTCCGGAAGAACCATATATTATATCTACCTCATATTTTATATTAACCTCCGTGTGTAGTCTCTTCCTCTTTCGTGACCAACTGGCGTATGGCCTCGGCGGCCTCTGATCGGCAGCGGGAGTAGCTGGGCCAATCGTTGAAGTCGATGAGGACGAAGGATCCGTCGGGACTGATGATAGCATCGCCGCCGTAGATGGGGCAACGGGCCGCGGTGGCCAATCGGGAGGCTGCAGCATGGAGATCGTACTGGGAGAAGGCGTAGTGGTGGGGGCGCCCATTGTGCGATTCATCGCCAAACTTCGACTGTCCGTCGTCGCCAGGGTAGAAGAAGCGGAAGAAGCCCGTGGAGAGGACACCATAGAACTTGACGATGTCGCCGGGGAGATGGGCCTGGATCAGGTAGTCATCAATGCCGCGCGAACGAAAATCGGCGAGCGCACGGTCGAGGGCGGGACGGTCGGGACAGAAGACCACATCAGCACGGCTCTGCGCCGCCGTCTCGCCCCGCTTCAACCACCAGCCTGCCGTTCCTTCTCTGGGGGGCACGGGGACGGAAGAGGCCGCGGCAAGGCGCTGGAGAACGCTCCGCGCGCAACGGCGCACGCCCTCGGGAGGATTGAGCACGCAGACGCCGAGCCGCTCCGCCTCGTCAAGGCAGGACAGGGCCCACGACGTGCGCGCCATCGAGAAAACGACAGTGGCCGTGGTAAGTAGTTCGGGCAGCGATGGGTCTTCTTCCAAAATGATCTCGCCGTCCCACGGCGAGACGACGGCACGCAGGATGGCGAGGTCTTTCTCTTCATTATTGGGCGAAAAGCGCAGCGCCCGGCGCACACCTATTACCTGCATGTCGCATCTCCGCTGAGAAACTCCTCGGCCTTGGCAATGTCGGTGGCGTGGTCGATGTCGAGGACCTTGGAAAAGCGCCAAGCCTTCAGGCGGCATCCCTCGGCGACAAGAGCGCGCTGGAAATTGCGCATCCGGCTATTGCCCTGCTCCAGGCAGCGACGCAGGATGGGAAGGGCGTTCGGCGTGAGACCGTAGATACCTCCCGAGATATAGCGCAGGCCTTCGGAGTAGGTGTCGTGGAAACCCGTGATGAGGTCGTTGTCACCGACACCGACATAGAGCGGGCGCTCGTCGTCGATATAATCCGTCACGCCCATCAGTCCGTCGTAGCCTTGGGCGACGGCCTCGGAGAAGGCTTGGACGTAGCGGGCAAACTCCTCGGTGCGGAAGATGGTATCGACGGTGGTGAGGACGAAGGGCCCGCCGTCGAGATGGGGAGCCAGAGCAGCGAAACTGTGCATGGAACTTGGCGTGGTGCGCACGACATAGTGGAGGGGCAGGGGACGGCCGTAGAGGCCGTGGTCGGTCACTTGGGCGAGATGGGCTGAGACCTCTGGACGGAGGTCGTTGCAGACCACCCACAGCTCACTGGCACCGACCTCTCGGAAGACGTCCATCAGACGGTCGATGAGGTGCTGACCGGCCACTTCAATGAGCGGTTTCGGCGACACGATGCCCTCCTGGGCCAGGCGGGAACCTTCGCCCGCGGCGATAATCGCAAATTTCATAATTCTCCTAAATGAAAAGTAGCTTCAAAAAATACGTGGTGCAAAGGTAGCCACTTTTCAGCAGAAAAACCGTACCTTTGCATCAGAATTTGGAAAGAAAGGCATAGAGACAGATGATAGTTTGCATCGCAGAGAAACCATCCGTGGGCCGGGACATCGCCCGCATACTGGGCGCCACGAAGTCGCACCAGGGCTACATGGAGGGCAACGGATACCAAGTGACATGGACCTTCGGCCACCTGTGTGAGCTCAAGGAACCGGACGACTACACGCCGATGTGGAAGCGGTGGAGCCTCGCCGCGCTGCCGATGGTGCCGCCGCGCTTCGGCATCAAACTCATCGACGACGACGGCATGAAACGACAGTTTGCCGTCATCGAGAAACTGTATGCGCAGGCTGACGAGATCATCAACTGTGGCGATGCTGGACAAGAGGGAGAGTTGATACAGCGCTGGGTGATGCAGAAGGCGGGCGTGCGCTGCCCTGTGAAGCGACTGTGGATTTCCTCCATGACCGACGAGGCGATCCGCGAGGGCTTTCAGAACCTGAAGGACCAGCAGCAGTATGACACGCTCTACATGGCGGGACTTTCTCGTGCTATCGGCGACTGGCTGCTGGGCATGAACGCCACGCGCCTCTATACGCTGAAGTATGGACAGAACCGCCAGGTGCTCTCCATCGGACGCGTACAGACGCCTACACTCGCTCTAATCGTCAACCGCCAAAAGGAGATAGAGTCTTTCGTACCCGTGCCCTACTGGGTACTCTCCACGCGCTATCGCGACACGCTCTTCGTCGCCACCAAGGGTAAGTATATGGTAAAGGAGGAGGGCGAGGCGGCCTTTGCATCACTGGCGGGACTGCCCTTCGAGGTGACGAGCGTGCAGAAGAAGAAGGGCACGGAGTCGCCACGTCAGCTCTATGACCTCACGTCGCTGCAGGTGGACTGCAACAAGAAGTTTGGCTTCTCCGCCGAAATGACGCTCAACCTCATCCAGTCGCTCTATGAGCACAAATACACGACCTATCCGCGTGTCGATACGCAGTATCTCAGCGATGATATCTATCCCAAGTATCCGCAGATCCTCAATGGGGTCTTCCAGGTGAAGGTCGCGGGAAAGGCGCCTTATGCCGAACTGGTCAAGCCGCTGGGGGGCGCGCAACTGCGCAAGTCGAAGCGGGTCTTCGATTCCTCCAAGGTTACGGACCACCACGCCATCATTCCCACTAGTGTCATTCCACAGGGGCTCTCCGACAACGAGCGCCATGTCTATGACCTCGTGGCACGCCGCTTCATCAGCGTCTTCTACCCCGACTGCCAGTTTGCCACGACAACCGTGATGGGCAAGGTGGGCGACGTAGAATTCAAGGCAACGGGCAAGGAGATTCTCCAGCCGGGCTGGCGCGTGGTCTATGCGCTCGACCAAGTGGCCGAGGAGGCGAAGGAGAAGGACGACGAGGAGAAGGTGCTGCCTGCCTTCGTCAAGGGGGAGACAGGCCCTCACGAACCGACGCTGACCGAGAAGCAGACCACGCCACCGAAATATTACACAGAGGCCACGCTCCTGCGTGCCATGGAGACGGCTGGAAAATTTGTTGAGGACGAGGAGCTGCGTGCGGCTATGAAGGAGAACGGCATCGGACGACCTTCCTCGCGCGCAGGCATCATCGAAACGCTCTTCAAACGCCACTACATCCGACGCCAGCGCAAAAACCTCATGGCGACGCCCACGGGCATCCAGCTTATCGAGACCATCCGCGAAAAGCTCCTCACCAGTTGCGAACTAACGGGTATCTGGGAGAAGAAGCTCCGCGACATCGAGCGCAAAAACTACGACGCTGCCCAATTTGTCAACGAACTCAAGGATCAGGTCGCCCAAATCGTGAGCGAGGTGCTGGCTGATTCGTCCCAGCGTCACATCGCCATTACCACCGACGAGGACCTGAAAAAGACTTCTAAGAAAAAAGCCTCCACCAAAGGAAAAACTTCCTCCAAAGAAGCTGCTCCACAAAAGGAGGGAGACTCATCTAAAGAAGCAACCTCCCCGAAAGTAGGAGGCTCCGCGAAAGAACCGGTTTCCTCAAAAGAAGAAACCTCCCAGAAAAAAGGAATCTCCCCGAAAGAAGAGTCTCCCGATCCGCTTGTCGGCCAACCCTGCCCAGTGTGCCACCAAGGCCATATCATCAAGGGTAAGACGGCCTACGGTTGCTCGCGCTGGCGCGAAGGTTGTACGTATCGCCAACCCTTTAACGCCGAGTAGGCCTTCAACGGCGGGTAGTCACCGTTTTTATGATCATCCTCAAGAGCGAAATCATAAGTATTCTACGAGAACACATTTATAAGTATTCTACGAGAACACACCTATAAATATCACGAGAATCGAGTAGGAGGAAAACGAAGTAGTTTTTCTCCTACTTTCGTTTTCCGACCTCTCACACCACCGTACGTGTGGTTCCGCATACGGCGGTTCCTATTTTGGGTGCCATTCGATGTATGAACCCATCAATGTAGCATAGCCTGCCATGCTCAACTTTTCGTTGGTTATAGCACGGCTTAGTATATAACTACCAGCTATGCGCCAATAACCCAAACGACTATTGCCCCACATGTAAGCTTGGTATTTGTCAATACCGCACTTTACCAAGTTGGCAACTCTCGTTTTCACCCTCTTCCACGACTTCCATATACACATACGTAGCCGTCGCCTTAGCCACTCATCCGTTTCTATGAGAAAACGTTTCATATTAGCGAGGTGATAGTATCCTACCCAGCCCTTTATGTACTCTTCAAGTTTTTGCTTCCTCTTGGCATATCCCCAACCATTGCTTCGGAAGTCAACTCCTTGAGTTTGGCTTTCATCTTGGCTTTGGCTTTTGGATGTACAGTGAGTTGGCATTTGCCTTTCATTACATAAAAGGAGTAGCCAAGGTATTTCACACCTTGCACATAGGACACAACTGTCTTATCCCTATTCACCTTTAGATGAAGTTTTCCTTCGATGAATCGGGTTATGGATTCCTTCACGCGCTTGGCTGCACGCTTGGACTTACAAAATATCATCGAGTCATCGGCGTAGCGAACAAAAGGGAGACCTCGACGTGTGAGTTCCTTGTCCAACTCGTTGAGCATAATATTACTCAAAAGCGGACTTAACGGTCCTCCTTGGGGAGTGCCTTCCTCACTTGTCTCGAACACACCTTTGTTCATCACACCACTGCGGAGATATTTGTGGATAAGGCTTATCACCCTGCCATCCTTTATCGTGCGGCTGAGGATTTCTATGAGTTTGCTATGGCTCACGGTGTCGAAGAAACGCTCCAAGTCGAGGTCGACCACATAGATGTAGCCATCATCAACTATTTTCTGCGCACCTCTCAGGGCATCATGGCAACCTCTTCTCGGGCGCAAGCCGTAGCTTCTTGGAGAGAATTGGCGCTCATAGATGGGGGTTAGGGTCTGGTTGATGGCTTGTTGAACCAGACGGTCTATGACCGTGGGGATGCCCAACAGGCGCATCTTGCCATTGTCTTTGGGTATCTCTACCCTTTTTACTGGGTTCGGACGGTATGAACCGTCAAGCAAGGAACGGATTAGGACATCCTTGTTAGCCAAGAGCCAAGGGAGCATTTGTTCACATGACATCTTGTCGATACCGCTACAGCCCTTGTTACGCTGCACTGCCTTGTAGGCTTTGCGCAAGTTATCGGGACTGATGATGCGCTCCAATAGGTGTTCCTTGTCGAATGGTACTTCCACGATGTTGTCTTCACATATCCACATGAAAGTCTGCACTCCCTCATACCATTCGGTTTCCGACCTATCTCTTTGAGGGCAGTCATTAACTTCGGATAATGTTTTCTGCATTCGTTCTTTCATTAGGTATGTTTCAATTACTATCGTTTAATTATTAGGTTCAGTCCTTCGCAAACCTATCGGCTCGTTTGCTACTATGACTTCTGCTGACTTCTCACGGCAAGCTTTACTCCGCTGATTTCGATTTTTTTCTATTTTCATGCGTCCGTGAGACCTCCTCGGATAAGGGTATTAACTTTCAATCTTATGTCTGCTTCATCTACATTAACCGTTCCGAATAGCTATAGGGCTTTGGTTTGGGTAGCAACCTTACCCACGGTTTTTATGCCTTATATGAAATTTCTGTTCGTCAGACCAGATGTTTGCCGCCAGCTTCTTTCAGATTCCACCTCACGATGGACACCCTTGCTATTGGCTGTATGATTCCCGCTATTAGGGCTCATTGGGGACTTGCACCCGTTAGCTAATACTCATGCCGAGCATACAAATAAAAAAGGGAATCTTCCCAGACTCCCAATCTTCATTAACCTTAAATCTAATACCATGAAAAACACGATGCAAAGATAGAGGTTTTATGTTATGCAACATAATAAAATCAACAAAAAGCCCCATTTATTAACTATATTTAATACTTTTCTTTTTTATATTGTAATTTAATTAGATTTATTTGTTTATTAAATAGACAAAACATATATTTGTTGAAATTTTTTATGCATAATACATTACATAGATAAAAAATACAATATTAAG
>OGHD01000299.1_pt1 | contig 25356 bp, 20 predicted proteins | sample 1571341 | NCBI WGS metagenome assembly OGHD01 (sample SAMEA2582026, study PRJEB24529) | metagenome | biome: Human gut stool | place: China | collected 2011 | reverse complement strand
CTACTACTATCGACAAGACTGGTGTTCACTTCACAGAGCCTACAGGTACTGAGGAGGAGATTGCAGCCTTGAACAAGTCTTACGAGCACCTCTGCAAGATGCGTGACGAGATCGTTGAGTTGGGCATCGTTCCTGCAGTAGATGAGTGGAAAGAGATGAATCCAAACTTGTAATATTCTCTCACAAGAGATTATATAAATCGACAATAAAGACTGAATGATAAGAACTATTTCTTTCATTCAGTCTTTTTTTGTTTTATACACATATAACATATAAAAAGTACAAGCCCCCATGCATCCGTTTTTTTTGCAGAGAAGCCTGATAGAAACAAGCCTTGCGAAACAAAACCCTGCCTAATCTTCCATACATTACATACACCCCAAACTCTTCACCAGCAATAAAGTTACATCTTTCCGTAAAAATGATAATCACATTTTGGCATTATTTTTGTAACTTTGCAACCGAAATGGAAAAGATTTCTTTCCTGACAGATAATAGCATATATATAATAAGGTATAGAAAAAAATGAAAAAGATAGAAAACAAGACTTTCGGAGGCGAACGACCTCTATTTGGCGCACACGACGTTCGTTTGGAAGATATTACGATTATCAATGGCGAATCGGGCATCAAGTGTTGCAACAATATAGAGTGCCACAACTCCAAGTTCTATGGCAAATATCCATGGTGGCATGTAAACGGATCACTTATCACCAACTGCTATTTCGCACCCGAGAGCCGTTCCGCCATCTGGTATTCAGACAATATGGTGATGAAAGACTGTACCATTGACGGCCCGAAGTTCTTTCGCGAAATGAAGAATCTCGAGTTAGAGAACGTATCCATCAATGATGCCGACGAGACTTTCTGGAAGGTAGACGGTCTGAAACTGAAAAACGTTAAGTTGCACGATGGCACCTACCCTTTCATGTTCTCTAAGAACATCTTTGTAGACGGCTTGGAAAGCGACTCCAAATATGTATTCCAATACTGCCACAACGTAGAGGTACACCACGCACATATCACAACCAAGGACAGTTTCTGGGAATGTGAGAATGTGACGGTTTATGACTCAGAACTCAACGGCGAATACCTTGCCTGGCACAGCAAGAACATCAAGTTGGTGCGTTGTCATATCAGTGGAGAGCAACCACTCTGCTACATGGACCATGTGACATTGGAGGATTGCACCTTCGACCCAGGATGCGACCGTGCCTTTGAGGACTGTTCCAACATCGATGCACACATTAAAGGGGCTATTACCAATATCAAGAACCCCATCTCGGGCAGAATAGAAGCAGACGGAATAGGAAGCATCACCTATACAGAATTCGCCAAAGCACCCAAAGAAGCATGCAAAATCATTGACAAGTCAAAGTAAAAAGGAAGGAAACTGAATTATGAAATACAATTTTGATGAAATTATAGACCGCCGTGGCACCAACTCCTACAAATGGGACTTGGTGAAAGAAGAAGGCGTAATACCCATGTGGGTGGCGGATATGGATTTCCAGACAGCCCCTTGCATCATCGAAGCCCTGCAGAAGCGTGTGGCTCACGGCATCTTCGGTTACACCCTTGTTCCCGACTCTTACTACGAGGCCATCATCAGCTGGTTCTCGCGTCGCCACCAGTGGAACATACAGAAAGACTGGATTCTCTACACATCAGGCGTAGTGCCAGCCATCTCTTGCTGTCTGAAAGCAATCTGTATGCCAGGCGAGAAAGTGCTGGTACAAACCCCAGTGTACAACTGCTTCTTCTCTTGCATCAGAAACAGCGGTTGCGAAGTGATAGAAAATGAGTTGAAACGTGTCGGCAACTGCACCTACGAAATCGACTTCGAAGACTTCGAACGCAAGTGCGCCGACGAGAAGACGACAGCCTTCCTGCTCTGCAACCCTCACAATCCGGCAGGACGTGTATGGAAGAAAGAGGAACTGGAACGCATGAGCAACATCTGCCAAAAGCATGGTGTAAAGGTAATCGCCGACGAAATACACTGCGAGCTTATCATGCCAGGCTATCAGTACACACCCTTTGCCAGCATCAACGAGGCTTGCCGCGACAACTGCGTGGTATTGAATTCTCCATCAAAGTCCTTCAATATCGCCGGCCTGCAGATTGCCAACATTATTTGTCCTGATGCATCATTACGCCGCCGCATCGACCGAGCCATCAACATCAACGAGGTTTGCGATGTCAATCCATTTGGCGTGATTGCCCTCCAGGCAGCCTATAACGAGGGAGAGGAATGGCTCGACGAACTCAATCAATACCTTTACGAAAATTACCAAGCAGTGAAAGAGTTCTTCAATACAGAGTTGCCACAGGTTCGCGTTACCCGACTGGAGGGAACCTACCTTGTATGGCTCGACATACTGCCATTCGAGCTGTCAAGCGACGAAGCTTACGAGAAACTAATGAACGACGGTAAGGTATTCGTCAACAGCGGAACGATGTATGGCAGAAAGGCAGGACAAGGTTACTTGCGCCTCAATATCGCGTGTCCTCGCAAGACCTTAATGCAGGGACTGATTCGCATCGCACGTGTTCTGAGTCAGTATATGGACGAAGAAGACTTGAGCGGTTGCCCTGCATAATGTTAGAAACAGAAACATATATAAACAGAAAGTTCTTTCAAAATCAAATCAATATGGAAAATGATGTTTTAAAAGCTATAAAAGAGAGAAGAAGCATTCGCCGCTTCAAGGCAGACCAAATTACCGACGAGGAGTTGAAGACTGTATTGGAGGCTGGCACTTGGGCCGCAACAGGACATGGCACCCAGAAGCCATTTATCGTTGCCGTACAGAACACGGAAACATGCGCCCAACTGCGCAGGATGAACGCTGAGGTGAAGGGAGTGGAGAGCGATCCCTACTATGGCGCACCAACCATCGTCATCGTTCTGGCACCCTGCGACGAAGTGAACAGCGTGAAAGACGGAAGCCTCATCCTTGGCAACATGATGCTTGCCGCCCACTCCATCGGGCTTGCTTCTTGCTGGATAAACCGTGAGGACGCGATGTTTGGCAGCGAGGAAGGCAAGAAACTCATGAAGGAATGGAACCTGCCCGAAGGCCTAATGGGTATCGGCGCCTTGGCTCTGGGCTATGCTTCGGCTCACCCCCACACCGTAAAGCCTCGCAAGGAGGATTATTATCGCATCATCAAGTAAAGCGACAATCACAAAAAACATATAGAAGGATAGCCTCAGCACAGAAGCTATCCTTTTTGGTTATTTGAAAAGTACGATAACAGACCCTTGTGGATGTTAATTCTGCCTAAAAATCACCGAAATATTTGGTAATAATCTAAGTTAGGTGTATATTTGCAGCAAAATTAATCTAAGTTAGGTGTATATTTTCACAAATAATAATCTAAGTTAGGTGTATTTTTTGAGCGAACAATAATCTAAGTTAGGTGAAATTATGAGACGAAAAGTATATGAACAACTCTTAAAATGGAAAGAAGAACAGCATGGAGAAAGTGCAGTTCTTATCAACGGTGTTCGACGTGTCGGCAAGAGCTATATAGTGAAAGAATTTGCCCAGAAAGAATACAAAAGCTACATTCTTTTGGATTTCAACAAAGTAAGTTCCAACATCAAAGCATTATTCGAAGATTATTTGGACGACTTGGATACATTCTTCATGTATCTAAGCAGTTATACCAACACCCCACTTTATCCACGAGAGTCTATCATCATCTTTGATGAGGTTCAACTTTTCCCTCGTGCACGCACAGCCATCAAATATTTGGTAGAAGACGGAAGGTATGATTACATCGAAACAGGTTCGCTCGTCTCTATCAAGAAGAATGTGGAAAACATCATGATTCCATCCGAAGAAGATGAAATTCTCATGTATCCTATGGACTTCGATGAGTTTCTTTGGGCTCTTGGCAATGAAACACTCATGCCTCTTATCTGCATGAACTTTGAGAAAAAGCACGAGATGGGGCAAATGATGCACCGCAAGGCAATGAACTATTTCAGGCAATATCTTATCGTCGGTGGTATGCCACAAGCCGTGGCAAAATTCGTGGAAACACGAGATTTCAACAAAGTTGACCATGTGAAGCGACAGATACTGACCCTCTACCGCAATGACATACAGAAATATGCATCTACCCATGTATCGAAAGTAACCAAGATTTTCGATACCATCCCTTCTCAACTCCAAAAGCATGAGAAGAAATTTATGTTGAAGGCACTGACCGAAGGGGCAAGAATGAGGGATTATGAAACCGCTTTCTTTTGGTTAAGTGACGCCATGATTGTAAACATGGCTTACAATACGACCGAGCCAAACATAGGTTTGGGCATGAACACCGACGACACAACTCTCAAATGTTATATGTCTGACACAGGGCTGCTCATTAGCCATGCTTTCAACGAGAAAGCCATCGTATCAGAAAGCCTCTACAACAAACTTCTCACTGACAAGTTGGAGTTCAATAGTGGCATGGTTATAGAGAACATCGTCGCCCAAATGTTGCGTTCGGCTGGGCATAGCCTATTCTTCTTCTCCAAATACAGCAAGGAGGCAGAGGACAGAATGGAGATTGATTTCCTCATAGCCAAGGACACTATCACCACGAAGCACAACATTTCACCTATCGAAGTGAAATCAACCAAAAGATACACGTTGACCTCTCTCAAGAAGTGTATCGCCAAATACGGAAATTATCTATCCACCCCTTACGTCATCCATACGGCTGACTTAAAAATTGAAGATGGAATCACCTATTTGCCGCTGTATATGACAGGGATGCTGTAAAAAGCATCCCTGCCATAATATAAAAAGAGGTTATACAAGCACTAATCCTTGACAACATCTCCTCCCTTGACATACGAAAGAACCAAACGGCGAACCACGGCATGGATGTCGTCTTGAGGGAACTTCTGGCGACATTTCTCCGTGAGGTCCTCACAAAAATACATTTTACTGCCAACCAAGGAAGCAGGAATATCTTGCTTTATAAACACATCGTATGTTGCGATTGCCTTGCCATCCCCAGTGGCAATAGGCACTATATCCCACTTATACCAACTACCAGAAATTCCAGAGCCCACAGGAAACAACTTATAATTTTCTTTCCATTCAGCACGATCCACCAAACTCATACGATAGCTGAAAAAAGAAGTCTCATCCTTGGTGTCCTCCACATTTAATGTATACGTTGCAGCAAGAGCTGAAGAAACTTTTCTCACAAGAATTTGATACTTTTTAGCCCCACCGAAAGGAGGATTTTCCGTCAAGTCTTGCTCTATTTTCTCTTTAATTTGTGGTGCATCCACTACAAATTCCACTTCCCCTGTATAATTGTAAATAGACTCCGATGGCTGAGATGGATGTGGGTAAACACATCCCCTGTCATCATCACCATCATTCTTGTCGCACGCACAGAACGCAAGGGGCGACAAGCAGAGCAAGATTGATAATTTTAATAACTGTTTCATACGTTTTTTCTCCTATAATCAACTATGACTTTTGCGTGGTATGACACCACTTTTTGACGGCACAAAGATAAGACTTTTATTTGAATAAAACAATAAAATATGGTGGTAAGTATTTATTTTTTACGACTTACCGCCATACTTCAAGCACTTTCCATCATACAAACAAAAGACAAACCGCTGACGCTGACAGTCCAATTTTCCGAGCCTTATCTAAGAGAGTGAAAGAGTGTTAATTATTTTTTATATTTATATATATAAATTATATACATAAATATAAACTTCTACCCTTACCCTTTTTACCCTGCGGAAAATTGGACTGTCAGCGTCAGCGTCAGCGAGTACAATCTTTTTTCTTACAGAAAGGCTACCATATGAAACGCACGGCTGCCTCATGTCTTAGGAGATGATACCGTATGAAACGTACGGTATCAACTCATAAGATAACGAGGCGTAAAATTTAGTTTTCTTCATCACAAAACTATGAGTTGCAGAAAACAGCCCCTTCACGCACACTGAAATTTGGTGGTTACAGAAAAAAGCAGTACTTTTGCAACCGTAATTACAAAAATACTGCTTTGTGAAAAGCACCTCGATTCTTTGCGAAAAAGAACCATCCCGCTTTGTGAAAAGCACCGCTCTTGTGAAAGAGTTTAAAGCTCCACTTTAGACAGAACCTTATCGGTAGCACCCGAAAGACTCGCTACGAAAGCACCAGCCTTGTCACCGGCCTGCTTCAGGAAAGCCTCATCATTCATCATAGAATTCATCAAGCCCTCAAAACTCTCATAGTTCTGAATCTCAAAACCACCACCCGACTTCAGCAAGCCCTGGGCTTCCTGGAACTTCTTGTTGTTAGGGCCAAAGATGACCGGCATATTCCATACTGCAGCCTCCAAAGTATTGTGAATACCAACACCGAAGCCTCCACCTACATAAGCCACATCACCATAATGGTACATGCTGCTCAGCAATCCGAAACAGTCGATGATCAGCACGTCAGCCTGAGCTGCTTCCTCGGGAGTGGTCTGTGTGTAGCGCACCACCTTTTTGTCCTTTATCAGAGAAAGAATCTGGCGCAGATGATCCTCGCCTATGACATGAGGAGCTATCAGCAGACGCCAGTCCTTATGCTCATTGAAGAACGGAATGAATATCTCCTCATCAGGTGGCCAGGAACTGCCTGCCACAAAAACCTTATAGTCCTCTTTAGCAGGGGTTTCTCCAGCAGCCAAAGCCTCTGCAACGTGTCCCTTGCGGAAAGCATCACATATAGGCAACTGCTTGGCAGCCTCCTTGATCTGGAGCACACGGTCAAAACGGGTATCTCCCACCACGTCAACAGCAGTTATGCCAATACTTTCGAGCAGGCGCTTGCTTTCCTCGTTCTGCACGAAGAAACGGGTGAAGCACTTCAGTACTCCGGCATAGCTCCTGCCATACCACTTGAAGAACACCTGATCCTCGCGGAAGATGCTGCTCACACTGTAGGTAGGAATATTGCGATGCTTCAGAATGTGAAGGAAGTTTGACCAAAATTCATACTTGATGAAGAAAGCCATCACCGGGCGCACCAGACGCAGGAAACGGATGGCATTCAATCGAGTATCCACCGGCATATAACAGATAATGTCGGCTCCCTCGTAGTTCTTGCGCACCTCATAGCCCGATGGCGAATAGAAGGTAAGCAATATCTTGTACTGAGGGAAATCCCTGCGAATACGTTCCATGAGGGGACGCCCCTGCTCGAACTCGCCGAGCGAGGCTGCATGAAACCACACATACTGAGCAGTAGGGTCTACCTTCTGCTTGAGCAGTCTGAATGCTTCACGCTCGCCACGCCACATCTTGCGCACCTTATGGTCGAAAAGGCTCGCAATGGCTATGCCCCAGAGGACCAAATAAATGACTACGTTGTAAATCATGATACCGGAAGTTTGATTGACACTTTATCCTAACACTTCGATGGCCTTGCGCAAGCGCTTCAGGGTTTCCTCCTTGCCAAGGAAGGCTGAGATGTCGAACATGCCTGGGCCCTTGCCCTCGCCAACGAGTGTGAGACGGAATGCGTTCATCACGTCGCCAAGCTTATAGCCCTTGTCCTCTACCCATTTCATCACGACAGGCTCCTGTCCCTCGATAGAGAAATCTTCGATACCTTCAAGCACCTCTGCAAGCTCGGTCATCTGCTGAGCCGAATACTCCTTCCAGCGCTTCTTGGCTGTCTTGGCATCGTACTCGGTTGGTGGAATAAAGAAGAAAGAGCAAAGAGGCCACAACTCATAGACAAAGTTCACACGGTCCTTCATCATGTGCACAACCTGCTTCACACGATCCATCGTTTCCTCCACACCATTGTTGGCAACGATAGGGGCAAAGAGATTGGCTATTTCGTCATCGCTCTTCATCAGTATATACTCATGATTGAACCAAATACCCTTCTTGAAGTCAAACTTGGCACCAGCCTTCGAACAACGTGAGATATCGAAAGCCTTCACCAACTCATCGAGCGAGAAGATTTCCTGTTCTGTACCAGGATTCCATCCCAACAGAGCCAGGAAGTTGACCACTGCCTCGGGGAAGTAACCACTCTCGCGATAGCCTGATGACACCTCGCCGGTCTTGGGATCGTGCCACTCCAATGGGAACACAGGGAAACCCAGACGGTCGCCATCACGCTTGCTCAGTTTACCCTTACCCTCTGGCTTGAGCAACAAAGGAAGATGGGCAAAACGTGGCATAGTGTCTTCCCAGCCAAAAGCCTTATAGAGCAACACATGCAAGGGAGCACTTGGCAGCCACTCCTCACCACGAATCACGTGGGAAATCTCCATCAGATGGTCGTCCACGATGTTGGCAAGATGATATGTTGGCAACTCGTCTGCACTCTTATAGAGCACCTTGTCGTCCAAGATATCACTCATCACCTTCACGTCTCCTCGTATCATATCGTTGACATGAATCTCCTCGCCGGCCTCAATCTTGAAGCGCACAGTATACTGCTTGCCGTCTGCAATGAGCTGGTCAACCTCCTCCTTGGAAAGAGTGAGCGAGTTGCGCATCTGCATACGGGTATGGGCATCATACTGGAAGTTCTGTATCTCGGCACGCTTTGCCTCAAGCTCCTCGGGAGTATCGAAAGCGATATAAGCCTTACCCGCATCGAGCAACTGCTGCACATATTTCTTATAGATGTCGCGACGCTCACTCTGGCGGTAAGGACCATGCTCTCCACCAAAGCTTACACCCTCGTCAAACTTGATACCGAGCCATTTGAATGACTCCAGGATATACTCCTCAGCTCCTGGCACAAAACGATGTGAGTCAGTATCCTCAATACGGAACACAAGCTCACCACCATGCTGGCGAGCAAACAAATAATTATATAAGGCAGTACGAACACCGCCAATGTGCAATGCACCCGTAGGACTGGGGGCAAAACGCACTCTTACTTTTCTATCAGTCATGTCTGAAAATAGCTATTTTTAAAATTTTCTGCAAAATTACACTTTTTTTTGCGATTTTAGCAGTTTTTTTTCGTATTTTCGCAGAGTAATCTAAAAATAGTGGTATAAAATGAGCATATTCAACAACACAGAAGAGAATTACTGGCGAAATCTCGCCACCAAGACCGTACTCGTATGTATCACCGTAGCCATCATCGTGTGGTTCCTGCCACGCAACGAGGGCAGAATGTATCGCTACGATGTAGGAAAGCCATGGATGTATGGATCGGTCATTGCCAAGTTCGACTTCCCTATCTACAAAACAGACGAGGCCATCAAGCACGAACAGGATTCCCTGCTCAAGCACTTCCAGCCTTACTACAGTCTCAACCCGCTTATCGAGAAAAAGCAGGTGGAGCGATTCCTGCACGACTACGAGCAGGGCATCAACGGTCTGCCCAAAGAATATGTGGGCATCGTGGCAAGACAGATGCAGGAAATATACCAGATGGGCATCATCAACACCAACGAATACAACAACATCTTCAAGGACTCCACCAGCATGATACGATTCGTGAGTGGTAAAAATGCCAAGAGTCTCAAGGTGAGCAGTTTCTACTCCACCATAGCTGCCTACGAGCACATCTTTGCCAACGAGAAACTCGCAGCCCAGCGAGCCATCCTCTCACGGTGCAACCTCAACAACTATATAGAGGCCAATATCGTGTACGATAAAGAGAAGAGCGATGCCGAGAAAAACGATCTGCTGAGCAGCATTCCTTTGGCAAGTGGCATGGTGATGAGCGGACAGAAAATCATCGACCGTGGAGAAATCGTCAACGATTACACTTGCCGTGTGCTCAACTCTTTCGATAAGGAGATGAAGCGCAGAAGCTCCACTCAAGACGAAATCATGACCACCTTCATCGGCCAGATTCTCTTCGTGCTGATACTCGTCATGATGTTCACCTCCTACCTCACGCTCTTCCGCAAAGACTACTTCGAGAAGCCACGAAGCATCACCATGCTCTACACGATGATCACCCTCTTCCCTATCCTCGTGTCGATGATGATGAAGCACAACTTCTTCTCGGTCTATATCATCCCCTTTGCCATGGCTGCTATCTTCGTCAGGGTGTTTATGGATTCCCGAACGGCATTCATCACCCATGTCACGATGATTCTTATCTGTGCCGCAGCTGTAAAGTATCAGTACGAGTTCATCATCGTGCAGTTAGCATCGGGACTGGTGGCCATCTACTCGCTCCGCGAACTGTCCAAGCGGTCGCAGATATTCATCACAGCCATACTCGTCACCATATCGAGTTGCATCGTCTACTTAGCACTTCAGCTCATGCAGGACAACCAGGTGTTCAACATCGACCCGAGCATGTACACCTATTTTATCATCAACGGCATCTTCCTGCTGCTCTCCTACCCGATGATGTACCTCATCGAGAAGATGTTTGGATTCATCTCCAACGTGACACTCTTCGAGCTTTCCAACACCAACAAGGGACTGCTCCGAAACCTGAGCGAGATAGCTCCTGGCACCTTCCAGCATTCCATCACCGTGGGAAACCTGGCTGCCGAAATTGCCAACCGTATTCATGCCAACAGTCTGCTGGTACGTACCGGTGCGCTCTATCATGACATCGGCAAGATGACCAATCCTGTATTCTTTACCGAAAACCAAGCTGGTGTCAATCCTCATGACCAACTCTCTGACCTGGAGAGCGCACAAATCATCATCAGCCACGTTACGGAAGGACTGAAGCTTGCCGAGAAATTCAATCTGCCAGGCATCATCAAGGACTTCATTTCCACACACCATGGCAATGGACTTACCAAATTCTTCTATATTAATTATTGTAATGAGCATCCCGACGAAAAGGTAGACAAAGAGCAATTCCAGTATCCGGGTCCTAACCCTTTCACGCGCGAACAAGCTATTCTGATGATGGCTGATACTGTGGAGGCGGCATCACGTTCGCTCAAAGAATATACCGAAGAGAGTATCAGCGCACTGACCAATAAGCTCATTGACAATCAGGTAGCAGATGGTTTCTTCAGGGAGTGCCCTATCACCTTCCGCGACATAGCCTTGGCCAAGTCTGTACTCATCGAACGACTGAAATCCATCTACCACACCAGGATTTCCTATCCACACCTGAACAAGTAATATTTTTGCATAAAAAAAACGAGGGTGCGTCATTGACTGCTGACGCACCCTCACTCTTTTCATATCGATTTATCAATTAAGATTTTTTACTTCACAACAACCTTCCTCACAGTTCCGTCGCTATACTTCACGATGTTCAAGCCCTTAACAGGAACAGCCAATCGCTGACCATTTACAGAATAGCGAGAAACTTCCTCAACGTCGGTAGAGGTTGTAGTCTTGTCGATACCTGTTGCATCGAATTCTACTATATTCTCAAAGTAGCCAAATTCAGAGAGCCTGTAATTATCATAAGTTCCCTTAGGTACATAAAGTGTACATTTCCTGGAAGCACAACCTTCGAATGCATAACGACCTATTCTTGGTACTTTCTCTGCATATACATATATACTCGTTAATCCGCTACAGTAAGAGAATGCGAACTCGCCTATTGAAGTAATACCAGCAGGAAGGGTTAAACTCGTTAATCTGCTACAGCCAGAGAATGCGTACTTGTCTATTGAGGTAATACCAGCAGGAAGGTTTAAACTCGTTAATCCGCTACAGCCAGAGAATGCGTACTCGCCTATTGAAGTAATACCAGCAGGAAGGGTTAAACTCGTTAATCCGCTACAGCCAGAGAATGCGAATTCGCCTATTGAGGTAATACCAACAGGAAGGGTTAAACTCGTTAATCCGCTACAGTATGCGAATGCGTACTCGCCTATTTCATCATAAGAAGTATACACTTTATTATTAAAAAGATTATCATAATAATAATAATCACCACCTGCTACAATCTTCGCCTCAGACAAATCTAACACAGAGAGATTTCCTTCTGTACTACTTTCCTGATAATTTCTTCCTGCCATCTCACGAATCATGTTCCAATCCGTACCATTTATCTCACCAACAAGCTTCAGATTAGTAATCTTATATTTCTTACTACTTGCAATTCTATCAGGTAAAGTACCAGCCTTATCCAACTTGATCGTAATCTGCTTGGTAATCAAGTCGTCATTAGCTGCTTGAATTGATAAACAGCCAAGCAACATAAATACCGCAGTTAAAAACAGTCCTTTAAATGTAAAATTTCTCATATTTCTATTATTTTAGTATATATTCTTTTGAAACATGTGTACAGACATAGTCAGCTATCGCTTTCATCTTTGCCCTGTTCTACATCAAAGGGTCGTACCATAATCGTACTTTTTAATGTGAAACAATTGATTTATAAACAACAAGGAGAGTATGTTTCAACTCTGTTTGAGCAGAATGGGTATCTGTCTGCAAAGGTAAATAAAATATTTTAAATGTAACACCTTTTTCAGAATCTTTTTTGATACAAAGTAGCGAAAAGAAATGATCTCTTTAGCCTATAAAAAGTTCTGTTCCAACCTTTGCAATGTTCGTTCAAAGGCTTTGAATGTCCGTTCAAAGGCTCTGAATGTGCGTTCAAAGGCTCTGAATGTGCGTTCAAAGGCTTTGAACGGACTTTTTATAGTTGTTTAAGAACAAATTCATAACAAACAGGAAACAATTTGTATGCTATTAAAATAAAAACACATGGCTATAGGGGTGCAGAGTTGTTACTTGCAAAAGTTGGGTAATATTACCAACTTTTGTCCCCCTATTTCTTATCCCGAACAGAAGTAAAACTCTGCACATATTTTAAAATCTGTGCAACAAAACCTTCTTTTTCTGTTAATATGTTTTAAATAAGCGCACCTTTCTGTATCCAAATAGAACATTCTTCTTACCTTTGCGGACGTTTTTATTTAAAATTATTAAAATGAAGAAACTAAAATTAGTTTGTGTTGCCATTGCGATGGCCTGTGCAACACCTACATTGGCAGGTGGTTTGCTCACAAACACAAACCAGCACGTAGCATTCGACAGAATGATGAGCCGTGAGGCTTCAATCGGTATTGACGGAGTTTATTACAATCCGGCCGGAGTTGTATTCATGAGTGAAGGTCACCATCTCGCCATCAACTGGCAGTTGGCTTTCCAGACACGTACTATCAACAATGACTATGCTTTGTTTACCAACAATGTAAACAATCCCATCACTCCTCGTGATTTCAAGGGTACGGCTTTTGCTCCTGTTATCCCTTCTTTCCAGTATGCCTACAACAAGGGCAAATGGTCTTTCCAGGCCAGCTTCGCCCTGACTGGAGGTGGCGGTAAGTGTACCTTCGACGACGGACTGGGATCATTCGAGAAGATTGTAGCCGAGACTGCCATTGCAGCTTGCCAGTTGGCAGGTACCATCGACCAAGTATTGGGCAATACAATCGGTCAGCCAGGCATGGAGATGTTCACTTCAGACCAGGCTTTCGGCAAAACCGGCAAATACAGCTTCAACAGTTATATGCACGGTCGCCAATATTACTATGGTCTTTCTGTAGGTGCTGCATACAAGTTCTGCGATAACTTCAGCGCATTCTTGGATGTTCGCGGTGTCTATGCCCTGACCAACTACTATGGATATGTAGAAAACATCAATGTAGGCAACATGCCTCTCTATAAGGTACTCGACCCTACCAAGGAAAGCTCTGCCAACATCGAGTTGAGCTGTGACCAGAGTGGTGTAGGCTTCACTCCTATCATCGGCGTAGATTACAAAACAGGTCGCTGGAACTTCTCTGCTAAATACGAGTTCAAGACCCGTATTCGCCTGAAGAACAAGTCAGTAAACCAGACTCCAAGTATCGGTAACTTGCCAGCCAACCTTGCCAATCAGATGACAGGCATCCTGACTGCAAAATATCAGCAGGCTGGCCTTCCACTTGAGCAGGCTAAGCAACAGGCAGAAAACACTACTAATGCAGTATTGAATGACCCAACAGTAGGAGCTACTATGATGGGCTTGAAGACCCAGTTTGACCAGAAGTTGAACAAGGCTATCGGCGAATATGAGGACGGCAAGAAGATTGCTGGCGACATTCCTGCTTACTTGGCTTTGGGAGTAGGCTACAGCCCTGTAGATGCAGTAAGAGTAAACGCAGGTTTCCACTGGTTCGACGACAAGAATGCCACATCTTACAACAACCGCAACAAGGAGTTGAAGCGTGGTACCCTGGAGTATAATGCCGGTGTAGAGGTAGACGTCAACAAGAAGATCACTCTGAGTACAGGTTGGCAGAACACCAACTACGGTTTGTCTGACGAGTATATGGATGACAAGTCATTCGTTGTAAGTTCCAACTCTGTTGCCATCGGTGGTGTTTATCACATCAACAAGAAGATGGATCTCAACGTGGCTTACTTCCACACATTCTATCAGCACAAGAAGACTACCGAAACGGTACAGCTCACAGCAGACATAAGCAAGAACTACTCTTCTGACTATACCCGTAACAACAACGTCTTCGCAGTTGGTCTCGACATCAACTTCTAAGAGCAACATTCCAAAAACATAACTACATACTATCGCAAAAGGCTATCCCAATCTTTTGAAAGGGATAGCCTTTTTTATTTTTATGTTCATTGGCTCCATACAAAGACAAGATCATTGCCATCATATCAGTCTACATGGGGTCGACATCATAGTAAACCTGCAATGCGCCATAGCGAGGGTCCTTCGACATTTGCTCCTGGGCATATCTCAGATATTCTCTCACCTTTGCCTGATTGATGCCATTCTCGAGTTTGATAACAATCTTACGGATGTTCATGGTCTTCACCTTTGCCACCGCAGGCTTGTCGGGCCCAAGGACCCTGTCGCCAAACCAGGAGCGCAAAGTCTGTCCCAACTCCATACTCGCCTGATGGCATACCTGCTCGTGCTTATGCTTCAGGAAGACATAGACAAGATGGTAGAAAGGAGGATAATGGAAAGCCCTTCGTTCCTCCAACAAGTCTTGGTAGAAGCCTGTATAATCGTTATGAACCACCTGCGAGATGACAGGCAACGTGGGCGACTTGGTCTGCAATATCACCTTGCCTCGCTTGCCCTTTCTCCCGGCTCTTCCGCTCACCTGAGCCATCATCATAAAGGCATGCTCGTAGGCTCGGAAATCGGGATAATTGAGCATGGAATCGGCATTCAGTATGCCCACCACACTCACCTTGTCGAAATCCAGTCCCTTGGAAATCATCTGGGTGCCAATGAGCAGATTGGTCTTACCCGACGAGAAATCATCTATCAGCCGCTCGTAAGCATTGCGGGTACGGGTGGTGTCCAAATCCATACGGGCGATACGAGCCTCGGGAAAGATATCCGTCAGTTGGTCTTCGATGCGCTCGGTACCCAGACCTCGCCCCATGAGTTCTGTACTTCCACAGTTGGGGCACTCCACTGGCACAGGATAAGTATATCCGCAATAGTGACAGGTGAGCAGGTTGATATTCTTATGAAGTGTAAGCGACACATCGCAGTTCTTGCACTTAGGCACCCATCCGCATACCTTACATTCCACCATCGGTGCAAAACCACGACGATTCTGGAACAGAATGGCCTGTTCGCCATGCGACAAAGCCTCGCGTATGGCTGCTAAAAGTTGAGGAGAGTAGGCACCAGTCATCATCTTGCGATGTCGCAAATCCTTTACATCCACCACCTGGATTTCGGGCAACTGTATGTCCTTGTATCGGGTTTTGAGTTCCACCAATCCGTACTTGCCTTCCTGCGCATTGTAATAACTCTCCATAGAGGGTGTGGCTGTACCCAAAAGAACCTTGCAGTCGGGATACATACCTGCCAACACAATAGCAGCACTGCGGGCATGATAGCGGGGGGCTGGGTCTTGTTGCTTAAAGGATGTTTCGTGTTCCTCGTCGATGATGACAAGTCCGAGATTCTGAAAAGGGAGAAAGACTGCACTTCGAGCCCCAAGAATAACATCGTAGGGATGGGCTGACATCTGTTTCTGCCATATCTCCACTCGTTCGGCATCGCTATACTTGGAATGATAAATGCCAAGACGATCGCCAAAAACTTTGTGCAGACGTTCCATGATCTGTACCGTGAGAGCTATCTCGGGCAGAAGATAAAGCACCTGCTTGTGATTGTCGAGAGCCTGCTTGATGAGGTGGATATACACCTCGGTCTTGCCACTCGAAGTCACGCCATGAAGAAGCACCACATTCTTCTTCATCATCTGAAGGAGAATCTTGTTGTAAGCTTCCTGCTGGGCTATGGAAAGTGGTTTGATCTGCTCGAAGTGACTCTCACCTGAGGTATTCAGTCGTCCCACCTCCTCCTCGTAAGTAAAGAGGATGTCGCGGTCGATGAGCGATTTGACGATGGCAGAAGTGCAATGAGCCTCATTCATCAGTTCTTCCTTGGTGACCTTCTTGATGCCTTCGCGAGGCGTATCGTTCTCAAGACTGTCCCAATGGGAAAGGCTGAGAAATGTAGCAAGGGCTTTAGATTGCTTCAGGGCACGCTGCAACATGTTAAGAGCCACATGCAGGGAAGCTTCGTTGCGGTATTTGCTCGTAAGCTCCACATACAATTCCATCCTGGGTTTGAACTTCTCTGCAGACTTCATACCTGCAGGCATTGCGGCATTATATACATCGCCCAAAGGTGACATATAATAGTTGGATATCCACGACCATAACCTGTACTGCCGGTCAAGAAGTGTGGGAGTAGCATCCAGCACCTGCTCTATCGGCTTGACCTTAAAGGACGGCTTCTCCTGATGCACCTTTACCACCATGGCAATGTACTTCTTGCTCTTGCCCAATGGCACAAGCACCCGTTTACCAAAAACAACACACCCTTCCATCCCTTCGGGGACAGAATAGGTAAACATGCCAGGTAGCGGCAAGGGCAATATGACATCGACATACTTCATACTCTGCAAAGGTAACAATAAAAAAGCAGATACCCAACATCAGGTATCTGCTTTTATATATTTTAATATGTATCTCCTATGCTTAGAACCAATAACCAAGAGAAATCTGCCAGGTATTGTTTCTTCCCTTTATAACAAGAGGTTTGCCATTGGAATCAAGACTTCCTGTATCCATTTTGCCGGACTTGTTGCATTCAATGTTGTAGTTGACTGAAGCCTGCAGATGGCTCAACAAAGTTACACCAGCGCCCACATTCACACTGAAGTTTGCCTTTTTCAAGGAATAGCTGCTGGATTTATCCCATTTGAAATTCTTATTTCCAACATTAATTCCCCACTGCGGACCTGCAAAAAGGAAAATATTAGCCAGACTGCTCAGCCCAAAACCATAACGGACATTCACAGGAATATCAATGAATTTTTGTGTAACTGTGGTTGAATTATAAGTTCCGCCCACAACATCGTCGGCAACTTTCACCTTAGCCTCCTTCTGATCATATAAAGCGGCAACGTCAAAACTTAAGCCTGTAACAGGCACTGTCACCTTAACCATAGGGCCAAAGAAAAATCCTGCACGGTTTTCCGCATCCCAGTTGTCTCCACTGAGCTTCAAATTGCTGACATTCAAGCCACCCTTCACACCTAACTTAATCTGTGCCTGAGCAGGATTAGCAAAGAGGACAGAAACTGCCAACACAATAAATAATAATACTTTCTTCATACCTTATATTATAAACCTATTATTAATGACGCTGACGACGAACCGAAACTCGGGCTGTACTGGATCCTGACGAACCGGAACTGCGCTGACGACGGGTCTTGACTGTAGACGAAGAACCAGAAGTTCTGCTTCTGCGATTCTTCTTCACACCCTTCACGCCCTTCGCATTCTTCTTGTCGGCATTGGCAATACTGTCAAGAGAATCTTTGCGCGCCTGATCGCCCCAGATATTCTTCTCGAAGGCAGCCAACTCTGACTCTATCTTCTTCTGCTCCTTGCTCAGAGCTGAATCGGTAGGACAATATTGAGCCAAGGTTTTACCCAACATATTGGTCGTCTTGTATATCTTACCCTTATACTGGTTCTTGACAAAATAATCGTCTATACTCATCATGGCAGCATTATTGAGATTGCTCGTCATTATCTGCTGCTTGGAAAGATAGGGAGCAAGGTCAGAATACTTCATCCAGAAGAGAGGATACTTGGTTCCGGCATCACCAAAATCGTCTTCACGTGTCATAATAGGACACAAGGCGATTACCTTGGTATGGAATGTGGCGGTATGCTGGTCGTAGTATGTGGCTTCTTTCACATAGTAAGACTTTACCTCACGAGAAGGAATATCGCTGTCATCGAGTGTCAAAGCTCCATTCTTACGCTCATAATAGATGTGATAATTATCCATGAAGGCCTTAGGTACAACACGATCCTCGTAGTTGAAACTCTCATGACCATCCAAGCGATACTGGTAGGCACGAACACGACCGCTCAACATCAGCTTGAACATATAGGTAAAGAGATTCATCTGACCACCGACAGGCTCCACAGGATAATACAATGGTGCATTGGCATCATCATTTAAGTCGAGTTCACGATAGATATCACGTCTCCATACCACATCATCGCCCATGGTGGCCGATGTAGGGAACATTATCTGCGCACGAGTCGTCATGTTGTTGGCATTCGACTGCTGCTTGGCTTTCTGCTGTGCCTGTCTACGAGCTTCTGGCTGGGCATTCGCACCGATTGTCAGCCCCGCAAGCATCAATAACAAAAATATCTTTCTCATTATAATATCTTTATTTCTAAACAATAAGATTCTTCACTCTTTGCATTTCTCTACCTCACAATCACCTCCATGGCTGCAGGGAGGTTACGGGTAATTCCATCAGGCCCCACAGCCTTGATGTGAGAGATATAGAAACGACGGTTTCTCGACAGTCTGCGGAACTCCTCACGCTGACGCTCAGAGAAATTGGCTCCAGCCGAAGCCAAAGGTACTGCATTACCCATATTGTCGAAGAAAACAGTCTCAAAACTCAATACACGGAAAGGAATATCCAATAATCCGTCATCAATTGCCGCATGAATACCTGAAGCGCCCATCAGGGAAGCTTTCGACAAGGCGCCACCACGGAAGCGGTTGGTACCCAAAGCCAAGTAAGCTGTTGGATCGGGTAGTTTCCTTACATGGAATACAAATGGAGGCATCGTTCTCGTCTGCCCCTTGTCACGGGCAGTAACATGTATCGTCACGTCCTTACCCACTGCTGATGGTACTGCCACAAAACGTCCGTTGCCCTTCGATATGAACGAGCCACCTGTCATGGTTGCAGATACAGCATTGGCAGGAACTCCGGGCACACTGATGCTGACAGGGTTTTTGAAACCTGCATACAATACATTCATCATATCTGCTGCCACTGTGGCTGTATTAGGTGCTGGAATTACAGTATACTTCTGCAGGAAGTTTCGACGCATCACATCGCCTCTGGCATTCCGCATCAGGATATAGCCACCAAACTGGTGCTCGCCAACTCCACCTGCTGTGAACGAATACTGACCATGAGCAGTGTTCACTCTCACTCCATTGACATAGATCTCAGGCTGCTGAGTTGTATCGACTGCAGCCATCACGATGTTGGCATTGAAACGCTCGCCAGGATAAAGAGTTGTCTTCTCGGGAATAACAAAGGCGTCAAGCTTGTTGACTCTTATATCTTTCATGTCGATATTGGAAACCAAGGTATGCAACACTTCACCCTCGGCATAACGAACATCGCTCTGCAACTTAGACAACAAAGTAACGGCTGCTGCCACGGGCATATTCTCAAACATGTACTCCTGCCAGTTCTTGCCCAAATTCTTTGCATCCTTAGGCACACGGGTAGAAAGATTGCTCTGGATGATTTTCTTCTGATGCTCATCGGTGACCATCATCAATATACGATCACGATAGCTGTTGATGGCACGATATAATTTGCCACCCTTACCAGAACCAGGAGCCAGCATCACTATACCTGCCGCCTCAAGATTATCCTTATTCTCTATATGCAATACATCTCCATCGCTTCCATCAGCTTCACGCACGATGGCTTCCTTCAGCTGCTGGGCAAAGTTGTAGAGCGAATCGCTCATTTCCTTAACCTGTGTCGCCTTCTCAAACCATGCCTTTACCTTGGCAGGATTCTGCTTCATCTGATCAGCAAAATTACTATATAAGGCAGCATTCTCGGCAGAAGAGTTGGCTGTTGTACGGTTCAGACTCTCCTCTACTATAGAAAATCCATTGAGCACCTCGGTCGAGATGTTCAATGCCAGCATAGCCATCAAGACGAGATACATCAGGTTGATCATCTTCTGGCGAGGCGATATAGGTCTTTTCTTAATTGCCATTCTTTAATTTGCTTATTTCACTTGTTTTCTCCCTCTTCGTCCGTAGAGAGAGAGTTCGTATCTCTATGCTTTTTAATCTTCACTCACATGGGGTGCGGCTGCCCTCATATTGACAGTCATCGCCTCAATCATACGAGTATAGATCTTGTTGAGTTGCTCTATCTGCTGAGCCATCTTGCGACTCTGCTCATTTATCTGGTCGATAGTGCCAATTTGCTGACTGGCACCCTTCAACTGCATTTCATAAACCTTACTGATACCGGTAAGAGTACGGTTCAGATTCTCCATCTCCTCGCTGTCACGAGTAAGTCGAGTACTCTGCTCATTCACCTTCTCCAAGGTCTCTACCAACTTCTTCAACTCTTCCACATAGTTGCTTTGAGCCTCGGCCATCTCGGGAGTAGTATTCTGCTGACTTCCTATCCAGACACCATTGGCTACAGACTGCTGCGTGCTATCATCACTGCCACAGGCCACTGTCTGAACAGGCTTCTCGAGAGAATCGCTTACCTCAGGATCTGCCATACTGATAGTTGATGCAGAAGAAGAGGCCTGAGGATTGCCTACGACAACGACAGAAGGCTGAACATTACCAACAGGTGAAGCCTGAGAGGAAGCTACACGTCCTTCTTCATAGGTCACCTTACCTGTCTCAAGATATTCCTCAGTCACATGAGTAGGGATATCTCGCCCGTCAGCAGTCTTGTCGAAAGGACGGTCGAAGGCGGAAAGAAAGAATACCACGACCTCGGTTCCCATACCAAGGAACATCATGAAATTAGCTCCAGGCAGGTGGGTCAACTTAAACAACGCACCAGCAATAACGACAGAAGCGCCCCAACTGTAAGCATAGTTCAGAAAGGTCTGACCAGGCACACTGTCCATCCATCTTTGCAGACGGTATACGATATTGAATTTACTATATTCGCCCATGGCTATTATCTCCTTTTCTTTGTTTTTATTGTTTTTTGTTTAGCACTCGATGTGGTAGCAAGACTTCTCACACATCTGAATCCTATATATGACCGTGGTTGATTCTGATATTCCCAGGAACGCCATGCCGAACGGATAAATGACTCAGGATCTTTCCATGACCCTCCGCGTACACTCTTCTTTTTCAGCCGATAGGGATCTTCCTTGGCTGCATTGTAGACAAGAGTAGGATTCAGGTCGTTCATAGCATCAACTCCAGCCTCTGTAAATACTGTGCTGGTCCATTCTGCCACATTACCGGCCATATCATACAAACCATTGGAATTGGGTGAATATATAGCCACCTTGCTGGTTATCAGATTGCCATCCTTGGTGTAGTTACCACGGTCGGGTTTAAAGTTGGCATAGAAACAACCATCGCCGTTCTTTACATCCTTGTTGTCCCAGGGAAACTCGTTCTGATCCTTGCCTCGAGCGGCAAACTCCCATTCTGCCTCAGTAGGGAGACGATAACGCTGAACGAACCTTGCCTCAGGGCCTAAGCCTTTCAGCAGATAATCTGTACGCCATGCACAGAAGGCATTGGCCTGTTCCCAGGTAACACCTACTACGGGATAGTCGTTATAAGCTGGATTGCTGAAATAGCTTCTCAGATAAGTCTCATTGTCTGAGTTTCTGAAATCGTTGACCCAACAAGTAGTATCGGGATATACATTAACAATGTAGGTGTTGAGGAAATCCCAAGGACCCGACAACTGACGGTTAATGGTTTCACTGACGATTTTTCCTTCATCATTCACATAAGCTGTATCCTTGGATATCATCACCACCTCGTTTGGATCAATATTGATATCTGTATTCAGGTTTCGCTCCTGTGGATTGATACGGTTGCGACGCAAAGCCGCAGCTGTATAGTCATAAATCTCATATTTATAGTTCAACTGGCGCCAGTCTATCAATTTCTCCCCCGTAACAGGATTGACAGCATAAAGACTCTCTATCGCCCGCTGCTCATCTTCGTTAGGTTTCTTGGGAAGTTGTTTCTTCCAGTTGACACGCGGAGTTACAGGATTACCCTGCTTGTCCTCAGTAATCATATAGGTTTCATCGCCACCATAGGCGGGATCTGCCAAACGGGTACGAAGAATAGAATCCCTCACATAGGATACAAACTGCTTGTACTCTGAATTTGTGATTTCGGTATCATCCATCCAGAAACCATCTACAGAAACTTCCTTGCGAGGTGTTTTCTCTCCCCACAGCGAATCTTCTGTTTCTAATCCCATCTTCAGGAATCCTCGATTGATTTTTACCATTCCATAAGGTGCTGGTTCTGCAAAATTCCTTCCACCGACGCCCACTACCTCACCGCCTCTACCGGAGACCGAGGCTGACTTGGCTCCAAAGCATCCAGTTAATGCCAAGAGAGCTACTGCCGAACAGAGGGATAATATACATTTCTTCATATTCATGTTTGCTTATAATATTCTTACGCTTTTGTGCTTGTTTCTTCCTTTTTTAACAAGATTGATATCGGTCTGATAACCTACAAAGAGTTCGTGGCTACCATTACCTGGTGAGATGGCTGAAGTATAAAACTCATAGCTATAACCTAACACAACACCATGAAAACGGCCACCTATGAGGCCGGTCACAGAATTGGTGGGACTATAAGAGACGCCTCCATAGAGCATCTTCTTCTCATGAGTATACACCAGACGACAACTAACATCTCCTCGCCAAGCTACTCCGTCATACTTCACAAGAGCAGAAGGCTTCACTGATAAAAACGGATTTCTCAACTTAATATTGTATCCTCCTGTCAAATAATATACAGGAGAGATGTCTATTTCATTGGTTTCACCTAACTCTATCTTGGGAGAAGTGAGGTGCTGGGCAGAAACGCCTACGTACCAAGCGCCATGCATATAGTAAACACCTGCACCAATATCAACAGAATTTCCATTTACATTAGTCTTCGGTAAAGCAGGGTCGTTGCCTTCCTCTACATCCACCTTGCTTCCATCGAAACTTTCAGAGATAAAACCTGCCTGTATACCTGCACTCAACATTCCACCAAAAAGTCTTCGCTTGAAGGCATATTGGGCTGCCAGGCGCTGATGGGTGAAAAGGCCTATCTGATCGTTCATCAGTTGAAGACCTACGCCATGATAGTTTTTCAAAAGATAAAAAGGCATGTCAGCCGATACATACATTGTTCGTGGGTTGTGTTCATAACCTGCCAGGTCTATGGCATAAGCGCCCGTTACGTTCAATTTAGCCTGTTTTCCAACTGAAGCTGGATTAAAAGAAGGCTCCATATCAAAATAATGACTAAACGAAGGATCGTACTGAGCATTCACAGACAGAACACCCAGCAACAGGACGTATAATATAATGAGACGTTTCAACACAATTAAATAACGAAATAATACGATTTTTATTGTATATAGGCAATATTCGATTTACCACATATCATTATAAGGCAAACTGAATAATAATAACCACACTAAAGAAAGATTACCTTTTTATAGTAACAACATGTCTTATATACCTATTTAATATATATATTATATACGGGAAACACAAGATAGTACAAAGTGCAAACGATAAAGGCTGCCCAAATTGAGCAGCCCTATCATCGACTTTTTTAATATTCGTCGTCATTCCATAAGAAGTCATCCTTTGAAGGATAATCGGGCCAAATGTCCTCAATGCTTTCATAGACATCACCCTCATCTTCTATCTCCTGCAAATTCTCCAGAACCTCCAGAGGCGCACCCGAACGAGTTGCATAATCTATCAACTCTTCCTTTGTAGCAGGCCATGGTGCATCTTCAAGCTTTGAAGCTAATTCAAGTGTCCAATACATAGCTGTCTTTTTTTAGATTTATATTTGCGTGCAAAAGTAATAAAATATATTTTATCTGCAAGCATTTGGAGCATTTTTTCTTAATAAAACAGAAGAATAATGCAATTATTACATTATTTTATCCATATTTGCCCACAATAATCAAAAATTCACCTCATAATGCTGCTTGTAAACGGACTTATCGAAAAACACAATGCCACAATAATATAGATGGTAAGTAATACCGACATGTTCATCAGCCTGAAGTTTTTTCCACAAAGCATGATTCTTATTGTTAATACCATTAACTACCAACAAGGTTTGAGATGTGCATTTGGTCAACAATTCATCAAGCACATCAGCTGCATATTCCAGGTCAACCCAAATCAGTATGCGATCCGTGTTAGGAACGCAACGAAATGCACTTTTTTCCAAGAATTCTGAAATCGCACCTGACTTCATACGATGAGATCCGGCCTGAGCATACTTCAAAAACTGAGGTTGATCACAGTAACAGAAATCTGGCTGCCAAAAATTAGCTAAACGAAAGAACAGCCTCCCCAACTTATGTTGATGTTTGGACAACATATTCATATGCTCCTTCAATTCTTCATAAGCATAATAAGGATAATGCTCATTTATGACGTAACGGATAAAACGATACGCCGAAGGAGACTGAACACCAAAACCGCGACAATGAGTACATCGTTTCAGCCAAATCCATGAAGATTTCAAAAAATAAAGCATAATCACTTAGAATGAATAACAAATATATAATTTCAAAATTGAAATGTCACAAAGATCGGTGTAAACCCCAAAAGAGATACACCAAAGAACGGACATCACTCATATACAGAATGAACCAAAGATTAGAACGAATCAAAGATCAAAATGTGACAAAGTATGGATGCAAAGATACAAAAAAAACCTCAATTATCAAAAGATAACTGAGGTTTCTTATAAAAGGAGGCGGCTACCTACTCTCCCGCATTGCATTGCAGTACCATCGGCGCAAGTGGGCTTAACTTCTCTGTTCGGAATGGGAAGAGGTGGGACCCCACCGCAATAACCACCTGATAATGGGTTATGACGTATATCGACAAGCAAAAACTTGCAATGAATACCTGTACAGACTCATACAGTTGAAACTATGAACTGTGGAAAGAAAAGTTTCGGGCAATTAGTAACGCTCGGCTTTGACGTCGCCGTCTTTACACCTGCGTCCTATCAACGTCATCGTCTATGACGACCCTCAATGGAGTTCTCATCTTGCGGCTGGCTTCGCACTTAGATGCTTT
>OGHD01000293.1_pt1 | contig 25624 bp, 19 predicted proteins | sample 1571341 | NCBI WGS metagenome assembly OGHD01 (sample SAMEA2582026, study PRJEB24529) | metagenome | biome: Human gut stool | place: China | collected 2011 | reverse complement strand
TAAGAAACGCAGGCTTTGGGCTTCAGTTCTCAGCGGCCGGAGACGATTTCGCCGACATGGCGCCGGATGAACTGCCTGCCGGCGAGATGGACACGGACAGGGAGCCACCGGCTATGGAGCAGCCTGTACAGGCGGAGATTGAGCCGACATACGAACCGGCAGTTCTAACGGATGAGCAGAGATTGGAGCAGGCTTTCCAGAAGCCGTGCCCCATCAAAAAGTACAGCGGCAAGACGCTTGGCGAGGTGTTAGCGATGGATCCGAACGCGATTGCATGGGTGGCCAATAAATACAAAGACAATCAGGAGCTGTCTGACGCGGCAAGGCTGATCTGCGAACATGCCATGCAGCAGGCATCCGTGTGATGCGGATATCATCACGGGGGACGGATATTCCGTCCCCCGGAAAGGAGGCTGTATGGACATCTTTCATATGTCAGACATCATTCCGCTGATTGGGCTTCCATACCCGCCATACGGAAGAAGCAACTACAATGTACCCTGCCCGTGCTGTGATGACGAGCCACATGCAAAACACCTGAACATCAATCTGCAGAAGGATGTATTTCGCTGTCCGCGCTGTGGGTTCTCCGGCGGCATTTTCGATCTGTATGCATACTATACGGGGATTGCCCGCGAGGAGGTCCGTGATGCTCTGATTGCACGCTTGGATGTGCAGGGCAGTATACCGAAGCCAGAGCACATTCCTGTGCCCGTGGTTGCAGAAGTCCCACCGACAGATATTGCATCACGCAGCGACACCTATACCGGGCTTCTGTCCAAGCTGACGCTGGCCTCCGACCATCGGCAGAACCTGCGAAACCGGGGCCTATCAGATGAGGAAATCGACAGGCTTGGGTACCGGACCACTCCGGTGGTGGGGATGCAAACCATTGCAAGGCAGCTTCAATCCAGCGGATATTATCTGTCCGGTGTACCCGGCTTTTACCGAAAAGACGGTAAATGGTCCTTTGCCTGTGAGAGCCGCGGTATTCTGATTCCGGTGCGGGACAGCAAAGGCCGTATTCAAGGCATGCAGATTCGCCGGGATAATGCGGCGCGGCGCAAATTTCGCTGGGTATCCAGCACCGGCCGCACAGACGGCTGTAAGGCGGAGGGATGGGTACATATTGCGGGGGAACCGCGCAATATGGTGCTGCTCACAGAGGGACCCATGAAAGCGGATGTCATCCATTATCTGACAGGACAGACGGTACTCGCAGTTGCGGGGGTAAATACATTGACCCAATTGGAGCTTATCCTGCCGCAGCTGCACGAGCAAGGTGTAGAACGTATCATGACTGCATTCGACATGGATTTCATGGAGAACCCACATGTGCAAGGCGGATACAGGACGCTGGTCTCACTGCTTTCGGATGCAGGTTTTCGCTATGGCACCTATCTGTGGGATCCCCGATATAAAGGTCTTGATGATTATGTTTGGGAGCACTGCTTCCAACGGCAATTATCTTAGTGAAAAAGGGCGGTTCAGCTTCGGCTGTACCGTCCTTTTCTCGTTCCTGCGTTATCTCATATTTAGTGTTCCAACAGAAAGTCAATAATGTTCTTTTGACGGATCCCTCCACGATTGACCCGCAGCAGCGTATCCGTGGACAGAACAAGCTTTTCGTAGTTATCCGAGATCGCCTCCAGCGGCGCAAACTCCCGATCCGTATTTTCCGGCGTAAGAATATAGCAGACTTGGATATAGAGACGGTCGTCAGCCCGGTTTGCAACAAAGTCAACCTCTGCTACATCCTGCTTTCCGATATTGACGGAGAAACCTCTGCGCAGCAGCTCCAGGAATACAGTGTTCTCCAGAACGCCGGCAATATCATTGTCCCGGTAGCCAATAACGGCGTGGCGCAGACCTAAATCGGAGAGATAGTATTTTTCCTGCGTCTCCAGTATCCGCTTTCCCTTGATGTCAAAGCGGACGACCTTGTGGATCAGGAAGGCACTTTCCAATGCTTTCAGATAATTGTAGACGGTTTCCGTGCTTAGCTTTCGCCCCTGGCTTTTTAAAAAATCAGAGATTGTTTTTGCGGAAAAAGTGTTTCCGATGTTGTCCATGAGATACAGGACAATGCTCTCCAGTAGTGCCGTGTCGCGTATCCGGTTTCGTGCGATCACATCCTTCAGCAGAACGGAATTATAGATGTCATGAAGGTATTGCATGACGCGATCTTCATCCCATTTCAGCTGATGGATGCCGGGCAGTCCCCCAAAACGGAGAAAGTTAGCAAACTGCTCCTGCTTCGAGAGCTTTGCCTCGTCCTCGTTCTCTGCTGCGAATGCCAGATATTCTTCAAAATCCAGCGGATAGACCCGGATCTCCACATACCGCCCAGCCAACAGCGTGGCGAGTTCCCCGGAGAGGAGCTTTGCGTTTGAGCCTGTCACATAGATATCGCAGTCAAGATCTACGCGGAGAGAATTTATGACCTGCTCCCAAGCGTTCACTTCTTGGATTTCATCGAGGAGGACGTAGATCCGTCCCTCTGTCTGTCCCGCGATTTTGATGATCTCTGCGTACAGCGCCTTATAGTCCCTGAGCGCCTCATAACGCAAGGATTCAAAGTTGATGAAAATGATGTTCTTCCTGTCAACGCCGCGGTCGAGCAGTTCCTGACGCGTAAGCTCCAAGAGGGCGCTTTTGCCGCTCCGCCGCATTCCTGTTATGATTTTAATCACAGGCTTATCCATAAAATCACGGATCAGCCGCATATATCGTTCACGCACGATCATGGCAGGTCACCTCCGAAGTTTTCTTTTATCATAGCACAAGCTGTGGGAAATATCAATAGTTTCTTTTATGGGAGAAATAATGTAAATGCGTCGAGTCGTGTTCTTCCAAGAGAGAAACAGAGACTTTTTCCCCGCAGAGAGCCAGAAGCCTGATCCTTCGTTTCGCGCGTATTTATTGACTCAATGCGTATTTCTGCTGTAAATACGCATGCTAAACCGTGTAATTAGATAAACTAAAATGGGAGGTACTCTTATGTTGATCGCCATTGATCATGGAAATTATGCCGTTAAAACCCCGCATTTCTCTTTCATTTCCGGGCTGACAGAGCACACCGTAAAACCGCCTATGGCAGAGGAGGTTTTGGAGTACAACGGGAAATACTGGTCGCTCACCGGGCAGCGCTTGCCCTATATGAGAGATAAGACCAGAGATGATCGATACTTTATCCTGTCGCTATTTGCCATTGCTAAGGAGCTTTCCTCTGCCGGTGCCAATACGGCGTTTGAGCAGATCGACCTTGCGGTTGGCTTGCCGCCGGAACACTACGGGATGCTGAGAGAACGCTTCGCGCAGTATTTCAGGCGGTTTGGAACAGTGAATTTTGCTTACAACAACCGTCCTATGAGCATTGTGATCCGAAATGTCTTTGTGTATCCGCAGGCGTATGCCGCTGTTGTTCCTCAAAGCGGACAGCTATTGAAAACGCTGCGGATGTTTATCGTGGATATCGGCGGATATACTACCGATGTGCTTCTACTTCGTAACGGAAAGCCGGATCTGCAATTCTGCCGCAGTTTGGAGAGCGGAGTCATCACCATGAACAATGATATCATTGGCAAAATCAGCGCGCAGCACGACATGCGCATTGAGGACGAGCATATCTGCGCAGTGCTGCAGGGGCAGGAAACGATACTGCCTGAGGAGGTAAAAAAGGCGATTCGTGATGCGGCTCAGCTGCACGCAAAAGATATTTTGGACAAGCTGCGTGAGCTTCAGGTGGATTTGCGTACCAACCCCGCCATCTTTATTGGAGGCGGAAGCATCCTGTTCAGACCGCTGATTGAGCATACCTCGCTTGTGGCGAAGGCTACCTTCATCGATGATCCAAAGGCAAACGCGATCGGTTATGAGATGCTTGCGCGAGGACAGATAGCCATGCGCGCGGTACAATAATGGAGGTTCCGTTGTGAAGCGGGATGGGAAATACCGTTTTTCGCTGCAGTTCGGTTCAGAAACGCGAGAACAGATGCAGGCAGGAGAGCTTTTAGAGCGTCTTGGAAACCGAAAAAGCGCAGTTGTTATAGCCGCACTGAATGCATATATTGCTGCACATCCCGAGCTTGCTGAACCTGCGCCGGTAAGTGTTAAAATTGACGGCGGGATAAGGCGTGATGCGCTTGAGCAAATGATTCGATCCATTATTGACGAGCGAATCGCAAACGGTCAGTTGCTTGCCGGAGGCGTTGAAACACCATCTATACAAATGCAGGAAGATTTGAACGTGGACCTTGCGGCGATGATCAGCAATCTGGAGTTGTTCGATGGTTGACTTTTAAGAACTTATAAAACTGTGAATCTACTTTTCTGATGTTTTGATGAATGCAAAACCACTTCAAAGCGCAAACACGCATTATTAAGGTGGATAATGGATTTATAGTAACTTCTACAGCACGCCTCTTTTTTGTAGAATAATATTATAGAAGGAGACGATGCTGGTGGACAAAGTAAAACGATGCGTCATAACCTCGGAATGACGCAGGAGGAGTTCGCTGAACAGCTGAATTGCACGAACAGCCACCTCGGCAAAATCGAAAATGGCAAAGGCGGAATCAGCATTGAGCTGCTGGTTTCAGTGGCAAATATGCTGCACACCACAGTGGATCAGCTTTTGTTGGATTCCTATGACTATAAGGAACAGGTCATCATGCGCGACCTTTATGAGCGTATTGATAAATTCCCTGTGAAAACAAAGATACTCACCTGCGATCTGCTGAGGCAGTTGGTTGACATCATCGAAAAGGCTCATGACGAGCATTGAGTTGTGAATGCCTTTCCCTGAAGGCAGCGATTTCTGCTTAGCAGGCACTCGGTCAACACAAATGAATATTCTGCACCGTACAGTCTATATCTGCACGGTCAACGAGAGCGAAAGGCTGTCCGGTTCTTGCTGGACAGCTTTGCGTTTTATCTGGGGAGGTTTCATCCAAATAGGAGGTGAACACTATGATGAACGGTGAAAGAAAGGAAGGAATCTGCAGACTGAATGTAGATGATAATGGCTGCGATTATTTGCGCATTCTGAGCGATTTGGAAACCAAGCTGCGCAACAATACGAACCCAAAAGAAAAAATCGAACTGGCACTGCAGGGGGCGCTTATGTTCTACGGTGCTGACAGAGCATATGTCATCGAAGTGGACGATGAGTTGGGTATCGGAGTCAATACATATGAGTTCTGTGCCCCTGGAATAGCGCCAGAAATTGACAATCTCCAATTTATGCCGTTCGAAATGTTTCCGCGCTGGCTTTGCTCGCTAAAGAGCGATACGCCAATCATTATTACGGATCTGGAGCGGATTAAAACTGAATTCCTGGAAGAATACAGCTACTTGGGGAAACGGAGCGTGAATTCGCTTCTGGCGGTTCCGTTTCAAAAAAGACTCAATGCCGGTTTTCTCGGCGTGGATAATCCGAAACGCAATGTGGAAGATCCGGGTTTTTTACGACTTGTTATCCTTTGCATCGTTGTGGAGCTAAATGAAATACTGCTGCAGGAATGGAGAGAACGGCGCTATGCGAGTATAAAACAACCAACAATCATTCAGGCAAATCTGTTTGGGAAACTGGAAATCATTTCTTCAACCGATGTTTTGAAAGATGATTCATTTACAAATGAGTCTGGATATGTGCTCCTGACATTTCTGCTCTTAAACCGCAAAAGAGAACATCCGCTGCGGCTGCTTACAGACGTCATATGGGAAAATACAGACATGGGAAATCCGTACAATTCGATTAAGAATGTCGTATACCGCCTTCGCAAGACGCTTGCCTGCATAGGGCTCCGCGATTTGATTCAGGCGTCGCACGGGACATTTACATTAAACCCCTATTACACAATCTTTACTGATGTTGATCGCTTCGACGATGCATGCAAACGGATCGATAATTCTTCCGACCAGGTGATTTTACAGACGCTGTATGAGAGCATTATTGGACTCTACCGAGGCAGTCTCCTTCCGCGGTACGACTTTTATCACTGGCTAATGCCCAAAACGCTGTATTACCAAAACAAGTTTCTGCACTACATGAAACGGTATCTCTCTATGCTTTATAGAGAAAAGAACTACCTTCGCGTACAGGAACTATCCATGGATTTGCTGTCCATTGATATGTATGAGTCGGAAGTCCATTACTATCTCATAAAAGCAATGCTTATGTCCGGCAGCAAGACCCTGTCACAGATTTATTTCAGGCAGGCAGAGCCGTATCTCACAGATGAGCATATGCAGGAATTGAAAACGTTTTTTACATAATGCAGAACATGAACTGCGGATTTTATCCGTTTTTGTGACCGTAGTTGAGATTATTTTGAGACTTTTCTGCCTACAAACAAGCAGGTCCTTTCACCGTAAAAATATGACTTCAGAGGCGGAGCTGTTGAGCCCTACCAAGCACCCATCCGTTTTGTACAGTTTATAAAAACTGTCAACGGGTGGGTGTTTTTATGGGCAGACAACCCTCGCTTATACAGGGAGGAGGTGGTTTTGATGCGTTGATGCGCTGCTATTCCGCTCAAATTCCTGGTTTAACCCCATATCTTACAGATCATAGCATGCCATCGTGGCGTGTTTTGATCTCTTTTGCCGGGGTGGCATGCGCCAAAGGAGGCGTAAAAAATGTCACCCACGGACGGAAGGGATGAACTGCGTGGCCGATTCACAAGATGGATCGTCATAACTGCAGAAAATGCACAGAAGAACTATCTGCGTGCTGAAAAAAAGCAATTGCAAACCGTACCCCTTGAAGAAACTGACGTTGCAATTGTGGATACGGCGCTATTATCTGCTGGTGTTTCGCCGGATAGCTTTGATTTCGAGGAACAGCGTTTGGCTGAGGCATTCCGGGAACTTCCGCTGATGCGCAGACGTATACTGGAAATGCTTTTTGTCGAAGAGCTTACACCATCTGAAATTGCAGCAAAACTCCACTGCTCTGTACAGCATGTATACAACCAGCGCTCCCTTGCAATAAAGCGATTAAGAGAGCGCCTTATAAAGGAGCGAAAAAAATGACCGACAATGAATTTAGACTGCTTCTGGAAACTGCTGTATGCGGAGACCGGGAAGCGTTGGATTCCCTGCTTGCTCTATATATGCCTCTGATTAACCGGCTGAGCAGTTATGCCGGTAATCTCGACGAGGATTGTAGGCAATACATTATGCTGCATATTGTTCTGCATATTTCGGAGTTCAGAATTTAGACAAAGGCTCCGGTGCTTTGCCGGAGCCTTATTTTTTTCTCAGAGCATTAGATTTTGCGTTTTTCGAGTGTTCTTACTTCATGAAGGCAATCCCCATTTTCAATGAACCTTGAAAATCGCATAGCGGCGCCCTCTCGTTCCTCTGGTGGCAAGCGGCTATCCATTTGGTTTGGCAGGCCAGAGCCAAGAGCACATAAATAAGGACGGCAACCGTATGCGCGATGATCCGCCAGGGGCAATAATGATACTTCCGTAATTCGCGGCCCGGCCATAATGAAGGCGGGGGGATGAGATTTCCATGGACCCGTTCGCCACGGGCGGAGGTGTGCCACAAAAAGAATGCTGTAATTAACTCTGGTTGCAAGTGTAATATAGTGAGCTTGTGAGTTGATGGAATGTTAACTTAGCTGGGAGTCATGTATTTGAAACCAGCAGAATGGCGCATTTATTACCAGAGAATCGGAGGGTTGAATATATCATGAAAGGATAAATGCGCATATGGAAAAACTGATTACACGAAAAGAAGCTGCCAAGATTTTGGGGATTAGTATTGCCACGCTGGATGCAGCCAGACAAAACGGCTTGATTTCCTACGTCCAGTATGTTCCAAATGGGTGCGTGTATTTTACAGATGCAGCGCTTCAGGAATATGTTGCCAAATGCACAAAGAGGGCAAAACCTGCCGATAACAACTTGACATACCGCAAGCAGCACCGTCCCAAAAAGAAATAGCTTGCTCATCCTCACAAATTCGGCAGCTGATACCAACATTTAGGGAGGTGAAAGAATGGCAAGAAAGAAAAAAGAGATACCCAAGTATGGCACTGTGGTGCTAAAGGGGGTCGAATATTACAGAACACGAATTGAAGATGCCGATGGCAGACGAGTCGCCCTTTACGCAAGGACTCCGGAAGAACTTCTTGAAAAAGTGGAAGAAGCACAGCGCCAAATTGAGGATGCAGTTTTCCGTAGAACAACACCGACTGTAGCCGAATATTGTGAGCGTTGGCTCACCATGCAATCTGCAAGAATACGGCCAACAACCCTCATAGACTATACTTCAAAGGTCAAAAACTATATCATTGAACCGCTGGGCCATAAATATATGGCAGAAGTCTCTTCAGATGATATCAAGCTTGCGATGGTGAATGTCTCCTCAAAATCATGCTCAGTATATCGCTCGGTTCAGATGCTGTATAAGTGCATTTTCTATTCTGCAGTCGAAAGCAAAATCATCGATTCCTGCCCCTGTGAAACTCTTTCTTCCAAAGGAGGAAAGCCGCAGAATGAACGAGAGACACTTACAGACGAACAGGTTGATAAACTTCTCGTTGCCATCAAGGGGCTTCCTCCGTATGTGTTTGTAATGATTGGTCTGTATGCTGGCTTGCGACGGGAAGAAATCTTGGCGTTAAAATGGGACTGTGTGTTTCTTGATGCCGAAGCACCATACCTTTCCGTGCAAAGAGCATGGCATTCGGAACATAATCGACCCGTTATCTCGTCCGATCTGAAAACAAAATCTGCAAGGCGGGACATTCCGCTACCTTCAGTTCTAACGGAGTGCCTACGGGAAGCAAAAGAGGTTGCAACTTCAGAATATGTTGTTGCCAATCGTGATGGAGGTCCGCTGTCATATACGCAGTTCAAGCGAGTATGGCAGTATATCGTCACAAGATCAACAAAGGAGCGTACCTATGTCCGGTATATCAATGGGCAGAAAATTCAGCGCACGGTAACGCCGAAGTTGGGAGAAAAAGCAGCGCATAATGGAAATGTGGTGTACACCCTTGATTTTCAGGTAACTCCACACCAGTTGCGCCACACATACATCACGAATTTGATTTACTCCGGCGCAGATCCGAAAACGGTTCAGTACCTGGCGGGGCATAAGCATAGCAAAATTACGATGGACATTTATGCTAAGGTGAAGTATAATAAACCTAAAGAATTGTCCTCGGTTGTGAACAAAGCATTTGCGCCCAAAAAAGGTGCTACACCGAATAAGACGCGGAATGGGTGAACTCATGGGTTAACCGAGGCGCGAAAACCTAAAAAACCCAGTAAAATCAACGGTTTTCGCCCGTAAGACAGAAAGCAGTACGGTCTGAAGGCCGCTCGTCGCGCACCTCAGTTCAGCAAGCGCTGATCGAGACTTCAAAATGCCCAAAAACCCTGGAAACTCAACGGTTTCCGGGGTTTTTCTTTTTTGATTCTGCTGTTTCCTTTTGAGGAAATTTGATGCTCTCTATCCCGTTTTTAATGGGTTAACCATAGGGGAAAACCGAGTTTGGAGCGATGAATGGGTTAAAAAATAGGGGAAAATCCCCCTCCATTCCGAGCCCTGCGAGGCACATCTATAGAGGCAATTTATCCCTCCCGGCATCTTTGTTTTGCTTTGAATTCTTTTGGCGAAGTTTATTCCCGTTTATACCATATACGGATGGTTGAGGCCCAGTTACCCATTGCGGTAGCTGGGCCTTTTTTGTTTTCAGATATTCCAATGATGAATGCTCGAAGGAGGAGCCCGTGAAAAATTTTTTTAGAAATTTCTCCGGAGGCTTAATTTTTGCCCTTTCCCGTGATCTACCACTTGAGGGGCAAAAACCTCTCACCTGTTCCTTGACAATCGAATACACATTCAACAGGTACATTCCTGATCGGGGGCGAAGGCCCCAGCCGGATGAAGGTGCGCCACGAACTTCCTGCCCACAAGGGTTATCACGGAAAGCAAGGTTGGTAGCGATTCCGAACCATTCTGAAATATCCGCTTGCTACGGATAAGGCGATGAAACGATTCAGGGACAATGATACTTCCCTATGGGGCTGGCGGAGTACCCGGCAGAGGTGAGATTCCTATGAGTTCGGTCAGCAGCCGAACGCCTGTTGATTTCCTTTTCTGCATTTTGGGTTCGAGGAAAAATGAAATGCAGCGACGAAAGCCCCAAAAGGTATTTTGAGGCTTTCGTGGATCAGAAATGATTCAAATAAAGAGAAAGGAGGAAAACCCCATGGAAAACTGTAAGGTGATCGCCATCACGAATCAGAAGGGCGGCGTCGGCAAGACGACGACCGCAGTCAATCTCGGTGTGGGACTTGCAAGCTCCGGGAAACGGGTCCTGCTGGTGGATGCTGATCCGCAGGGCAGCTTAACCGTGAGCCTTGGCATAAAGAACCCCGACGAGCTGGAGGTATCGCTGTCGTCCCTTATGCAGTCGGTCATTGATGATGAGCCGCTTGCGGAGGGCGCGATTATCCGGCACCAGGAAGGTGTGGATTTGCTTCCCTCGAACATTGAGCTCTCCGGTATGGAAACGGGCCTGTTCAATGTCATGAGCCGTGAGTATGTTCTGAAGAACGCCATCGACGGCATGAGAAAGAGCTACGACTACATTCTGATTGACTGTATGCCCTCGCTGGGTATGATGACGGTCAATGCGCTGGTTGCGGCAGACAGTGTGATTATCCCGTCTCAGCCGAACTTCCTGTCAACCAAAGGTCTTAACCTGCTTCTGCGCTCCATTTCAAAGATCAAGCGGCAGATCAATCCGAGGCTGAAGATTGACGGCATTTTGCTGACGATGGTGGATAACCGCACCAACAACGCCAAGGCGATTATTTCCTCGCTTCGTTCCACCGTGGGAGAGAACATCCGCGTGTTTCGTTCTGAGATTCCCTTTTCGGTAAGAGCTGCGGAGTGCAGTCTTTCCGGAGAAAGCATCTTCTCCCATGACAGGAACGGCAAGGTCGCAGCAGCGTATGAGGATCTGACGAAGGAGGTGACAGAGCTTGAAGAGCGTGCAAAAAATCGATCTGGGCCTGACCGGGTACGATGAGCTTTTCATGAATGACGCGGAGCGAAAGGAAAACAAGCTCCCGCGCATTTATGATATTCCCCTCTCGGAGATCGACGATTTCCCTGACCACCCCTTTAAGGTGAAGCTGGACGAGGACATGGATCAGCTTGTCCAGAGCATCAAGGAGCGTGGGATCATCACCCCTGTCACCCTCCGACCAAAGGAGGATGGGCGGTACGAGATTGTGTCGGGGCATCGCAGAAGGAAGGCTTGCGAGCTTGCCGGGTTTGATACCGTGAAAGCCGAGGTGCGGGAGATGACCCGAGACGAGGCCATCATTTTGATGGTGGAATCGAACCTGCAGCGTTCTGTGATCCTGCCGAGTGAAAAGGCTTTTTCCTACAAGATGCGCTTGGAGGCCATGAATCGCCAAGGACAGCGTACAGATTTAACTTGTTCCCCAGTGGGGAACAAGTTGCCCGGAGTAAAGTCTTCAACGGTTATGGCAGAAGAAGTGGGAGAAAGTAAAAACACTATCTTCCGTTATATCCGCCTCACCGAGCTTATTCCGGAGCTTCTGGATTTGGTTGATGAAGGGCGCATTGCGTTCAGACCGGCGGTGGAACTCTCTTACCTGCAAAAGGAGGAACAGAGTGCCCTGCTGGAGCAAATCGCCTACGCAGATGCCACGCCGTCTCTTGCCCAGGCCATTAAGCTGAAGCGGTTCTCTCAGGAGGGAAAGCTGAACAACGAGGTCATTGAGTCGATTATGAGCGAGGAAAAGCCGAACCAGAGGGAGAAGATCAACATCAAGTACGCCGAGGCCAGAAGGTTTATCCCTGCCAGCGTTCCTTACGAAAAAACCGGTGAGTATATTCTGAAAGCGCTGGAATATTATCACCGGTATCAGGAACGGCAGAAAAGTCGGAATGACGCAAGATAGGTTCTTCGCCAAGGGGGCAGTCTACCCTTTTGACGCTGCGTCAGCGCCGTTCCCCCTCTCACACTCTCCCCCCTCATTTACCGGCAATACCAGCTCAAAAGGAAAATATACAGGCGGCACAATTGAAGAAAACCAAGTGCATTCGTACAATATGAGAAAAAACAGTCATTGGAGGTCATCCCATGAAAAAGAATCTCATGTTGTGCGCGCTCCTGCTTTCTGTATTGTTTTCCGGATGCGCCGCAGAGCCCCTGCAAGGGCAAACGGCGGGAAACACACCGAAAGCTCCAACGCCACAGGAAGAAACGCCTACTTCCTTTGAGCCGGTATCCACAGAACCAAACGCTCCCACAGAAGCCCCGACAGAAGCCGCCGATCCAGCAGCTTGCATACCAAATGAGGACAAGCACGATAGCAGCCCGAGCTTTTCTTCTGAGCCGGCAAGCGCACCCACTGAATCGAATGCGCCGGCATCGGAAGAAGCCAAGCAGCCACCCGTGCTTCCGGAGAAGCCGGAGAAAGCAGAAAGTCCGAAAGAGGAACCGTCCGTTCCTGCGATAACCGAGCCGGAACCGACTCCGGAAACTGAACCCGCATTTGATATCGAGCACTGGATTTCCTACGCAAAAAGCACGGCGGCGAGCTTGGGGCTGACCTTGGATAGCTCAGCAACCGATTGCTGGGACAATCCGATCACCGCGAAGCCGACCTGCATCTACCTGGAGCGAGACATTAACTCACGCCTGAACAGATATGCGAAGGATGGGGAGATAACTGCTGTCTGGATCTGGTACGAATGCGTCGGCACAAGCAGCTACCTGATCTATATCGGGTACGCATAAGCATCAACAAATCAATACACCGAAATGAGCATCGTGGAAGCACGGTGCTTTTTTCATGCCTTGAAGGAGGACAGAACGAATGAAGAAGATTCTCAAAAGAGGAATGTCGGGGCTGCTTGCAGTCCTCATGGCATTCACCGTGCTTGCGGGCTTTGGCACGACCACGGCCTTCGCCGCAAGCGAAACAGCGGAGTCCTATATGATTTCCTTCCCCCGTGACGGGGACGCTGCTCAGATTTACTCCGAGGATGCATGGGGGCACTCCGCAAAAACCTACATGAACGGCTGGACAACAGGCTCCAGCAACTACACCACCCTGCACTGTATGGATTCCTTTGACGGGAAGGTATGCTATTGCATCGAGCCCGGCCTCTCCCGAAATGTCGGCGATACCTACCACGGCTTCGGTGAGGATTTCTGGGATAACTATCCCAGCCAGTACAACAACACCATCGAGCCGGACGACATTAAGCTGCTGCTGGGGCGTATCATGCAGTATGGCTATCAGGGCAATCTCTCCACCTCGTGGAGATCGCAGAATGATTCCGATGCGGATAAGCTGGCCCACGCCTTCGCAACTCAGCTACTTGTTTGGGAAACGGTTGTGGGCGAGCGCGATGCGGACTTTGACCATGTGAGCACCGGCGGCTATGACGAGATCCTGTCGCTGGTTTCCCCCAATCATCCGCTGTATAGCCGAATCATGGACTATTACGACAGCATCGAGTCCAGCGTGCAGAGCCACGCCGTTTGCCCGAGCTTTATGAGCAGAAGCAGCGGCGGCGCAAAGACCATTGAGCTTGCGTGGGACGGCAGTCAGTATGTTGCAGAGCTCGCGGATACCAACCGCGTGCTGTCGCAGTTTACCTTCTCCGCCAGTGAGACGGGCTTTCATTTCAGCGTGTCGGGCAATACGCTCCCTATCACCACCGATACGGCTCCCAGCGGCAATGTGACGATCTCCGCAACTCGAAGCGCTTCCCGCTGCGGCGTTCTTGTTTGGACGGACTATAAGTACGGCCCCAACGGCGGCGTTCAGGATACCATCACCTATACGGCCTCCGTCAGCGACCCCGTAAGGGCATTTCTCAAGCTGAAGGTCAGCTATGGAGGCGCTAAAATCATCAAGACCAGCGAGGACAGCAAGGTGGATGGCATTGCCTTCACCATCACCGGCGAGGGCATCAATCAGACCGTTACCACCGACCGGAACGGTGAAATTCGCATCGACAATCTGATGCCCGGCACCTATACCGTCACCGAGCAGAGCTATAACAAATACGAGCCCCAGGAAAGCCACCGTGTTACCGTGCTTGCCGGACAGACGGCGACGGTTTCCTTCAACAATGTGCTCCGCCGCGGCGAGCTTACCGTGACCAAAACCTCCGAGGACGGACTGAACCAGGGTGTGAAGTTCCACCTTTTTGGAACCTCTCTCAGCGGTCTGCCTGTAGATGAATACGCCGTCACCGATGAAAACGGTGTGGCGGCTTTCAAGGATGTGCTTATCGGCACCGGCTACACGCTGGAGGAGATGGACACCGCCATTCGCTATGTGGTTCCTGACAGCCAGAGCGCCGCAGTGGAGTGGAGCAGTGTAACCAATAAGAGCGTTTCCAACATCCTCAAGAAATTCAATGTCACCGTCACTAAGAGTGACTGTGAGGTCGGAACGGCGCAGGGCGACGCTTCGCTTGCCGGTGCCGCATACGGCATCTATAAGGGCGATCAGCTTGTGGATACCTACTACACCGACGAGAACGGCCAGTTCACCACCGGCTATTATGTCTGCGGCGACGACTGGACGATTCGTGAGATCAGCCCCTCCGAGGGCTATCTGCTGGACAGCACCGTTTATGCTGTCGGTGCAGAGGCGGCCAATTACACCGTTGAGCTGAACGCTGCGCCTGCTGTGGCTGTTGCCGAGCAGGTGCAGAAGGGCAATATCGCCATCATCAAGCACTCGGATAACGGCGATACGCAGATCGAAACTCCCGAGGAGAGTGCAGTATTCGCCGTCTATCTGAAATCTGCCGGCAGCTATGAGGCGGCAAAGGATACGGAGCGGGACTATCTGACCTGCGATGAAAACGGCTTTGCCCAAAGCAAGGACCTGCCCTACGGCGTGTATACCGTGCATCAGGTCTCCGGCTGGGAGGGCCGTGAGCTGATGAGCGACTTTGATGTGTTTATTGCCAAAAACGGCGAGACCTACCGCTACCTCATCAACAACGCCAACTTCGAGTCTTTCATTAAGGTCATCAAGGTAGACGCAGAAACCGGCAATACCATTCCCTATGCGGGTGCGGGCTTCCAGATCTTCCGTCCGGATGGCTCCAAGGTGGAAATGACCTTTACCTATCCGGAGGTTACCACCATCGACACCTTCTACACCAATGACGCCGGCATGCTCATCACGCCGGAGAAGCTGGAGTTTGGCAAGGGCTACTCCCTCAAGGAGGTCTCCGCTCCTTACGGCTATGTGCTCAGTCATGAGGCGGTCAAGTTCGATGTGGCCGAAGAGAATTCCACCGAGGAAAGCGGCGTGACGGTCGTTGCAGTGAAGCTGGGCAATTACGCGCAGAAGGGCATCATCAAGATTTCCAAAACCGGCGAGGTGTTTGCCTCTGTTGCGGCGGCGGACGGGGTCTATCAGCCGGTCTATACGGTGCAGGGACTTGCGGGAGCAACCTATGAGATCAAGGCAACGGAGGACATCTACACTCCGGACGGTACGCTGCGCTGCAGCGCCGGCGAGGTGGTGGATACGGTGACTACCGGCGCAGACGGCACGGCGGAGAGCAAGCCGCTGTATCTGGGAAAATACGGAATCACCGAGATGAAAGCCCCCGATGGCATGGTCGTAAACAAGGACGCCCATACTGCAGAACTTGTCTACGCCGGCCAGGAAATTGAGATCACCGAAACGGCTGCCAGCTTCTGCAATGACAGACAGAAGGCGCGGATTTCTCTTTCCAAGGTACTGGAGCAGAACAAGCAGTTCGGTATCGGCATGAATAACGAGCTTTCCGCCGTGACCTTCGGCTTCTATGCCGCCGAGGAGCTTACCGCAGCAGACGGCTCTGTCATTCCGGCAGACGGACTGATTGAGATTCTGTCCCTTGACGAAAACGGGAAAGCCATGCTCAAGAGCGATGTTCCCTTCGGCAGCTACTATGTCAAGGAAATCAGCACCGACAGCCACTATATGCTCTCTGATGAGAAGTACCCTGTGACCTTCGCCTATGCCGGTCAGGAAATCCCCGTTGTGGAGCTTGCCGTCAATGACGGAAAGAGCATTACCAACGAGATGATCTACGGAGAGATCCATGGCATGAAGAAGGATGAGGACGGCAAGGCGCTGGCCGGGGCTACCATCGGGCTGTTCCTTACAGACGGCACCGAGCCTATCCTGACCACTGTTTCCGCAGAGGACGGCAGCTTCTCCTTTACAGGTATCCCCTATGGCGAGTATGTGGTCCGTGAAATCGCCGCGCCGGAGGGCTATGTGATGGATGAGACGCCTTATACCGTGAAGGTAGATCAGAACGGTGCTGTGATCGAGATCGAGATCACCAACAAGCTCATTCGCGGCAGCGTTCAGCTGACCAAGGTGGATAAAGACTATCCCGATCATCACCTGAACGGCGCAGTCTTTGAGGTGTACCGTGACGGAAAGCTTGTGGGCCAGATGGAGGAGCTGTCCGACGGCGTCTACAAGCTGGATGATCTGCCCTACGGCGATTACACGCTGAAGGAAACCGAGGCCCCCAAGGGCTTCTTCCTTGATGAGAAGACCTACAGCTTCTCCATTAAGGAAGATGGTAAAACCGTCGTCGTGGAAAATGAGGCCGGAAAGGGCTTTGTCAACCAGGCACAGACCGGAGGCATCCGCATTGAAAAGACTTCGGATGACGGCGTGCTGAAGGGCTTTACCTTCCGCGTGGAGGGCACGGATATCACCGGCAATGCCTTCAGCAAGGACTTTGTGACCGATGAGAAGGGTCAGATCCACATCGAGGGGCTGCGCATCGGCGATTATGTGATCTCCGAGGTGTCCAACAAAGCCAACGAGAAGTATGAGCTTCCCGCAAATGTCACCGTAACCGTTCACGAAGGAAAGACGGTCGTTGCCAAGTTCCATAACAAGCTCAAGCCTGTTACGGATATTCCCAAAACCGGAGATACCACCAATATGCCTCTTTGGGCAGCACTTGCCGGTATCTCTGCAATCGGCACAGGTGCGGCGGCTTTCTTTACCTTCCGCAAAAAGAAGGAGGTAGGCAAGCATGAGCGCTAAGGTCATCATCGGCATCGGTCTTGTGGTGTTTATTATCGCAGGGCTGATCGTTCTTCGCCTGAAGAACAGAAAGTAAAAACGCCAAGGGGCGGCATCCGCAAAAAGATGCCGCCCCATTTGCAAAAGGAGACGCTATGGAAGAGACAAGAAAAATCGGAGATTACTCCGTAAAGTATTCCATGTATATCGGGCACAAGGATATTGCTCTGGGCGAGAATCCCAACGCCGACAAGGATGAACGGTATATGTGCTGCTTCGTGGAGACCAACGCCATATTCGAGCGTTATTCCGGGGTGCTGGTCAGCGACGATTTTGCGGAGATTGCAAAGGTGTTCGGACAGCGCGTAGCAGACGCAGCCGAGGAAATTATTCAGGAAAACGAAAGAGCCTGTCAGGAGGTCGGCATAAATGAGGAACTCATGGCAGAAAGCTGCGCGCCGGTTTCCTATAAAGATTCCATTGAGAACAAGGTGGTTGTCATCAAGGGCAGCATTCTCCGGCCTGAGTTCCGCCACGCCAATCACCAGCTTATGCTGTGTACCGGCGGCTTCGGCGCGCAGGCCAATGCGCGAGGCCGTACCTGCTGCTGCATTTCTCTGTACGACGGGAGAAAGACCTCTTTTTATCGCACGGATTTTCTCGGTGTCATGGAGGAAAAGCGCCTTCCCGAATGGGCGCAGAAGGGCTTGGAGAAAGCGAAAGAGATGCACGCGCAGGAAAAGAAACCGACTAAAGAAAGAGGTGACGCAAGATGATCGAGTATGAAAAAAGAGCAATGATCGAGGCGGAGGACAAATATACCTTCCGTCAGAGCACGCAAATTTCCATGCAAACCGGACTGATCGGCCACCTCCGGGCTGATATGGACACGGACGGCAACGGCTTTTTCAGCAGTTGGTTTGACTTCCGGGAAGAGCTGAAAACCGACGAGTTTAAGGCGGAGTTTGACGAGGTAATCAACTCTCTGCGTGAGGAAGGCGACATTCTTCATAACCGTAGGGCGCTTGCCAAGTACTGCTATTGCACACCCCAAAGCCGGATGCAGGAGGAGCCGGGCTACTATGGCGTTCGTGTGGATACCGAAAAGTATGCCTACCTTCTGCGCCTGAACCCGGACAGGGGCGAATACAACCTGTACTGCTATTGCTATCGCCGGGATTGGCTCGATCAGCACATGAAGGACGCAGAGAAAGGAATCCGTTTTATTGACAGCCATTACAAGGAGCTGTTTCGCATTCCGGATGGCGGCAAGGTGAAAATCCACTATTCGTGGAATGAAGACCAGATTCGCACCTGCCGGTATATCGACGATTACCATGTGGAGATCGGGAGCAACCTCTATCATATCTGCGAGTTTGCCGAGCGCATGGAATACGGCGGCCATACCTGCGAGCCGATTCGGGACAACCTGCCCGAGCAGTGCTACAGCGTTCTTTCCGGCAGTGACGAAATCATTATCATCAAGCGCGGCGAAAAGGGCTACTTCAAGACGGACATTCCCGTCACCGACAAGGACGAAGCCCGGAGCATCGCGAATGAGTATAATGCAAAGCTCGGCGTCAGCAAGGCGCAGGAAGAAGCGATGAAGGCCGGCTCTATGTTCGGCTTTCAGGTGCCCGCCGCAGACCCGAGAAATTATGACGCAGACGGAAAGCCCGTGATGCCGAAGGACAGAGGTGATGCACGATGAGTAAGGACGATTATCGTATCTGGTCTAATGCCGACCTTGACTATGAGGAGTGGAAAGATTGGATGGAGGAAGAATATCCGACGCTTTCCGATGACGAGCGCGTCGCCATGATGTATGAGGAAAACGGGCACTACCTTGAGGACGAACGGCTCAATCTGGACATTCAACTTTCCCAGCCCATTCTGGTTGTTGCCGATCTGGGGCTTTGGAATGGCAGGCGCACGGGATACAAAGAAATTCCCAGCGGCAATATCCGGGACTGCCTTTACTCTGATTACGACTACACCACATGGTATGTGGACAAGAACGGAGATCTTCGGTGCGATGACACCCACCATGACGGCACGAACCACTATCTCTATCGGGTGTACAAGGACAATGTTTCCCAGGCGCAGAAAGACCGGCTCAAAGAAAAAATCTACAACGGCACAGCCACCAGGGCAGACATTGTCCGTGTCACCCGCAGGCTTGGCGATGAGATCGGAAAAGTGTACGGCTGGAGCTTTCCAACCAGGCAGAGAGAACGAGGTGAGGCACGATGAACCACCACTGGAAGGAGGAAAAGTATTTGAGCGTTGATACGAGCAAAGAGATAGATGTGTTTTATCCAGACCTGAACGACGGCAAGATTCAATGGGTGCACTACGATACTACGCAGTCGCTGGTTGAAATCTGTGTTTTTAATAAAGAAACGATACGGGCGGTGAATGCCGCTTGCTGGGAGGCGACTGAGGCATTTCAAATGATTCGCGAGGTCACCAGTCGCTTCCTGCTGAGGCCTGGTATGGACGGCTATGAAGATGCCATAATCCGCATGAGAAGCGACAAGCCCGCAGCTATTGGTTGCAGCTATCTTACTCTGGATCGATTGGAACAGTTCTTGGAGGCTGGAGAGCTTCTAAACAGTTACTGTATGCGGGAATTTTGGCGCAAAGCAAATTTCTCTGACTTGCGCAAGGTTGACTTGGGTCATAAAACGCTGGAAAGAGGACATACATTGCGGGTCTACGCGAATCTGGAGGATTGCCATATTGGGGTTTATTTGGACGGAAAGATTCTGGGTATGCGGCAGTTCGATTCGCTGCGAGAGATGAATCATACGGCGCTTTCGGAGATCTCCTTCAGCGACTTCATGCAGATGCCGGAATGGGCCGTTGCGCAGCACATTGGTATGGAAAAAAAGCAAGCCAATCCGGTAGCACGAATTGACTATTTGGACTTTCGGGGCAAGGTGGTCGAATGCACCGAATACATGGATGAGACAGCTTTTCTGACCGATCTAAAAAATCAGCTGGATTGCGGTGTGCCGCTGTGCGTTGTCCTGTACCGAGACCGGAACGGCAAGACCATTTCCCGTGCGTTTCTGAACGACCTGGATACGCTGCCCAAGGGATTTTCTGTTGAGGACAATCCCCGCAGAAAGCCTCAGACAGTGTCCCCAAAGAAAAAAGAACACGAACCTGCGAGATAAGGAGAAGCTATGGATAAGAAGAAAGCCATCTGCGAGTATCTCCGTAAAAATCATATTGGCAAAGAAAATGCCATCCACAGCAAGGAGCTTGAAAAGCTGTTTCTGCTTGACGGACGAAATATTCGCCGCAAGATCAGCGCCTTGCGACAGGATGGCTTTCCTATTTGCAGCGATGAAACGGGCTACTATTACGCAGATAACCAGAAAGAAATCAATACCACCGTCTGCCGGCTGAATGAGCTTGTGACGAAGGTGTCCAACGCCAGAACCGGGCTTTTATTTGCATCGATCCTCGGAGAGAATGCGCAGACCGTTGAGGTCACGATCAAAGTAAGATAAGGAGGGAGTTCCCATGCCGAGCAAATACAGAATCATTTTGGAGATGGCATCCCAGACTGCCAGGGATATCGCCTCCAATGCCGACCGATATACCGATTTTCTGATTACGGCGGCAAACAACTACAAGTACAGCTTTAAGGAGCAGCTGCTCATCCATGCGCAGAAGCCGGATGCAACGGCGTGTGCGGAAATCGACACATGGAATAAACTCGGCAGATGGGTAAACAAGGGCACGAAAGGCATCGCGCTGCTGATCGACAGAGATGTTCCCTACAAGCTGAGACATGTCTTTGATATCTCCGACACCAACAGCCGTGCCGGAAGGAACATCACCCTTTGGCAGATGAAGCCGGAGTACGAATATGCGGTATCGGAAAGCCTTCAGGCCAGCTTCGGCGATGTGGAGGTGCCGCGAGATTTCCCGCACCTTCTCATGGATATTTCCGGTTATGCCGTGGAGGATAATCTTTCAGATTATCTCATGGAGCTGAACGCTGTCAAAGCCGGCAGCTTTCTGGAGGAGCTGGACGACACAAGCCTTGAAGCGTGGCTGAAAACCACGCTGAAAAGCAGCGTCGCTTTTATGGCGCTCTCCCGTGCGGGGTATGAGCCGAGGCAGTATTTTGATCAGGAGGATTTCAGCCACCTCTTTGACTTCAACACCGTGGAGGTTATCTCCGTGCTCGGTGCCGCAGTCAGCGATATTTCTGAGATGGTCATCCGTGAAATGGGCGAAACCGTCAAGGAGATGGAGAAGGAGGAAAAGCGGAAGATTCGCACATTTGCGCAGACCGGTTCTTCTGCGTATCATAAGAACCGAACAGAAAACAAGGAAAGGAGCAACGAATATGGAACTGACCTATACGATGCAGGGGGATTATCTGATTCCCGATCTGACCGTGCCGGAGAGCCCGAAGCTTGGGAAGTATGGAATGCTGCGGCGGACATTCCTCCGCGAGCACCGGGATGGGATCTACACCGGGATGCTGCTGAACGGAACACTGAACAGTCATCTGGAGGAGGTGGACCGGCAGGCACAGAAGATGCTGGACGACCTGACCGAGCAGATGAAGGCGCTGAACGGAGTGACGGAGCAGCTGAAGGCGGAGGATCAGATGCGATGGGTGCAGATGATGAACTCCATTCGCCACTCGGCGGAGGAAGTGATTCTGAACGACCTGATCTACGCGTAACGCTCCCCACAGTTGAACAGCAGCAGGAAATTATCGCAGAAGCGGAGGAAGAAAAATCCTCCGCTTTTTCTATTTCTCAGGAGGACATCGACGCCATTCTGACACGGGGCAGCGGCATCCATCAGGGCAAATTCCGCATCTATGAGCAGTTTCTCAAACAGGATTCTTCTGAGAACAATATCGCCTTTTTGAAAAACGAATACGGCATCGGCGGCGCGTATCCTGCCGTTTCCGGCAGAAATCTCGATGAAAGCCACGACGCCAAGGGAATCAAAATCAGCAGAGGCAGAATCTCTCGGCCCGATGCAGAAATGCTTTTGCGGTGGAATAAGGCCGAGAAGCGGATCGGGGAGCTGATCCGAGCCGACCGATATCTGAGCCAAGCAGAAAAGGACAACTATTCTGCCTACCGGGAGCAGGCAGAAGCTCGGAGGAAACGAGGTGAAATCTCTGAGGAGTTCCGGTCGATTGTCTATGATTACAATGACTTTGTGACGCAGCTTGGCGAGGAAAGCAAAGCGCTGAATCTGTATTATTTGTCAAGCTGCTGGGGTGCGTTCAGCGTGGGCGAAAAGAAAATGCACGCCCGTACTGCGGAGGGTGACTTCATCCTCCCCATGATGCGCGAAGCAATGAATACGATCATTGCGGACAACACCCACCTGACCGCACGATGCGAGGCTATGTTGGAAGCGTTGAACAGCGATGTGGCGAAGTCCCTTGAACCGACATTTGATGAGCTGAACCCTCCGCCGGAGCCCCAGAAGGAATACCGCTATCATCTTGGTGACACGGTCTATATCGGCACACAGGAATACGAGCTGCTGTCTTTTGACGAGAAGAAGGTCGTCCTCTTTGATACGCAGTTCCCGCTGTTTAACAAGGAGCTGACTCGTGAAGAGTTCGATAACCGGCTCAAAGAAAATCCGCTGAATGACAGGCTGCTGCAAGTCGTGGAAGAACTCCCTGTCGCAGACAATACGAAGGCGAGAATATCCCTTGACACCGGCAGTAACAAGGTTCACTGGATTTACTTCAATCCCGATGCAGATGCAGGTGGACAGTATGTTTCCGGTGACCTTGATTTCTCTGTTTTTGAAGAGCTTGTCGAGCAGTATGACATTGCCAACCATCCGGAAAACGCCGCCGACTTCCGAAATGACCTTGAAGAAATGTCGGATCAGTTCCTTGCGGACATCAATACTCCGTTCTTCATGGAAGCTGAAAATGACTATGAGATGGACTGCGATTATATCGAGTTCACGCCGGAAAACCTCCTGAAGATTCACGAGGATATTCTATCTTTAGAGGCAGACCGGGAAGCAGCGCGAGAGACTGACCGATATGAGGCGGAGTTTGGTGCGGACGGCACACGGGTATTCAGAGAAACGGAAGATTTGGCAGAAGACGATTCCGAAATTGAGAGCCTACCGGATGAGAAGCTGGATGCTCTGCCCATCAGCACAGTCAAAGACGGCGAGGTTGTGACCTATTCCAATGCGGAGGCCTTGCTGGATGACCAGAAAGAATCGCTCGCCCCGCCTCCGCAGGTGAAAAGATCCTCCAGGGTTGCGCCTCATGTGCTGCATCCGGAGATCAGCACCGAGTACCGAACCAACTTTCAAATCGAGAGCGATGATATCGGCGTGGGCACGCCGCTGGAACGGTTCTATCACAATATCCGTGCCATTCAGCTTCTGAATAAGCTAGATGCGGAAAGCCGGTTGGCGACACCCACCGAGCAGCGCGTGCTTGCCGACTATGTGGGCTGGGGCGGTCTCTCTGAGTTCTTCAAGGAGGACAATCCCCATTATACCGAGCTGAAGAATGTGCTTTCCGATGAGGAATATGCGTCGGCAAGAGAATCCACGCTGACGGCCTTCTATACGCCGCCCGTGGTGATCAAGGCGGTGTACAGTGCCTTGGAGAATATGCACTTCCAGACCGGCAATGTGCTGGAGCCCTCCTGCGGCATCGGCAACTTTATGGGACTTGTTCCCGAAAGCATGAATGACGCGAAATTCTACGGCGTGGAGCTGGACAGTATTTCCGGGCGAATTGCGCAGCAGCTTTATCAGAAAAACAGCATCGCGGTGCAGGGCTTTGAGAATACAAACCTTCCCGACAGCTTCTTTGACGCTGCAATCGGTAATGTCCCCTTCGGGCAGTTCAAGGTGCCCGACAAACGCTACGATAAGCACAACTTTCTCATTCACGACTATTTCTTCGCCCGCACTTTGGATAAGGTGAGACCCGGCGGCGTGATCGCCTTCATCACCTCAAAGGGTACGCTGGATAAGGAAAACCCCAATGTCCGAAAGTATATCGCGCAGAGAGCGGACCTCCTCGGCGCTATCCGGCTGCCGAATGATACCTTCAAGGCCGCTGCCGGCACGGAGGTCACATCGGACATTATCTTCCTCCAAAAGCGTGACCGATTGGTGGATATTGAGCCCGATTGGGTGCATCTAGCCACCGACGCCAATGGCATCCGGATGAACGCCTATTTTGTGGACAACCCTGAAATGGTGTTGGGCGACATGCAGATGGTCAGCGGGCCTCACGGCATGGAGTCCGCCTGTATTGCTTATGAAAATGCAGAGCTTGGGGACCTCTTGCGGGATGCCATCCAGAACATTCATGCCGAGATTACCGAATTTGAAATCGACGATCTTGAAGCGGAGGATGAGGACCTTTCTATCCCCGCTGACCCTGATGTGCGCAATTTCAGCTTCACGGTGGTGGACGGTAAAATCTATTACCGTGAAAACAGCCGCATGAATCCCGTGGATGTTTCCGCGACTGCCGAAAGTCGCATCAAAGGCATGATTGCCATCCGTGATTGTGTCCGGACGCTGATTGAGTACCAGACGGAGGACTATCCCGATGCCGATATCAAGGCAGAGCAGGAAAAACTCAATCGCCTCTATGATGATTTCAGCAAAAAATATGGGCTTATCAGCGCAAGAGCCAACAACTCGGCATTCAATTCCGACAGCTCCTACTGCCTGCTTGCTTCGCTGGAGGTGCTGGACGATGAGGGCAACTTCCTCCGCAAGGCAGATATGTTCTCTAAACGAACCATCAAGCAGAAGGTAACGGTGCAGTCGGTTGACACGGCTTCCGAGGCCTATGCTCTGTCCCTTGCAGAAAAAGCAAGAATCGATATGCCGTATATGTCGCAGCTCACCGGCAAAACCGAGCAGGAGCTGTTTGAGGATTTGAAGGGTGTGATCTTCCTCAACCCCATGCACATAAGCGAAGAGGACGGCAAGCCGAAGTATCTCCCTGCCGATGAATATCTCTCCGGCAATGTCCGTGAAAAGCTCCGTTGGGCAAAGCGGAGTGCGGAGCTCTACCCCGAGGATTACGGAGAGAATGTCCGTGCGCTTGAGGCGGTGCAGCCGGTTGACCTGACGGCAAGTGAGATTTCCGTAAGGTTGGGCGCAACATGGCTGCCTCCGGAAATCATTGAGGAGTTCATGTTTGAACTGTTCAGCACCCCACGCTACTGCCAGTGGAACATCCATGTTCACTACGCGCAGTACACCGGCGAATGGAATGTGGAGGGGAAATCCTATGACCGCAGCAATGTAAAAGCCCACAACACCTACGGCACCGGCAGAGTCAACGGCTATAAGATCATGGAGGAAACCCTAAACCTCCGTGATGTGAGAATTTTCGACTATATCGAGGATGCCAATGGCAAGAAAACGGCTGTGCTCAATAAGAAAGAAACCGCCATCGCCCAGGGCAAGCAAGAGCTTATCAAGCAGGCATTTGCCGACTGGATTTGGAGCGATCCGGAGCGCCGTGAAAAGCT
>OGHD01000283.1_pt1 | contig 26375 bp, 25 predicted proteins | sample 1571341 | NCBI WGS metagenome assembly OGHD01 (sample SAMEA2582026, study PRJEB24529) | metagenome | biome: Human gut stool | place: China | collected 2011 | reverse complement strand
TAGAAGCATTTAACGAAGAACAAGCTAAGTGTTGCACTTAGCTTGACAATTCGTCATTTCTTTAACTATTTGAGATTTAGGAAACTTACCTTTTTTAAATTAGCCAAAGAATGTAATGGATTTTTATATGTAAACCGTTTTATAACTCTTAATCTAATTTAATAAAAGGTTTAAACATAATAGAAATGCTTAAAATACTATCCTCTAAAGCTATACTTTTTACTTCTCCACCAATTTTATTTAGCAGTAACTTCACAATATATAACCCCAGTCCACTACCACTACGATTACGAGATTTATCTACAGTGTAAAATCGTTCAAATAAATGCTCTATATCTGATTCTTTTAAATTTGAAACATTATTTTTAATAGTAAATACTACTTCATTTTCAAGTTCATCAAGTTCTATTGAAATGTATCCTGTTGAGTATTTAATTGAGTTAGATACTAGGTTTTGAATTATTCTTTTGCAAGTAATTTCTTCTCCATAAATTTTTATTTGCTTTTCTGGTACTCTGTTATTTATTTCAATTTTATTATTTTTTATCAAAGCATAATTAGATATAACAATGTCCATAATTACTTGAACAATATCAATTGATGTAATATCTATTTTTAGGCTACTATTATCTAATAAAGACACTTCATAAAAATTATTTATCAATAAATTTAACTCTTCAGATTTTCTTTGAATAATATTTATGTATTCTTTCTTTTCTTTTTCTGTACAATTATCTAAAAGTGTAATATATCCCATTATAGATGAAAGTGGTGTTCTTAAATCATGAGCTATATCAGATATATTCTGTTTCAACCTTTCTTCTCTTTTCATAATATCTATTTCAATCTGTTTATTTTCTCGCATATTATTATTTATGGTCTCTGCTAATTTTTCGATATCTTTATCATTTAAACTAATATTAATTCTTTCTTTAAAGTAAACTTGTTTTTCAATTTTTCTTAATTGTTTCTTTAATGATATAAAACGGATTAAAGTATATCCCGTAATTAAAATTAGTAAAATTTCCAACCTACTATAATCCATCCTTTCATATAAATCATATAAATTTATTATATATCCATTTTCTTAAAAAAATGATTACAAATCAAGTATAATAATGCTGTGATTATTATAAATAATAGACTAAATATAATTGGGGTAACTCCTAAAGAAATGTCTTTACTACCAATACTATAAGCAACTGTGTCCCAAGGCATTTGAGATAATGTAGATATAAGTCCGATTACACCAACAGATAGTACCATTGCTATGCTTGAATTTCTTATAAGTATACATATAAAAAATGGAATCGATGCAATACACAAATCAAAAAATATCCCCATTGATATATATACTATTACAAAGTATAACTCTGATTCAGTAAAAGATTGTCCCCATCCATAAAATATGCTATATAATCCACCCATAAATAAGTAATTTGTTAGTAAAATAATTATACAAGCTATAATATAAGTTATATATTTACCTAATAATACTTTGTTTCTTCTATGCCCTGCTGTTAATGTATGATTTATAGTTTTAGATATGAAGTCTTTTCCGATATATGTAATAGCAAACAAAGTACATGCCATAATTCCAAACATTTCACGACTTAGATTTGCTAAAGATGCCTTGCCATTTATTATTCCACCAAAATAAATATTTATTGCACCTAGTATAAATAGCCCTATTATACAGATTAATAGTTCCTTACTATATCTTAGTTTATATATCTCTGATTTCAAAAGATTATGCATAAAGCTCACCTCCTATTACTTTTGTGAAGTATGACTCTAAACTCTCACCTTTAATAGTAATTTCTTCAACTAGTATATTATTCAATACCAAAGTTTTATTTATTTGTGCACATTTATCAAAATTTCCATATATCTTAATAATATCCTCACTACAAACACTAAAATTATTAATACCTAAATCTTTTTCTAATATCATAGATGTAGCTTTAATATCAGAAACTTTTATAGAAATGTGTTTTTTACACCTATCATCTAAAATTTCTGATGATATCTCTTCAATTATTCTTCCTTTATGCATAATTCCATAGCAAGTTGCTAATTTATGAAGTTCACTAAGAATATGACTCGATAAAATTATCGTAATATTGTTTTCCGTGTTTAGTTTTTTTAAAAGACTTCTCAGCTCAGAAATTCCTGTAGGGTCAAGACCATTTAACGGTTCATCTAAAATCAAAACCTCTGGCTCATTTAGTAATACCATAGCTAAAGCTAACCTTTGTTTCATTCCTAGTGAGAAATTTTTAACTTTCTTTTTACCTGTATCGCTTAAGTTCACCATAGCTAAAACCTTATCAATATCTCTAGTTCCTGGTATTCCTTTTTCTATACGTATTACCTCAAGATTTTGTCTTGCAGTCATATCCATATATAACGCTGGATTTTCAATTGTATATCCCATCTTTTTTTGCAATCTACATAGTTCATTTTCGTTAGTTTGCCCAAATAATTTAACGTTTCCTTCTGTCGGCTTTATAAGTTGAGCAATTGTTTTAATTAATGTAGTTTTTCCAGCACCATTTTCACCAATTAATCCATAGATTTCACCTTTTTTGATATTAATATTTACTTTTTCAAGTGCTACTTTACCTTTATATTTTTTTGATAAATTTACTGTTTGACAAATAATTTCTGACATCTATATCATCTCCTTTGTCTTATATAATAATATTTATCATTTAAATTTTTCTAAAATAATTTCTAAAGATTTTCTAAAGATTTTACCTTAGCTTATATCCCATTCCCCAAACAGTTTCAATTAAATCTATATTAATTTTTTTCCTAATATTGCTTATATGAGTATTTATAGTATCATTATCATATGCATAAGCATCTTCCCATACAGATTCATAAAGGTTTTTCTTAGAAAATACTTTATTGGGATATTTCATAAATAAATATAAAATTTCAAGTTCTTTTGAAGTAAGTTTTATTACTTCTTCTCCTACTAAAACCTCCTTTAAATCATAATTTAATGTCAGATTTTTATAGTTATATGTTGTTATTTGACTAAATGATTTTACGTATCTTTTTAAATTAGTTTCAATTCTAGCTAAAATTTCAGATAAATCAAATGGTTTTACTACATAGTCATCTGCACCTATTTTAAATAAATCTACTTTCATTTGTACACTTTCTTTTGCAGATAAAATAATTACAGGTGCATTAGAAAATACTCTAATTTCTTTTAGCACCTCGTCTCCGCTTTTGTATGGCAACATGATATCAAGAACAATTAAATCAGGTGTTTTTTCTTTTGCAAGCTTAACCCCTGTAATTCCATCTCTTGCTACATATGTGTCATAATTATTTTTAGATATATAACTATCTAGCATATTAGATATTTCTATATCATCTTCTATAATTAAAATTTTATTATTCATACTTCCTCCATCTAAATGCTATAGCTAATATTTCGTATAAAAATATATTTATTCATTACTTCGCATTTTATTATACCGTATTATTCTATTTAAAATAAATATATCAAGTTATTATTTTCAATATATTGGTTACTTTGCATAAATAAAAAACTCTTACCTGTATATTTAAATACAAGTAAGAGTCTTAATTATTATAACTGCTTTTATTTATATCCAATTTCAGTAAAAACCGCACTTATTTATGGTACGGTTCTCCGTTACACCTCCAAAGGAGCACGTTTTACTTTAATTGTTCTAAAGCCTTACATTTTTTAAGCTCTTTCATAAGTTCTTTCTCTATTTCTTTATCTAAATATCTCCTTGGAATTATATGAGCTACAAATCCACTTATATATATAAGGATCATATCTTCGTAAACTTTTACATCTTTTATACTTTCTAACGATACTGTTTCTGATATAGAATCCCCTTTTACTACTATTGTCCCATCAATAATTTCTAAAGTCTTACTTCCAAATATTGATGAATTATCTCCTTAACTTATGAGTTTATCAGTTTCTTTAGCTACTAATTTTTTGTATTGCTTAGGATATGTTAAAATCCAAATGACTAAAAAAACTATCGCTACTATAATCCAATATATATTCGGTTGATTAAATATCCCCGTTCCTGTAAAGTAGATTGGTATAGAAAGTACTATGGGTACAGCATATCTAAGTATGTTAAATGTACTTTTCTGTGATTTCGAGTTTTCTAAATGATGTAAATTGAAGCTTATATAGTCATCTTTTGTTATTTTAAAGTCGATTTTCATTTGTGCGTCCCCTTATTATTAAAAACTTTATTTACATTATATTACAAATTTCAAGCACTTACAATTAAGCATAGTAACATGAAAAAAGGAAGGGTCTTCATCTTCTTCAGACGACCCTTCCTTTACTTTTAGGCTTTGAATGTCTTATATTTAAATCCTACATATAAAAATTTAACTTATCTATTTAAATTTAATCTCTAATTGCGTTTAGTTTATGAAGCAAATACTCTTTTTTATTCAATGGATCATACGTTGTTTTTTTGCGTGCTTTTGAAAATTCAGCTGAAGCTTCCTTATACCCATAAAATTTTGTCACAAACATTCCTCTACCTTCTGTATATGAAGCTATTTTCATTTTATATTCTTTTGAATTTTCTACTGGAATTAATCCCTTTATTGAGAATTCATCCCCTATAACAATAGGATTATCAAAGGTTGCCCTCATAGTTTCTAAATCCCATACCGCTTTGCTTAAAGCATTTTGAGGAATCTTTAACTCAAACTCATGTAATGGCTCTAATAAAACAGTTTGTGCTTTATATAATGCTTCCATGAATACCATAGGTGTCACATTTCTAAAATCTGCTGGAGTGCTGGCTGGACTAAAAAATTCACCACAGCTAAGAGTGACTTTTACATCTGTAACCTCCCATCCAAATAATCCTTGTTTACTTGTCTTAATAACTGCTTCTTCAATTGCATTTTGAAAAGATTTTGGCAATGACCCTACTGAAACATTAGAAATATACCTAAGACCTTCGCCTCTCCCTGCTGGTTCTATTTCTAAGCCTACTGTCGCCCAAAATGGATTTAAGTCTTCCTGCATATGCATTATTGACGCTCCAAAACCTTTAGGTGTTTCCTTATAGATAGTCTCAATATTCGAAAACTCTACTTTTATTCCATATAAATCATCTAACATGGAACTTAGTATTTCCATTTGAACTTCACCGAATAAGTTGACATAAATTTCTTTATCTATGTCATTCATCTCTAATTCTAGTAGTGGATCTTCCTCTGCAAGTAATGTTAATGCTTTAAATAGCTCTGGATTTTTTTCTTTATCAATTGCAGAAATTGTTGTTTTTAATGCTGGTTTAGCTATAGATATATTTTTAATTTTATCATTTGAAATTCCAATAACATCTCCCACTTGGAAACTTGTAAGTCCATATAAAATACCTATATCCCCTGCTTCTATCCTCTGTGCTTCAACAACTCCCCCATTTTCTAACCTATTAATTTTCTTTACTTTTTCTGCTATCTCCTTATTAGGTACTTGAATTTTATCTCTTACAGATATTTTTCCTCCAAATAATCTTACATAAACCTTCTTTTCATTTTTACTTGTTCTTTCGATTTTAAATACTACTCCAGATAAATCACTTTCACAATCATCACCTGCAAATGGAAAATAACTACAAATTCCATCTAATAAGTCTTCAACTCCAAGTCCAATTGCTGCCGCACCACAAAATACTGGATATAGACTTCCTTCACTTGCATATAATGAAAGCTTTTCTTGTATTTCTTCTTTATCAGGTTCTATTCCACCAATATATCTTTCTAAAAATGCTTCGTCTAAGTCTGATAAAACATCAATAGCATCATCATTTATCATGCATGTATCAAATAGTTTTTTTATATAAACAGCTTTGCTTCCTACATCATATACTTCTTGTAATCTAACTACTTTATTGGACATATTCTTCTTTATATCTTCAAATACTTTATTGAAATTTGCCCCAATTCTATCTAGCTTATTTACAAAAATTATTGTTGGAATGTTTAACTCCTTTAATGTCTCAAATAATATTCTTGTTTGTGACTGAATACCCTCTACTCCTGATATAACTAGTATCGCTCCATCTAAAACACTTAATGAACGTTCAACTTCCGAAATAAAATCCACATGTCCTGGAGTATCAACAATATTAACCTTGACATTATTCCAATTAAAAGATATGGTTGATGATTTAATGGTAATCCCTCTCTTACGCTCAAGCTCCATAGAATCCGTCTGTGTATTGCCTAAATCAACTCTTCCAACTGATTTTATAGCTCCACTATAATATAATAAGTTTTCTGTTATAGTTGTTTTTCCTGCATCCACGTGTGCTACGATTCCTATATTAATTATTTTCTTCATAATCAATACCTCCAACTCTATCAACCACCTTTTTATCCATTATCATAGCAACAATATATAACACTAATACCGGTGTTACTAATAACGAAGTACATGCTATACCCATACTCACTGAAATATTTGTAGCTATGATTCCTATAATTGGTCCACCTAAAATTTGACCTAAGGAATTTATTTGTCCATTTATAGAAAGTACAGTAGATCTGGCCTTGTCATCTATATGTCCATTAAGCCATGCACTAAATATAGGTTCATTTATAGTTCTAAAGGTACTTGTCGCTAAATAAGCTATTAGCATTAAGTTAAATCTTTTTGTAATAGCAAATATGAACATAAATGATATATAAAATATATTTATACATAATAACAGCTTTCCATTTTTATTCTTATCATCATCCTTAAGCTTCTTTTCCATAAAATGCATTACTATAGCACTCAATATCATTCCTGCAATTCCAAAAATTCCGAACCAAGTCACTGGTTTAAGGTTTCCAAGTTTAGGAAGCATAGTATCTTGTAAAAAATGCATATTAGAAAGTCTATCATAACCTTCACTGGATAATCCATAAAATAAAGTTACTGAAAGCAAAATTATAATTATAGGTTTATTTTTTATAAATTTAAGACCAGATTTAAAGGTATATCCCATCTTTTTAAAAGTATTTAAATCCTCTGGAGCAGATGATTTAAAATTATTTTCTGGCATATATAACCATAAAAATAATGCAAGAATTATAAATAAGACTCCACTAACTATAATAGGTAGTCTTACAGATAAATTAGCTATTACAGTGCTTAGTACTATTCCAATAACCGATCCTATCTGTCCTGCTTGTGCTCCCTTTATATAAATTTTATCCAAATCTTTATCTTTCTCTTCTTCCGCAATCCAAGCTTCAACAGATCCACTAATAAAAGTAGAACCTAATCCCCATACAATCTGTGCTACAAGTACGAAAACGAAACTAGAAATAGAACCTTCTAAAATAAATCCCACTCCTGTTAAAACTACACCAATAACAATAGATAGTTTACGACTGTACACATCTGCAACTATTCCTGTAGGAATTTCAAATATAAAGCATGCTACTTCTAAAGTAGTTCCAACAAGTATAAGCTGAAGTGGATTTAAATGCACCGTTTCAATGTGATACACTATCATAACTGTAGCTACTAGTGAAAAACACATTGCTGTAATAGCTGAAAATAATAAATAAGTTTTATATGCTGAAAGTTTATTAACCATTAATAATCACCATCCTAGTATTTTTAAAAAAATTTATTTGTTTTTCATAATCTTCATATTTAAATATATAAATCATCAAAATAATCTCCTTAAATAAAAAAAGCTGTAAGTGAACATAATTCACTTACAGCCTCATAATTATATAACCTAAATATAAACATGAAATATACAACTTTAATTTATATAACTTATGATTAAGCTATGCAAATTAAAGTCTTATATCATATCTATAAATATAGTAAAAATAGGCATAAAAATACCGTGTTTAGAACACAGTTTTCCTATTCTTCAAATAAAGATGTAATATGCTCATTATAATACTGATTATTTTTAGAGTACACAAATAGACATGGTAATATCAATATTATTAATAATTGTTTCTACCACAAATAAACCTTGAGTTATCCAAGATTTTTTTCATATACTTTTTAAAATAATCCTTATTCAGTTAGTTTAGTTAAAAACTACCTCTTTGCGCATATTTACATCTCCTTTACATTTATATTTTTCATGTTTATATTTTAGTATAATTACATTATATATAAACTTTTATTTTTTTTCAATACTTTTATATTCATATTTATCCAAATTCAATTGAAACTTTATTACTTCAAATAACTTATATACACAAAAGAATAACTACTAACTTTAACCTAAATCTGAAATGAATATAAAAAATATATTTGTGGAATGTTTTACAATTTCTTTCAATACTATAGATTAGAAAAAACAAATTCTAATTTGCTGAAATAGGTGAAAAACGAAGAACCTATGAATAAAACTACAATAACCTACAAAAATTCAAATTTTAGATTTTTGTGAGTTTCATTGCAGAATTAAAGCAGACCTACCTTTCATTTATATATCCAATTTTGGTAAAGTTCGCACTTACTTGTGATACGGTTCATTTTTCATTATTCTAAAAGCTCTATAAACTTGTTCTAATAACATTACTCTAAATAATTGATGCGGAAAAGTCATTTTAGAAAAACATATCTTATAATTAGCCCTTTTAATTACATCTTGAGATAATCCTAAACTTCCACCTATAACAAAAGTTATGTTTGAATTACCCATAACCCCTTGGGTTTCAATAAACTTTGAAAACTCCTCAGAGGTCATTTGCTTAGCATTTAAATCCATTGCTATAACAAACATATTATCCTTTATCTTAGATAAAATAAGCTGTCCTTCCTTATACTTAATTTGAAGTTCTTCCTTTTCAGATGCATTATCAGGTGTTTTTTCATCAGGAAGTTCTATACTATCAATTTTGCAATACCTAGTTAATCTCTTAGAATATTCATCAATAGCTTGCTTCAAATATTTTTCCTTTAATTTTCCTACAGAAATAATTGTTATATTCATCATTTTCTCCTCCTTTGTTAAATAAAAAAACTATATTTGTTCTTCCTTAAAATTATCTACCTCTACAATAGTAGTATCTTTACTTATATAAGTGCTTTTTGGTATCAATACATTTAAGGTATCATTTTTTAAAACAGCCCTAATTCCATTAGGATCTGCATTTTCCACATAATAATCTTCATTTATATCTCCACCTGGTTGAACTATAGCTACTGCTATATTTTCATTATTACTATAAAACAAGTTTCTCTTAACTTGTAATGTAACATAATTATTATAATACTCTAAGTTAATATCTTCTTTTTTCACTCCTGGTAAATAACATTGAATTGTATAACCCCTTTTATGCTCTTTAAATTGTATATTAATAGGTGACATTTCATCTATATTTTTGACTAAGTTATCTATAAATTCACTATTAACAATATTATTTACAACATTATCAACTATATTATCAAACCTATTAATATTGCCAGCTATAGCATTAAAAGTAGTAGAAAATATATATGGGAATATACTAAACATATAAACTACCTCCAAATAAACCTACTATTATAATTTATTTATTTGAATTATCATTTGACACTAAAATATAAATTAATTAATGCAAAAAAGAGCTTTGATATCAAAGCTCTTTTATAAAAATGGAAATTATTTTCCACAACATTTTTTATATTTCTTTCCGCTTCCACATGGACAAGCATCATTTCTTCCAACTTTATTTTCATTTCTTACACTACAGCTTTCTCTGTATGCTTTTTGGATTTCTCTTCTCTTTTCAGGTGAGAATATAGCATCCCATTGTGGTAAGTTATAAAGATATTCAGCTTTAGCTTCTAACATGTTAAAGAATAGTTTTTCTAAGTTTATATCTAATACTATTTCATCATTTGAAGTTAAAGCTTCTAAATCATATTGATTATTTAAACTTTCATTTATTCCATCAACAAATCCCATAATGAATTCTTCAGAGGTTTCATACTTCTTAGCAAAATCAGCAATAGTTATTTTCATAGCTTCTTTGCTATTAGCTAATAAATCTCTATATATAGCAGTTTCTATTTTAGTATATTCATTCCAAAATGCTGCTTCTCCCTTAGTCTTAACATACTCTACGACCATATCTGTCCATTGTTTATATAAACTCATAATTTTTTCTCCTTTTTCTTTTCTTACGATTATATAAAAATTATACTAAATATTATGTATCTTTTTCAACATATAAATATTAAGTCATTTCAACTTGATATTGTGCTTCTTTTTCACAATAACTGCATTTATTTTTTGTTGTCTTATTAATTACAGGAAATGTTTCTTTTCCATCTATAACTTCATCCATTGCCTCATCTATATGATCTTCACAGGCATATATTTTTTTCATATTCTCATCCTCTACTTTTATAAAGTAATTATCTTGCTTGGATTATGTCTATTAGCTAAACTTAAAAATACATCTGAACCAACATTAATATTATTACTATCTAATATGTTTCTAACTGTAATTTCAGCTAATTCAGGTGTATTATTAGTATTGCTTAAATGCCCTAAAATTATTTTTTTCCCTAGTCCACTTTTTAATACCTTAACAATTGCTTCACCACAATCCTCATTAGATAAATGTCCATATGCTTCTTTTATTCTTTGCTTTAAACTATACGGATAGGGCCCAAAGTCTAGCATTTCCGGATTATAGTTACTTTCAATTAAAATAATACTTGAATCCTTTATATTATCTTCAATTTCTTTAGTAAAAGTTCCAAAATCAGTTGCTACACTTGCTTTCTTATCATTTAAATTAATTGTATATCCAACTGGTGCAGCTGCATCATGTGGAATAATAAATGATTTAATTTCCATATCCTTAACTGCTACAATTGATCTTCTATCCATTACTTTTAAATTATGCTCTTTTATCTTTCCAATTGTCCCTTCCATTGCAACCCAAGTGTCATGTGGTGCATAAATAGGAATATCATATTTTCTAGATAAAACTCCAACACCTTTAATATGATCTATATGCTCATGAGTTATAAAAATCCCATCTAATTCGCTTGGATTTTGCCCAATTTGCTTTAATGCTTCATCTATTTTCTTTCCAGGTAATCCAGCATCAATTAAAATTTTAGCCTTTTCTGAACCTACAAAAATACTATTTCCACTACTTCCACTATATAATGAGCAAAACTTCATTTAAAATTCCCCCAAGCTTATTTTTCTACTCTTTTTATATCTGCTCCTAAAGCTCTGAATTTATCTTCAATATGAGGATATCCTCTATCAATATGCTCTATATCAGAAATTTCTGTTTCCCCATTTGCAACTAATCCTGCTATAACCATAGCTGCTCCAGCTCTTAAATCTGTTGCTGTAACCTTTGCTCCATTTAATGACTTAACACCATCTATTATAGCAGTTCTTCCTTCTACTTTTATTTCAGCACCCATTTTCTTTAATTCATCAGTATGCTTATGTCTATTTTCCCATATACTTTCTGCAATTAAGCTTCTTCCTTCTGTAATGCTTAATAAAGTAGACATAGGTTGCTGTACATCTGTTGGAAATCCTGGATATGGAGCTGTTTTAACACTAACACCTTTTAAAGGTTTATCAACTGTAACTCTTACGCTATCATCGCCTTCTTCAACTATTGCTCCCATTTCTAAAAGCTTTGCTGAAATAGATTCTAAATGCTTTGGAATTACATTTTTTATAGTTATATCACCTTTTGTAGCTGCTGCTGCAATCATGAATGTTCCTGCCTCTATTTGGTCAGGTATAACGCTATAATTACATCCTATTAATTTTTTAACACCTTTTACTCTTATAACATCAGTACCAGCACCTTTAACATCTGCTCCCATAGTATTTAAGAAATTTGCAACGTCTACTACGTGTGGCTCCTTAGCAACATTTTCTAATATAGTTGTTCCTTCAGCCATTGTTGCTGCAATCATTACATTTATTGTAGCTCCAACAGAAACTACATCAAAGAAAATATTGGCTGCATGTAAATTTTCAGCATTAACACTTACAGCCCCATGTTCTATAACAACTTCTGCACCTAATGCCTCAAAACCTTTTATATGTTGATCTATAGGTCTAACTCCTATAGGGCATCCCCCTGGAAGTTCAACTTTAGCTTTTTTAAATCTAGCTAATAATGCCCCTATAAAATAATATGATGCTCTCATTCTTCTTACGTCTTCAGTACACGCATTAACTGTTGTAATATCTGAAGCATCAATTTCTAACGTATTACTATTTAGTTTGTTTACTCTACAGCCTAAACTAGTTAAAATTCTTTCTAAGCAATGTACGTCTTCTATATCTGGTATATTATCAATAATACATTTTCCTTCGCTAGCTAAAATAGCTGCCGGCAAAATAGCAACTGCTGCATTTTTGGCTCCATTAATTTCTACGTCGCCCCTTAATGTTTTGCCTCCATTAATAATCAATGTTTCCATCTTATATTCACCCTTATCCAATTTATATATATATTAATTTATCCTACAATACAAAAATTATCCATTTTTCATTTTATATGGTATAGTTTAAATTTTTACCTTATAAAATTTTAGTCAACACTATTGATTATATCATAAAGTATGTAAGAGTTAATAGGGTTTTTTCTTCCAAAATCCCTTAAATTTTAACTTTATCTTATGTTATTACCCAAATATATAAATTGTCAATTTAAGATTACATATGATATAATTTAATATAAAAGTATAATACAAAATTTAACTTGTGAGGTTATAACATGAAATATTATTTGGTGGCATTATTTGATGATGTATCTTATAAAAACTTAAGTCCAATTCAAAGAAGTTTATCTAAAAGATTTAGGGCAAATAGGAATTCTCCTATTCCATATATTCCCTTAGAAGTAATAGAAAACCCTAATATAGATAAACTAAATACTGTAATGGATAAAATTTTAAAACCCTATAAAAATTTTAAGGTAGAGCTATCATCAACTGTATCACTTTGCGACTCAAATAAAACTCTCAACTTAAAAATTGAAAATATAGGTTATATAAAAAAAATAGATAGATTGATTGCTGACAATTTAAAGTTATATGGATTTAATGTAAAAAGTGGAAATAATGAATTACATTTATCTTTAGCTAATATAAATTATATAAATAAAGAAAATAAAAAGTTTGATTCAATAATTGAATACAAACCAAGTATTTCAACTTTAAAAGTTAATAGAATCGAGCTTTGGAAAATTTCTAATAATCGAAGAGAAACTTTAATTCAGACATATCCATTAAGAACAATTTAGTATATTTTATTAAACTATGTAAAAAAATATAATATAAATTTATTTCTTGTATTCATTTACAGACCTTTTCAAGAATTAATTATTTCTATAAAATATATTATATTAATCCTAGTAGACGCGGAGGGCATTTATGAACATTTTACCAATTGTAGAATTACAAAAAGAAAAAAAACAAAGTCTATTAATTAATCAAGATCTCTCACAATATAAATTATGGGCAAGAAAACACCTTGAGCTTCAAGTTAAGTTAAGTTCACTTGCTGAAGAAACTAAGTGTTATAAATACTGGATAGATGATGGCCTAAATTTAAATAAAGAAGCTGTATTTATTAAATATACAGATTTTCTTACACATGTAATAAACCTAGGAATAGATAAACATTATATCGAAAATTATGAGATAGTACTTAGACCTAATGATTATTGCTTAAGTGATCAATTTTTAAACCTTTATATTGATATTAATGATTTAATAATATCACCCTCTAATGATCACTTTTTTACACTGCTAGAAGATGCCCTAAGTCTTGGAATAACTTTAGGCTACTCAGAAGAAGAAATATTCAATTCATTTATATATTAATTTTAAAAGCATTATTGATGTATACATTCACTACATCTAATGCTTTTTTTCTTGCAATAAAATTTAATATATAATTGCTAACTTAGGAATACTATACCTGGAGGTGATAATTTTGATTGGATTGATAACTGCTATAATTTCAGGTATTTCTATGAGCCTTCAAGGAGTATTTAATACTAGGTTAAGTGAAAAAATAGGTACATGGGAAACAAATACTTTTGTGCAAGCCACTGGTCTTATTCTTTCTCTAATAATACTTTTTTTCTTTAGAGATGGCACTTTTAGAGAAATAAAATCTACTAATAAACTTTATTTACTTGGTGGAATACTAGGTGTTGTCATAACATTTACAGTTATGTTAAGTATGAAATCCCTAGGTGTAACTATTGGAACAGCTGTTATTTTAATAGCTCAAATATCTGCATCTGCTTTAATTGATGCCTTTGGTTTATTTGGCACAGAAAAGGTTCCATTTTCTTTACATGAAATCCTTGGAATAGCAATAATGGTAGCTGGAATAGTACTTTTTAAATGGAAGTTTTAAATTTATTATATTAACAAAAGGCTCCTAAATCATATACTATAGTAATATGAATAATTTTAGGAGTTTTTTATGTTTTCTTCAACTAAAAAACTAGATCCTAATCTTAAATTTCTTTTAGCATCTAGTAGTATGAAAGAGTATAGAATTTTAATACAATATCGAAATTTTTCAGATTCAATTTCAAAAAAAATACGTTCTTATCGTGGTAATATAATTAGAAAAATTGAATCCTGTAATATAATTTGTGCTCAATTAAGAGCAAAATCAATACATTTATTATTAGAATATCCTGAAGTTAAATATATTTGTTTAGATCAATACTTTTTTTTATGTGGAATGAGCATTCCAACAGCAAATAAAGTACGTATTTCTCATAAATTATCACTATATGGTCGTGGTATTGGAGTTGGTATTATTGATTCTGGTGTATATCCTCATAGAGATTTAACTTATCCCTTTAATAGGATAATTACCTTCGTAGACTTAATTAATGAACTTCCATATCCATATGATGATAATGGTCATGGCACTTGTACTTGTGGGATAATTTCAGGTAATGGCTCATCCTCAAATAAAATATATACAGGAGTTGCCCCAGAATCTACTATACATTGTTTTAAAGCCTTTGATAAATTAGGTAAAGGTTATGCTTCTGATGTTTTATTTGCATTAGAAGAATTAATTAATATAAGTGACCAATATAATATAAAGGTTATTTGCTTACCATTTGAAAGTTTAAATTATAATAAATTTATCTTTATTCTTTTTGATTTATTGTTAAAAACTGCAAGACTAAAATCAATAATTTGTATAGTACCTAGCGGAAGTAATAAAAATATTGATGATTCCATTACAGGAATAGCATTAAGTAACAATTGTATAACTATTTCAGGAATAGATACAACATCTTCTAATGTAAAATCATATGATTATTCTTCTTGTGGGGCCTTAAAGAAAGACACTAAACCTAACTTTTGTGCAGCTTGTGTAGATGTAGTATCCTTAAATTCTAATACCTCATATATATCCTATAAAAATGATTCTAAAATACATGCCCCTAAATTAGATAATTCTTATAAAAGTTTTAGTGGAACTTCCATTTCTGCTGCATATATAGCAGGTATTTGTACCATTTTATTTGAATATAACCCTAACTTTACATTTGATGATATTTTATCTTTGCTAAAAGTTGCTTCTATATCATTAGCTCTTCCTAAAAACCAACAAGGTGAAGGAAAAGTAGATATTAATAAAATTTTAAAGCAATAAAAAAAGCACCATTAAATGGTGTTTTTTATTGCTGTATATATTTTATTGGGTTAACAGGATTATTATCAACCCTAAGCTCAAAATGTAAATGTGGCCCTGTACTATTGCCTGTACTTCCAATTTCCCCAATTAAATCATTCTTTTTTACTATTTCTCCTACACTCACGTATATATTACTTAAATGTGCATAATATGTTTTCATATTATTATTATGTTGTAAAATTATCAAATTACCATAACCACCATTATTATATCCTGCATAAATAACTTCTCCTTCTAGTGCTGCACTAACATCTTCTCCTAAATCTTTTGCTATATCTATTCCTTTATGAACAGAATTACTTCTAACTTCACCAAATGTAGAACTTACATATCCTCCTTTAGTTGGACTTGATAAAAATGCTACTCCTGCTTCATAAGGACTTTTAATCCCTGTTTTAACAATCGTATTTACTACAGGTGTAATAATATTTTCACTTACTATATTTTCATTATCTTTATTTAATCCATAATAAGTAATTTCTTTATTAAGGAGCTTATTTCCCTGTACCCCCTGAATCACCTTTGTTTCACCACTCAATAATTCATTAGTTTCTTCAACAATTGTTTCTGGTTCTATAGTTTCTATTTCTTCTAATGTTACTTTTAACTTTAATCCTGATAAATTATCATTTATCACTTCTGCATTATATATTTCAGGTGCCATTTCTCCACTTTCATTCAAATATGTTATTCTATTTTTTTCATTACTTGAGCTAATAACTCCTAATAATTCTATTTGACTTATATTACTTATATCTAAATTGAGCTCATTTATATATGAATTACAAACTTCCTCTAACACAGAATACTTATCTTCTATAGATGTATAAAAGCACACTATACTATCCTTTATCTTAATATTATGACCTTGCAAATCAATATTTGTAATATTATTTGTATTACTATTAAATACACTTATAGCATTTATCTTATCTTCGTTTTTATCATCATTTTCATTATTTAAATTCATTACACTTTTATAAAAACCATTATTTTTTTCTGCACTAGTATTTTTATTAGGTAATATAAACATAAAACTTATAAGCATAATTATTGTTAAACTTATTAATTTTAATAATACACTTATTTTATTTTGCTTATTTAAATTCATTTTTAATTTTCCTCCTAAAGGACCAAATTTTTAAGCACATTTTTTAATTTATCCATATTTTTAATATTTTATGCATCTAACTAATTAAATTGTTTTGTTGAGGGTTAAGATTGCCTTTGTTATAATAAGTTTATTGTATAATATGAATTGCTTTTTTTAATTTATATTTAAATATGATTGCGTTAAAATAAACTTAAATTGATTAAGTTTAAATTCAAATAATACTTAAGAAAGGTCAAAAAATTATGAGCACTTTTATGTTAAAAAATAACTCATCAAACTTTACACTAGTAAGTAATGTGTTTATTGAAAAGTACATGCCAAAAGCTCGTGGAGAATTTATTAAAGTTTATCTATTAATGTTAAAATATAATAATTCTGGTGAAATGGGTGCTAACTCAACTATATTAGCTTCAACATTAAACTTACTTGAATCTGATATCTTAAATGCACTAAATTATTGGAACGACGAAGGTGTAATTAAGCTTATTCCAATAGATAAAATGGGTAATTATAATATTGAATTTATAGACTTAGTTGAAGACTCAAAATCTAGAAGTAAAGAAGTTAACTTGCTCGAAGCATTAAATAAAACCTCAACTAAAGATATGCTAAATGATATCGAAAGATTATTAGGAAGGCCACTATCCCCTAAAGAAATGACTACTTATTTAAGCTGGCAAGAAGAATTTAATTTTTCATCTGAATTAATTTTAATACTTATAGAATATTGTGTTTCCCGAGGCAAAAGTGATTATCGTTATATAGAAAAAGTTGCCATTGCTTGGCATGATATGAATATTACAAGTATTGATGATGCACAAAATTATATAAAGAAAACAGAAGATAAGTGGATAAAAATACGACATATATTAAATTATTTAGGAATAAAAAATCCTGAATTAATGAAACCTCAACAAGAAATGCTTGAGAAATGGATAATTGATTATGCATTTCCTTTAGAAGTTATAGAAAAAGCTTGTAATATTTGTTTCCAAAGATTAAATCGTTCTGATTTTAAATATATTGATGGAATTTTATCAAGTTGGAATAAAAATAACTTAAAAACTTTAGCTGCTATTGAAAATAAAGAAGTTGCTTATAAAGCTTCTCAATCTCCACATAATAATAAAAATTTTATTAAAAAAACCCCTGAGGTTAATCCTCTTAAATTTAATAACTTTGAAGCTCGTGAATATGATTATGATTCATTAGAAAAGAAATTGTTAGGATGGGATAAAGATGATTAAAGGATATCAAACGGAACTTATGGATATGTATGAAAAAATTCGTACTGATGAAAATCGTAAATTAATGAAAAGACGTGAAGAAATAAAAAATAAATATCCAGAAATATTAGAATTAGATACAACAATTCAAAAACTTTGTTTAAATTTATCTATGGCTGCATTAAGGGGAATTACAGATCAAAATGAATTAAATAACATTAAAGAAGAAATAACCGACTTAAGAGCTAAAAAATATGAAATGCTTGTATCTCATGGATATAATCCTGATTATTTAAATTTACACTACAATTGTCCAAAATGTAAAGATACTGGATTTATCGGAATAGAGAAATGTTCTTGTTTTAAATCTAAATTAATTAAATTATATTATAAAGATTCAGATTTAGAAGAAGCTGTTAAAACTAATAATTTTAAAAATTTTAATATAAATTTATATCCTAATCATAAATTAAACGATGAAAGATATACTCCTCGTAAAAATATAGAAGATATCCTTGAATATATAACTGGTGAATACTTACCAAACTTTAAAAATTCAAATACAAACCTTTTGTTTTATGGTAACTCTGGTACTGGTAAAACATTTTTATCATGGTGTATTGCTAAAGAATTATTAGATAAGGGATTTCTTGTAGTTTATAAAACTTCTGATGATCTTTTACGTGCACTTAAGGATATAAAATTTAATAATGATACTGATTTAGAAAATCTTCTTATTAATTGTGATTTACTAATTATTGATGATTTAGGTTCAGAACAAATTACCGATTTCTCATCTACAGAATTATTTACATTAATTAATAAAAAAATATTAAAAAATAAAAAGATGCTTATTTCTACAAACTTAAGTCTTCCTCTTATCTCAAAAAGGTATAGCGAAAGAATTTCTTCAAGAATAATTGGTGAATTTAAATTATTTAAATTTTTTGCAGAAGATATAAGAATACAACTTAATTTAAAAAGACAAAAATAAAAAAAATCCTGATAACTTAAATTTCTTTACTGAAATAAGTTATTGGGATTTTTTTAACTATATGTATTTATATAAGTTTACTTTAATAATTATTTTTTAAAACAAAAAAAACTTCACTTTAGTGAAGTTTTTTGGAGCTTCATGTCGGAGTCGAACCAACAACCTGCTGATTACAAGTCAGCTGCTCTGCCATTGAGCCAATGAAGCACATTTTTATGACTTTAATATTAAATTAAAGTGGCGACTCAGAAGGGGCTCGAACCCTCGACCTCCGGCGTGACAGGCCGGCACTCTAACCAACTGAGCTACTGAGCCATTATTTGGTGGAAACAACAGGGATCGAACCTGTGACCCTCTGCTTGTAAGGCAGATGCTCTCCCAGCTGAGCTATGCTTCCATATAAAATGGTGACCCCTAGGGGAATCGAACCCCTGTTACCACCGTGAAAGGGTGGTGTCTTGACCGCTTGACCAAGGGGCCATATCAGCATATCCTACTGACTACTTTTTGTATATTACATTGTTTTCAGACAAAAGTCAACACTATTTTAAAAACTTTTTAAAAAAATTTTTAATGTATTCGATTTCTCTTCTTCTTTTTTCATATTATCCCAGATTATAAATATCTATTAGTTCAATTTCATTGTTAATATTTGTGATTTTAAAATCATCTAAATGTTTTTTATTATTTTTTTATCAAAAATATCACCTTTTAATTATAATAATTCATTAATATACTTTTTAGAAAATATAATTGTATTACCACTTTTATTTTCTACACTAACTATCCCTTTATTACCTAAGGCTATGCGCTAAACTATTCACTATTAAATAAAATCAATCATAAAGTATATTGTAACTAATTATATAAATTATCTTTATGGAGGTTTATTATGCGACAATTATCATTGTCATATGCAAATCCTAACTCAGGAAAAAATTCTGCTATTATAGCTTGGATTAATTTTGGTAATATTTCATTATCTCCTGGTGAAACTTTAACAGGCTTATATGTTAAATTTAATGATGGCTCAACCCTTTCATTTGATTTAACAAATACTTCTTCTAGTAATATTTTATTAAACTCTACATCTGTTCCTGTTACTTCAACAAGTTCATTTGGATACTCAAATTATACAAATATTTCTGGAACTCCTGCATTGATAGCAGACGTTTCTAATGAAAGTCATTCTGCTTTATTTGAAATTTCTAATATCTCTTACTTAAATTCTTCTGGATTTCATATAAATGACTATACTTTATATATTGCAGATTTATACGCTTCAAATTCATCTGAAAATCTTAGTGGTAATTTACAACAATATATAACTAATGGTTCACCTTGGCTTGTTGAAGAATTAATAGGAATTGGATCTACTCCAAGTATTGAAATTACTGATGAAAGTTCTACTCCTATAACTACCTTTGATCTTAATGATATTACAAATGAAGCTATTACTAATTCAATAAGTGTAGCTGATATAACTTATTATAATTCTAATACTAAAACACCTATTTTATCTACAAAATCACCTACTATTATTCAAGCATATTATAATAATAATGAATATACTATAATAGAAGGCTTTGCAATTGGAATAGCTTTTCCAAACCCTAATATATTCCGTTCAAGAGGTATAAATTTATTTAGATAAAGTAAAAAAATTTGGGCTGTCGCACTAAAACTTTTATACACAATATATTGTTTTAAAAAATAAAAATTAATACAATATATTGTAGTATTTATTCTTAATGCGACATCCCAATTTTTTACTTTAATATAATATTTAAATATTTTTAATTTGCATTGTTAATATAATATTTAAATATTTGTTCTGCCCTACTTTTATTATAATAATTATTTTTCATAGATTTTTCATCATGAATAGATGCACAATATGGAGTTCTCTTACCTTCCTTTATTTCGTTATAATATAATTTAACTAAATTCTTAGAATTAGCTTCAAATATTAAATTTTGATATTTACTATCTCTAATCTTAAAACAAGTTGTATTATTAATTTTAGCTTTACAAATATTATTAATAATACATTCACTACAATCTATTTTTTGCTTTTGATCTATTACAATACTACTTACTAATGCCATTTTATAATTCGTAAATTCTTTTATTCTAATTGAATAATCAGAATCACACCTACCTGTTTCTTCATTAAAATATCCTAATTGTTCAATAACTTCCGGTCTAAGACATAAACAATTCCCAACTAAAGTATCAATTAAATTTATTTTTATTCCATTTCTCTCTATATCCTTGCCATATAAAGAATAGTATCCAAGTATACTTGGTTTAATGGTAGATGCTGCACCTACTTCTGGATATTCACTCATAACTTCCATAAATTTAGTTATCCAATCAGGAGTTATCATATAAGTATCACTATCCAAATGAAAAAAAAATTGCTCTTTCTTTCTTTTTGACATAATATAATTTATTGCATATGCGCATCCCCTATTCAAATCAAATTTTTTTATTTCTTTTATTCTTTTATCATTTAATGTTTTTATAAACTCCCATGTGTCATCACTTGAATTACTATCTATAATATATAATTCAAAATCATCTGTGCTTTTTAATAGTGCATTTAAATTTCTGGCATTTAACCCAGCTCTATTCCAACAAATAAAGCTTACTAATGCTTTTTCCATATAATTCACTCCTAATATTAACTATATGCTATTTTATTCTTTAGCTTTTATTTTAGTTAATATAAAAAGCAGCTAAATACATATTATTCAACTGCTTACTAAATCATATTTTATTTTTATTTAATTCCATTAAAAATACTTGTTTATTATTTATAGTTTTCTCTTTAACTACTTTAAATCCTATCTTTTTATATAAATTAAATGCATTTATATTTTTCTTATAAACTTCAAGTATAATTTTATTTAAATTTAATTTACTAAATCCATATTCACACAAAAGTTTAGTTGCTCTAAATGCAATATTTTTCCCTCTAAAAATTGTATTACCTATTAATAGTCTACCAAATTCAGCTATATTATTTTCAAAATCAATATTATATAAGGCTATAGTTCCAACTGGAATTTCATCATAATAAATCATAAACATCTTATCATTTATATTATTTTTATATTTTTCATACCAATTTTCTTGTTCTTCCTTTGTTATATATTTATTATTAAAAAATTCCCCTTTATCATTTTCATTATTTCTCCATTTTCTCATAAGTTCTATATCTTCTATTCTTATTGGTTGAATATTAACATTGTTAAAATTCATATTCATATTTACAGTTACAAACCTTTACTTATATATTTTTATAATAAATCCCAAATAGCTTTTAATTAAAAAATATTATTGATTAACTATATCATTAATAACATCAATAACCTGTCTTGCTCCATTATCAATACTGTATTCACTTTTAACCTCTTTATAAGCATTTTGTGTGATTTTATATAATTCATCTTTATGATAATATAAATATTGTATACAATTTATCCATTCATCTATTTTATCATCTAAAAGAAATCCATTTATTCCATTCTTTATAACCTTATAAAAGCTTTCTGTTTTAGATGATAATATACATGCTTTACAAATACCAGCAATAGTATATTTCACTTCAGATTTGCTATTTAAAAAATCATTTAATGGTTCTTTACACCTATACTTAATAGCTTCTATATTTTTTTCGCTTAATGTTAATGGATTTAATAATATATCTGCACTTTTAATTAATTTTATCATTTCATCTTCTTTTAGTATTGGATAAGATTTTATCCATTTTTCATTTCTAAATTGACCATACATACCACCTATAACTATAAGATCAAAATCAAATTTAAAAGCCTCTTTACTTTCCACTATACCTTCTATTATATTACTTCCTAATGCTCCTGTACTTGCCCATACTAAAGTAAATTTTTCGCTTTTATTTTCTGGAATATTGTCAAATGATTCTACATCTATAAAAGTATGAAATACATGAACATTATCATTATATTTTCTTATATATTTAGCTAATGTTTTACTAGTACATAACACATCAGTACAATGACTAATAAACTTTATAGGTAAACCATTTTGTGATTCTAAAACTAAATCATCCATAATATAAATAAACTTTTTTATATTTTTGTTTTTTTCTATTATATCAATAATATTATTCACTTCATCTTTATCAATAATAGTAATAGTTCCTAGTCTTTGCAAAATAATCACATCAAATTCTTTTACTATATCACTTGTTAATTCAGTATAATATATAACTTTTGTATTTACATACTTTTTCATACCTCTAGCTAATTCAAATGTATATTTTTTAGTACATCCACAGGTTTTATTTGAATATACAAATAATATCTTCATAAATTTATTCAACCCCCTTATATCATCCTTTATGGCTTCTAAACCTTAAATGGCAAAATGTCTTCTTATTGCATTTATAAAAATGTCTACTGTATTTTCATAGCTAAACTTTTGTTCTAATTTTCTTCTTGCATTAATTGCTATTTCTTCTCTTAGATCATTTTTATTTATTAATAATTCTAATTTTTCATACCAATCTTCATCTCCACTTGCTAAAAAACCATTTATACCATTTTCAATAATTTCTCTATTATTAGGTAAGTCTGAAACTATCATTGGTATTCCCATCATCATCATTTTTTTTAAACTACATCCACTTTTACCACACCTATTAATACTATCTATATAAGGTATTATTCCTATATCACTCATTGATATTTCTGGAACTATATTTTTTAAATACAATTTTATTGGTTGAAATGAAATAAATTTTGCAAAAGGTAAAAACTCTTTTACTACTCCCCTTTTATCTTGAACTCCATAATGCTTACCTTCATGCCATCCATATAATCTTAAATCTATATTATATTTTTTATATATTTCATTTAATGGTTTAGATATACTTCTTAAATCTTCAACATATACATCCGCTAAATTTTGTTGCCATGAAATCACTATATTTTTATTATTTTTTTGATTTATACTAATAAACTTATAATTTTCAAAATCAGAAATTGCTACTATAACCTCTACTGGAGTGTTAATATAATTTGATAAATTTTTAGCATGAGCTTTATTTCCAACTAAAATTAAATCACTTATTTCTAAAGTCTTTTTATAAACTTCTTCATTCATTCCTTCAAAGTCATCATCTATATGACATAAAAACACCTTTCCTTTAAGCTTATAAATATCTTGATATTTATGACCAGGAAGTATTTTTTTTTGAAAAATAATTATATCAGCATCTTCTTTTTCAATAATTTCTTTTTTCCTTTTATAACTTATTACCTTTTCAACATTGTACCCTCTATTAATTAATGAATCAGCAAATAAATTATCAGAAATTGTTGTTGGTGCCATTTCATTGTCAGATAAAAAAAATTTTATTTTCAATTCCTCACCTCAACACTTTAATTTACTTTTCCAATTAGAAATATCATTTTTAATTATTTTATCTTGTATACTCTTGTTACTTATAATATTTACATTATCAACTTCATATTCTTCTATATTATAAAGACTTAATTCCTTTTCCATATTTCTTTTTTGCATTTCTTCTACTACATAATTATTTCTATCAGTATTCATACTTATAGAATCCTTATGCGAATATTCAACAATACTCACTATTTCATCAATAAAAGTTAAATCAATATGCTTGCTCCATCTCCTCCATAAATCCCAATCACATAACCTCCTCATAGCTACATGTGGATTATATCCTCCATATAAATAAGGTAATTCCCTTGAATGCACAACAGAATTGTTTAATATTTGATTTCCTTTTTTTATCATAATTTGTTCATCATATTTTTCTCCATGAACTCTTTCTTCTTTTGTAATAGAATTAATAAATCTTCCCTTACCATACACAAATGCTAAACTGTCCATTTTTTTTAATTTATCTAACATAATTTCTAACATATTGTCAACCCATTGATCATCATCAAACTGATATGCAATATATCTTCCTCTAGATTTAATTATTCCTTGATTTACACGTATAGCTGGTAAACCAGAGTTAACATCATTTCTTATATAGATAATTCTATTATCTTACTTGTAGAATCCATAGAACCATCATCTACAATTATTAACTCCCACACCTTAAAAGTTTGATTTAAGACAGTATTTATTGACCTTTCCAACAATCCACTATCTCCTCTACAATAAGTTGGCATAATAATACTAACTACTGGTTTTTTTATTAAATTATTAGAGGTATTTAGTTTCTCATCTTTTATAAACTCTTTTACTTTCATCTTATTACCTCCACTTATATTTTTATAATATAATTACCTTTTATAATATTAACTCTCTAATTTTTTAATAAGTTTTCACATTCTTTAATATAGTTTTCACACATTATTTTATTTGAAAATAATTTGCTTCTCTCTGCTATTTCACTTTTATAATAATCATAATTTTCAAATGTTTTTCTTATTTTTTCTGCTAAGTCTTCACAATTAACAATTGGTAATTTTTTAAAATCGCCTATGCACTCTCCTCTTAATCCAGCATCTCCCAATAATTCTGCAGTGCTCCCTGATTCTAATCCAACAATTGGAATATTAACACTCATTGCTTCTAAAATTAAATTTGAGCAAGCGTCATGTGGTCTTGAATGTAACACTAAATCTGCACTTCTTAAATATTGTGGCATATTTTCCCTAGGAACTGCCTTGCTTAAATTAACTTTTGTAATATTACCAAGTTTTGCCTCTTTAATCATTTGTTCATTTTTAGGATATGCTAATCCTAAAATCCAAAATTCATATTCTGGAAGTAACTTAGCCACATTTATAATAGTATTAATACTAAAATCAGCCATTAACGGTACTCCCCAATATGCTATAGATAAAATCATTTTTTTACTACCTTCTCTAGGAATTTTCATTCCACTTGGTGAAAATAATTCTTTATTAGCACCATTATATATAATAGTTCTTGGAATTTTATTATCTTGTCCTAATAAATAAGTTACTAATTCATCTGTAAATTTACTTTGGCATACAATTAAATCAGCTAAATTCATATTTTTTGCTAATAACTCATTAAAATGATCACTTGATTCATGACTAAAAAGATGATAATCAAAAAATAATCCATCAATTCTATGAATTATTTTTGCCCCATTTCTTTTTAATCTAATTAACTCTTCATATCTAGATGAATTAGCAATAGTTATAAAAACATCTACATCTTCATCATGATTAAAAGATACTTGGTGTCCCTTATTTAAACAATATTCACTAAAAACCTTAACCCAACTTCTTATTCCCCTTTCCTCTCCT